>Ga0137403_10000529_pt1 | contig 49343 bp, 45 predicted proteins | sample CZOMad2_1_16fung_FD_122057 | JGI IMG/M metagenome (GOLD analysis project Ga0137403, IMG submission 122057) | Vadose zone soil fungal communities from Angelo Coast Range Reserve, California, USA - CZOMad2_1_16fungal (Hybrid Assembly) | ecosystem: Environmental > Terrestrial > Soil > Vadose zone... | reverse complement strand
TCACATGGGCCTGCGGCCCACCCATGGGGATGAAAGTGCATTGCTAAGGTTCATTGATTCCAAACAGGTTACTCGCGACTTTCGAGGGAGGGATATTCGGATCGTATCAAGGTAGCGCTCTAACCAACTGAGCTACGCGCCTACAATAACTTGTCAGTTTATCAGGGATCGTTTGGAGTGGGCAAACGATCCGGCGTTGAACTCTCAATCCAGTGGGGATCCTACCCCATCGCAGGTTGCGACATGTAGAACCCCCACCGCTCATCGACTCAACAACCGTCGCTATTACGAAGTGTTCCCACGTTAAAGTAGGAGTTGGTCGTGACGACTGAAGCGGGTACGCTACTCACTCCGGTCGCCGCGTCCATGATCGTATTGGACTGAACGCTACCGTTAGCCGTGCAGAAGAAGTTGATCGCGATCGGGGTATTCGTGATGCTGTTGTTCTGGAGGCTGACCCCAGAACTGATCAGAACAATCCCTATACTCACACTACTGCCGTTAAGGATTTTGTTGCCGGTGACCGCGATCCCGTCGTCGTCCGGGATAATTCCGAAGGCGAAGAAATTAGTCACCGTGTTCCCCGATATAGAACCGGTGCCCTGGTTGGTCTGAATTGCCGTAGCCTGTACCAGTCACGACATTATTTGTGACCTTCGCGGTAGTCGCCTGGGACAGGCCAATACCCACGCCAGTGCCGTTCGGATTATTCACGGCATTGCCCTTTACCGTCAGATCGAGCCCGCCACCGAAGGAGTCAGCGTAGATGCCGGTGTGATCGAAGTTGTGGACGCTGCTGTTCTGGACCGTAACCGACGGGCTCGAAGCCCTCCTTCCACCGAGATTCCCTGGCCGTCGCCGGCGGACTGGTTTCGAGTCGTGACCCGGTTTATCGTCCCTGAAGAGTTTTGGTAGAAGATGCCGGCGTAAAACCCTGGGAGCGTGATCCCATCGCCGTCGACGGTTATGTCCTGCACTTTGACCGGTCCCGTTAGCGTTATTGACCCATAGCTGTGCGGCGAACTGAATTCCACTTCCCAACGTGGTATTTACCAGACCACCGCTCGGAAGTGTGATGATCGTCTGTTCCGAGTCTCCGCTGGCTATGCCCGTCAAAGTCACAGGCTGCGTGATCTCGACCTGTTCGGGATAGGTCTCCGGGCAGACCTGGACATCGTCTGGAGCCGGAGTCGCGGCCAGTGCCGCCGAAATGTTGGAAAAGCTGCGAAGCCTAGGCTTGCAGGTTCCCACCACGTAGGTAGTTGCCTGCAGTCCGTGGGCGGTTAAGACTAATATGATAAGGAGATAGAGTTTGACCCGGCTGACACGCCCCATAACTCCACGTCGTTGAGCGAAGTAAGTATCAGTGCTGTCGAGACGGAAGGGCCCTGGCCGTCGAGGAGACGCTGGTCGGCGAACCTGATTGTGAGGTTTATACAACGATCCCTTCGGCCGGTCAAACTTGGGGACGACTCGATTCAGGCATACGCTTGATGGTTGCCTTGAAGCGCTTTACCTGCTTGCTCTTCGCGTCGAGCCAATCGTACACCGGGTGCCATCAACCCATCGTTAAACACCAACTGTTTACCAGCAACCATTGCGGTCGCGGTAACAGTTCAGTAGGCTGAAAACAAAAGCTGGAGAGATAATAATCTTGTCAAACCAATCGGTTACAACCGGAGCTATCGCCATGCGCCGACCGCTGTGCGCCGTTTTTCTTGCGGCATTGCTTCTTCCCACTCTCTTGGCCGCGGCAGCTTCCTCGCCGAATGCCAGGCCCGCTGACCGTGTCTACCGCAACGGCGTCATTTTCACAGCCGATGCCGGGAATGGAACCGCTGAGGCGCTTGCGATTCGCGATGGACGAATTGTCTACGTAGGCAGCAATCAAGGGTTGGCGTCCTTTGTCGGCGCGGCGACTGTATCAATCGACCTTAAACGGCAGTTCCTGATGCCGGGCCTGGTTGATGGCCACATGCATCCGCTCGAAGCCGGGACACAACTCTTGAAATGCAGCCTGAACTACGAATCGGTCACCATCGCCGAATTACAGCAACGAGTACAGGCGTGTCTCGATCACGAAGCGTCCCAAGACCCAGATGCCTGGCTTGAGGTAGTGAGGTGGTTTCAGGAGAGCATGCGCCCCGCCGGGGTGAAGACAAGCCGGGCCACGCTCGATGTGCTAAAAACGACTCGGCCGATTATCATCCGCTCCTCTTTCGGACACACGGTCTTGGCCAACACACGCGCCTTGGCGCTGGCCAAGATCACCGCCAGCACTCCCGACCCGATCGGCGGGAAAATCTGGCACGACGCCAGCGGCGAACCAACCGGCCTGCTCGAAGACGCCGCGTACGAGGTGTTCTCGAGTCTGTTGCCGAAGCCGACGGAGGGACAAAACGTGGCGGGCGCGAAGGCCGCACTCAAGGCCATGAGCCGGCAGGGCGTCACCACGTTCCTCGACGCCGACGCTGCGGCCGAGGACATGGCAGCGTTCGCGGCGGTACGGCGCTCCGGAGGCCTGAGCGCGCGGGCGCACTTTGCGCCGCAAATCGCGCCGACTGAAGCTGGCGACCCGCTAGGCGCCGTAGCGCGAGTAGTCGCGTTCGCGAAGCAGTACGACGAAGGCGCCACAGCACGCGCGCCCGGCGTCACGGTTCGTAACGCAAAGCTGTTCCTCGACGGAGTGATCGCGGGTCCCGCGTTCACGGGCGCGATGAGCGAGCCGTATCTCACGAACTCCGGGACGGCGGTGAATCCGCGCTGGGTGCCCGGTCCGAGCCGCGGACCCGCGGTCTATTTTCCCGCTCAGCCGCTGGCTGCAATCCTCATAGCACTCGGCCGTGCTGGGATCGATCCTCACCTGCACGCCGACGGGGATGGCGCCGTTCATGCCGGCCTTGACGGTATCGAAGCGCTGCGAAAGGCGTTGCCTGGGGCCGATATCCGTCCAGCCATAGCACACGACGAAATCGTCGAGCCCGCGGATTTTCACCGCTACCAGCTGCTGGGTACGATTCCTGTGCTGTCGTTCCAGTGGGAAAAACCCGCAGGGGACACCATGGGACTCAAAGACTACTTCGGCCCAGAGCGCATGAAAATTCTGGAGCCCGCCGGGCTCCTGGCCGCAGCCGGCGCCCGCATCGCTTTTGGCAGCGACTGGCCTGTCGACCGGCTGGATGAATGGTTTGCTCTCAAGGTGGGTCTGACCCGCACCAACTCGCCCGATGCGCCGCCCGAGTATCGCGGCCGCCTCGGCGACGATCCGGGCTTGTCGCGTGAGGCCGTGCTCCGGGCAGCGACGATCGACGCGGCCTATGAGCTTCACCAGGATGAGGCGATCGGATCGCTCGAGGTCGGCAAGTTCGCTGATCTCATCGTACTCGACCGCAATCCGCTCCAGATTCCCGCCGAGGACATCGCAAACACTCAAGTGCTCGAAACCCTTGTCGGAGGCAATGTTGTGTACGACGCCTTCACCACCTCGCACTAACAACGGCTAAATCTCCGGCCACGCTATTCCCCGAAGTATTCGATCGGACGTATGGCCGTTCTCGGGGAATATCATGGCGCACGCGTGGCGCTCACTTCTGGCGCCAAACTCGGACCGTTCGAAATTCAATCGTCGATCGGCGCGGGCGGCATGGGAGAGTGTAATCGGCGCGACACCCGTTTAGCGCGCGAAGTCGCGATCAAGGTTTGCCCGAAGCCTTCGCCCGCGATGACCTGCGTGAAAAGATGAACGCCGGTCCGCTGTCGCAGCGCCGCGTGACCGAGTAGGCTCTGGCCGCAGCGCACGACAAAGGCATCGTCCATCGCGATTTGAAGGCCGACAACGTCTTCATCACCAAGGACGGTCGGGTAAAGATTCTCGACTTCGGACTGGCCAAGCAAGCCATTGGCGAAGCCGGACTCGCGGGACAAAGCGCGACCGTGGCCGCACCTACGCCCACCCAACCCGGTACGGTGATGGCGCCGGGTCGCCGAAGAATCTCTCACAGCCGGGATTCGATTACGACTACACCTTTTGGTTCCCCGATGGCAAACACTTGCTCGTTTCCGAAAGGGAGCCCGAAAAGCAGGCGCGATCTTATCTGACCACCATGGATGGCGGCGCACTCGTTTCAGTGACGCCTGAGGGGCGCAAGGCTTTCCGACTGAAGATGGAAAGGAAGTCGTCTCGCGGCAAGGCGATTCGGTTAAGTTCTATTCAATCGATGGAGGACAGTTCCGAAGCGTTCCAGCCAAGATCCCTGATCTCACGCTCGCATGGAGCGGACAGAGCGGGCGCTATGTCAGCGGAGCGGAGCGTCCGGCAGTCCCTCTGAAGTTGTACCGTTACGACACCGTGACGGGTGAAAGAAAACCCTGGAGAGACCTGGTGCCGGCGGACCGGGCGGGCGCTTATGTCGCCAACATTTTCGATATCACGCCCGATGCTCGCTGGTACGCCTATTCCTACGTGCGCGACCTCTCGGACCTCTATCTCGTAGACGGATTGCGGTAGCGCCTGCGTCCCGCCGGCTGTCCCGATGGCATCTTGCCCTCGGCGCATGGGCTATCACTCTCGGATTAGACCAAAGCGGATGGCGCGCCTCATGAACTTCCAACGATGTCGGCCCGATAGAAGCTAACTCACAGCCTTCTTCTCGAACTGCCGCAGCCCGACAACCAGCAGCAGCACATCAAAGAAAACCAGGGCAATGAGCACAGCCGTTACGGGCAAGTGCGGGAACTGCGGAACCAAGGTGGCACGCATGCCTTCGCTGGCATACACCAGCGGGTTGATGAGCACAGCTTTTTGCAGGACAGGGAAAGTTTTGAGAGCGCTCCACGGATAGTACGTGCAACCAAAGAAAATCATGGGAGTAATCACCATGCCGAACATCAACCCAATATGCTGCTGGTTGATGCTGCATCCCAGGGCCAGCCCTCCGCCTGCGGAGAAGATCGCGATCAGCACCAGGATTACCGCGAAGGTCAACGGTGAGCCAATACTGATCTCAACTCCGGGTCGAAGCACGAGCCACGCCAGCGGGATCACAACCAGCCCAGCAACCAGGGCTTGCAGCATTCCGGCAAAGACTTTCTCGATCGCGATCCAAGGAACCGCGATCGGGGCCAGCAACCGGTCTTCGATTTCGCGGGTCCACTGAAACTCGGCGATGAGCGGCATGGCTACAGCCCAAATTCCGGTGAACACCATGCTGATCGCGATAATACCAGGGAGCAGAAGGCTCTTGTACGATGCAGGCAGAAAACCGCTGCCGACCATCACCCGGCCGAAAATGAAGACAAAGAGCAACGGCTGCAGGAAAGTCTGCAGAAAGAGTTGGATCGCGTTGCGCCGCGCTACGTGAGCGTCGCGCGCAAGCATCGCGGCAAAAGTCTTCCAGTTCAATCGCGCAAGCTCCTTCCGGTATGGTGCAGGAAAAGGTTCTCCAGACTCGGCTCAGAAATGTGAACATCCGACAATTCCGCGCCCGTATTCGCAGCCAGGCTCGCGATTTCGGGAATGAGTGAGCCTCCACGGTCCGCATAGAGGTCAGCCCCCGTGCTGTCCGTAGCTCGCACTTCACGTACTCCCGCCAGCGACTGTAAACGCTGGAGCAATTCCGCAGTCTGGTTCCCGAAACGAAGGCGCAACAGGTATCCTCCGGGGACCGATGCCTTCAACTCCACGGATGTACCCAAGGCGATTACATGACCGTGATCGATGATGGCCAGGCGCTTGCACAACCCATCGGCCTCTTCCATGTTATGAGTGGTCAGCAGAACGGTCCTTCCCGCCTGGTGGTATTCGCGAATGATCTCCCACAGGAGAATCCGGGTCTGAGGATCGAGCCCGGCGCTCGGTTCGTCGAGAAACAGGACTTGCGGATCGTGCATCATGGCGCGGGCAATCGATAGCCGCTGCATCATGCCTCCGGAGAAGCCGCGCACCAGCTGGTTCGCGCGTTCGGCGAGCTTGAACTTCTCAAGCAACTTGTCGGCGCGCTCATTTCTTTGTCTTGATCCAATTCCAAAGTAGGCAGCATGAAAAATAAGGATCTCGCGGGCAGTCAAAGAAAAATCCAGGTTGGGACGCTGCGGCACCACGCCGATGAGGTGCTTGACTTGGGTCTGCTCCTTCCACACGTCGTGTTCGCCAATCCAGGCTTGGCCGGAGGTTGGGCGTACCCGAGTCGTCAGGACTCCGACCGTGGTGGATTTGCCCGCGCCGTTCGGGCCAAGAAGGCCGAAGATCTCTCCGGGAAGGATTTCAAGCGAGAGGCCGTCGAGAGCCGGAATTTGGGCCTTCGGCTGCTTCCCGTCTTTCGCCTCGGCGCGCCCAATCAAACCACCACCAGCAGCCAATGGGGGAGAGGCGCTATAGACTTTGCGCAGGTCCTGAGTGCGAACGCCAATCGCCATGCAGAGCAGCCCTCACCTGTAAACGCTGGTCTTGAAAGTATATCTTAGGCAAATTGCGCTCGGTCGAAGTGCGTCCGTGCTGCAGTCGACGAAGTATTTTTGTCACCGTTTCTATTGACTCCGGTCTGCCGTCGGGGCAAAATGCCGGACACGCTGGGGGGCGCGCTCAACAATGTCGAACCGGAAGTGTCTCTGGACGCTCATAGTCACAATACTAATCGCGGCGCCGGGCGTTACCTGGGCCCAGGGTGTTTGCCCGCTGAACGGCACAGGCAGCCGCAAGCTCATCTGCATGCTTCCACAGGCGCTGGGATCATCCGGCTTCAACTACGCACTCTTCGGTATCCTAAACAACCGGCCATTTCCCAATATCAGACCGATCACCCAGGCAGTCGGAACGCGCCTCTCCCAACTGCCGATCGCGTCTCCGTCCTCGGGGATCAGCGTCACTATGACACGACACTGAAAACGTTTGTACCCTCGACAGACGACAGCCTCGGTCCCATCTTCGGCGAGCGGGCGTCCACCATTGGCCCGCACAAGTTGTTTGTCGGATTCAGCTATCAATACTTCAAATTCGATTCCATCGACGGCAAGAAGCTGGACAGTATTCCGCTTTCTCTTCACGCTAATCCGGTTCCAGCGTCGCTTATTCCCCCCAGCTTCGATACCCCCGCGTGCAATACCACCGGCTTTCCCGCCGACGGCTCCTATGACGGCAGCCCATGTTTTGCCCGCGACTATGTCAAGACGAACTACAACATCAACTTAAAAGTAAATCAGTACATTGTCTACTTGACCTACGGCCTCTCGCTGCATTTTGAAATCTCGGCGGCCTTGCCCTTCTCGAACGTCAGGATGAGCGTGGTCTCACAGGCCACGATCGTACCCAATTCATTCGCCCCGCAACCGCCCTTTATTTTTAATCGGTTCAACTTCTTTCAGCCCACCATCGCCCAGGCTGCGCCTCCTCCCAGTATCACCGTGCCCAATTGCCCGGCGGCGCCCTGTTTCGATGCGGTTTTTTCCGACTCCAGAAGTGTTACCGGACTTGGGAACGTGGTAGTTCGTGGCAAGTATCAGTTCTACACAGGAGAACGGCTGGGAATTGCGGGCGGCCTCGACGCTCGTTTACCCACCGGAGGCGAAGAGAATTTCCTCGGTTCCGGCACGCTCGGCCTCAAGCCCTTCGTAGTCGCTTCCTACCGTGGCCGAATTTCGCGCCATGGGGAAGTGGGATACGAGCTGAATGGAAACTCCCTGCTCTACGGCAATTTCATTGCGACTCCAACCGTCACCAAGAGCGGCCTGCCTTCCCATTTCTTGTATGTCGCCGGCGTGAATGTTGCGGTCACGAAGCGACTCACAGCCGCCTTCGATCTTTATGGACAGCGCGTATTCGGAGCTTCCCAACTGGAGCCCGGGCACCTGGACGATTTCGGGGCGTGCAATGATTCCGATTGCGCGGTGGTGACACCCGGCAATCCTATTCCGACGTCACTGGTCAAGTCGGACACCGATATCAGCATCGTGGACGCCTCGCTCGGCGCGAAGGTCCGTCTCTTTCGGCACTTATTGGTGACGGGAAATGTTCTGCTGAAGTTGAACGATAGTGGCTTGCGAGCCAAGGTCGTGCCCCTGGCCGGCATTTCCTATACCTTCTGAGGACGCAGCCAGACGTAGGTCAGATCAGAAGATTTCGGCTGAGGTGATGCGTCCCGTCCTCATTGTCCCAAGCCTACTGGGGCGCAGGGGAACTCTTAATCAGCTCCGCGTCGATGGTAATGGATATTTGATCGCCAACCATGCTGGGCGCTCCATTCACACCAAAATCTTTGCGGTTGACGGTTGTGGTTGCCGAAGCGCCCACGTGGACGTTACCTCGGGGATCCTTCACCGGAGAAGTAGGACCATCGACATCGAGCACCACTTCCTTGGCCACTCCATGAATCGTCAGATCACCGGTGATCTTCAGTTTGCCTGGGCCCGCTGACTCGGCCCGCTTCGATTTGAAGGTAATCGTGGGATATTTCTGCACGTCCAGAAAGTTCGGGCTGCGCAGATCGTTATCGCGCATGTCCACACGGGTGTCGACCGAAGTGGCGTCGATCGTGGCCTCGAGCGAAGTCTTGCTGGGATCGGCCGGGTCATAACTGGCGCTGCCGCTGACTTTCCTGAACTCGCCCCGAACTGTAGAAATGCCTAGATGACGGACGGCAAACTGAGCCGAGGAGTGCGCAGGATCAATCTTCCAGGTTTCAACCTGCCCAAAGGCCGGTGTAACGAATGCTGAGACGATTAGCGACACGAACAAAAAGGCGGTCGACCAGATAATACGGTTGCGGATCAATGAATCCTCCTGACACTCGCACTCACTGTGTATGAATGTTACCGAAAGCCCGCAAGTTGTGCCTCGGCTGAGAAGTACGTCACAGGCGTGGGGAGAAGTCGGTCAGCACCATGAACGTGGAATCAACTTTGTCCACCAGCTTTCCGTTCACCTCGGACGCATCGCGCACCTTCTGCCATTCCGGATCATCACCAAACGCCTTCCAGTTGCTGGCCGCAGCCTCCCGGCTGGGATGCACGAGAATGTAGATCAGCGTCTTGCCCTTCAACGGATCATCGAGCGGAATCCAGTAGGCCACGTTCTTCATTCCGTGTTTCTCGAAGAGGCCCATGGTGTGTTCCCGAAAACGTTTCAGCAGATCGTCGAGTTTGCCTTCGTTCGCATGGTAAATGCGAAGTTCATAGACGCTTGATGCCGATCCCGCAGCCCGGGCGGTCTCGGGTTGCGCGCCCGCCCAGACTGCCGCCGGAATCAGCGCAATGGTAGGTAGCGATTGCAACAAAGCTCTTCGGTCCATGTCAGCCTCCCATTTGTCTCTTGCATTCCTACAAAGATGGATCACATTAACGGTTTGTCTACCAAAAGGTCAAAGAAAGTGATCGACCGGTCGCTCGGCAGAGTTGCAAATTTGACCCGCTGGCGGCGACAATCTCGTGTGCAGCCTTTCCAATCAGGCGAGACCCCAATCTCCCCCGCCGGGGATCCCTTTCAACCCGGGGCGATGGTGCTCTTGACGTTGGGTAATCCCAGAGAGAAATTCTGGGGTGCAATTCTTGCCCTCACCGTTCAAGGGCTCAGTCTTTCCGGCGTCGAACTGGGCTCGTTCGAAGATCTGCTCTCCATGATAAAAGCGGGCGATCCGCCCGCTTTCGGTGTAGTCTTCTTTCCGATGCACCGCATTGAGCGCGTGGAGCTGGATTTATCACATGGCCACATTCCTTCCCTTTCTCAACGTTTCACGGCGAAGACAGGTCTGGACCCGTCTTTAATTCTCACCCGTCGCCTTCCGCAAATCTCCACCCGGGCGGACCTCTAAAGATGAAGCTCTCCCAACTGCTCACCGCACCCAACCAGCTGACCCTGCTGCGCATGATGTTCGTTCCGTTTATCGTGATCGACCTGGTCGCCGGCCACTACAGATGGGCGCTCATTCTGTTCGTCCTGGCCGGCTTCAGTGACGGGCTCGATGGACTTCTCGCCCGCACTCTCAAGCAGCAAACGGTGCTTGGCCAGTATCTCGATCCCATCGCCGATAAACTTCTGCTCAGCACGATGTTCATGGTGCTGGCTATTTTGCATAAAATCGCCTGGAAGTACACGGTACTGGTTTTCAGCCGCGATATCTCAATCCTCTTTGCCAGCGCGGTGCTGTACGCCATCGCGGGCCTGCGTAACTTCCGTCCCAGCATCTTCGGCAAGGCCAACACTTTTGCCCAGGTGGCTGCGGTTTTTTTTGTGCTGCTGTTTCAGATCAAGCATGACCGCTGGGTCTGGATTACGCTGACCACGTTTCTTCATGCCACTGTCGGTTTCACCGTGGTGTCGGCAGTCCACTATGTGTTTCTGGTGGGTCAGCGCCTGCGCGGAACCAACCACGCTTCCAGCGATGCCTCCAAAGCGCCGGGAGGCTCGATTTGACCCTGTTTCGAGTGTCCCCCTAGAATTGACGATTCTGTCGCACATTTCTTCACTCTATGGCCCTGCGCCTGTACAACACGCTGTCCGGCAAGATAGAAGAATTCCAGCCGCTGCAAAACAATGAAGTGCGGATGTACGCTTGCGGCCCCACCGTGTACGACTACGGCCACATCGGCAACTTCCGGACTTTTGTCGCAGTCGACATCCTCCGCCGTTTCTTTCGGCAGAGCGGTTTCGCAGTGCGCCACGTCATGAACATCACTGACGTGGACGACAAGATCATCCGCAACTCGGCCCAGGAAGGGCTGAGCGTCAAGGATTACACCGCCAAATACGAGAAGGCCTTTCTCGAAGACAGCTCCACCTTGAATATCGAGCCGCCCGTTCTTGTCCGCGCCACCCAGCACATCGAAGAGATGGCGCGCTTCGTGGCCGCCCTCGAAAAAAAAGGCTTCGCCTATCGCACCGAAGACGGCTCTTACTACTTTCGCATCGCCAAGTTTCCAGGCTATGGCAAGCTTTCGAAGAAAGATTTCGCAGGCATGGAAGACGGCGCGCGGGTGGATGTAGACGAATACGAAAAAGACAACGCCCGCGATTTCGCTCTGTGGAAGGCACCTAAACTGGGAGAGGCATTTTGGGAGAGTCCGATTGGAAGAGGTCGGCCGGGCTGGCATATTGAGTGCTCAGCCATGGCGATGGAGGAACTAGGAGAGACTTTCGACCTGCACGCCGGCGGCGAAGACCTTATTTTCCCGCATCATGAAAATGAAATTGCGCAATCCGAGGCGCTGACCGGAAAACCTTTCGTACACTTCTGGTTTCACGCCCGCTTTCTGCTGGTTGAAGGCGAGAAGATGTCGAAGAGTGCGGGCAATTTCTTTACGTTGCGTGACTTGGCACTCCAAGGCTACAAGCCTTCTTCGATCCGGCTATTGTTGGCTTCTGTGCCTTACCGCCACCAGCTGAACTTCACTTTTGATGGTTTGAAACAGATGGCCAGCAACGTGGACAAGTTGCGGAACTTTCAGCTGCGGCTGAAGACCGGCCAATTCCCTGCCGGCGCCTCCGATTCCACGCTGGCTGCGGAAACCGTAGCGCGCATGACCTCTGCGCTCGAAGACGACCTGAACACCGCGCAAGCGCAGGCGGCCATTTTTGACATGGTGCGCAAAGCCAACGCCGCGATCGATAGCGGACAGGTGAGGAGAGATGATGTTGCGCCTCTGCTCGCGGCCCTCGACAAGTTTGACGAAGTCTTTGCGGTTTTACAGGATGACGATGCCCCCAAGATGAAAGCAATTCTGGAATGGGCAGAAACGGAAGGACGTGAGAAAGATGTCAGCCAGGAATTGCGTGACGCGGTTGGAACCCAAAGTCTGTCCGACGCTGAGATAGAAACGAAGATCGCCGACATGGAAGCGGCTCGCCGGTCGCGTAATTTTCAGGCTTCGGATGCGATCCGCGCCGAACTCACCACCGCCGGACTTCTCGTAGAAATCACCAAGGACGGCGTGCGCTGGCGCAGGAAGTAATTAAAGCCGGTGCTGACTTCTCCTCCACTCCGCCTTTCCCAGGTTGCGCCGTTGTATCCGGCTTCCCAACGGAATGGCCGCTGAAGGCTCGTCCCGCGCCGCAACTTGCGTCCATCCCCCGGCCGAGTCCAGCACGGAGATGTTTCCTCCCGCGGCACGTTCCAACGGTTTCGCGATTCGCCGTTTGAAATCGACTCGATCGGCACGAGTGGACTCGACCCACGCTGGAGTAATGAAGTCCGATACCAGCACTCCATCGATTTCATATCCTAATTTGTCGGATTCGACCGCGTCGCAGACTTCCAGAGCATAGATTTTTCCGTCTGTTCCCTGCGTACACCAATCGATCCACGGATCAGCCAGCATTTCGAGCAGCTCTGGCTCAGCGTGACCCCCCACGACACTGCGCTCCGTAGATCAGGCCGGCAAACACTCTTCCCAGAGGCGTTCCGCGGCTGGTTAACTCGTGATACCCCAGAGCGCCGGCCTGGTCAGGATTGTCAGTCACGGAAATCTGCCACCATCCGTCTGCGAGTGCCTGCTCCTTGTCCAGGAACACTTTCAAGGTGCAGACAGGCACTCGCCCGCCCACCGACCTACGCGGCCTTCTCGCTCGCCTGGGCCACTCGCAAGATCGTGCTTTCATCAAAATGCCGGCCCAGGATCTGTAACCCAATGGGCAGCTTTTCCCTGGTCTCGCCGCAGGGCACGGAGATTCCCGGGATTCCCGCGAGGTCGGCGGTCACGGTGTAGATGTCCGCCAGATACATGGCCAGCGGATCATCCACTTTCTCGCCCAGCTTGAACGCCGCCGTCGGACTGACCGGCGCCACGATGGCGTCAACTTTTCCGAACGCCTCTTCGAAATCCCGCGTCAGCAAGGTGCGCACTTTTTGCGCCTTCAGATAGTAAGCATCGTAGTAGCCCGCGCTCAGCGCATACGTGCCGAGCATGATCCGACGCTTCACTTCTGCGCCAAAGCCCTGATCGCGACTGCGACGGTACATCTCCGAAAGAGTGCGCGCGTCCTTGGCGCGATATCCGTAACGCACGCCGTCAAAACGGGCCAGGTTGGAAGAAGCCTCCGCCGTGGCCACAATGTAGTAAGCCGGAATCGCGTACTTGGTATGGGGCAGTGAAATTTCCACGATCTCGCAGCCCTGCTTGGCCAGCTTCTGAATCGCCGCTTCAATCGCGCTACGAACTTCCTTGTCGAGACCTTCTCCCAGATACTCCTTGGCCACACCCAGCTTGAGCCCGAGCACCGGCTTCTCGAGTTCGGCCACATAATCCGGAACTGGGACATCGGCGGAAGTCGAATCCATGGGATCACGGCCGGCAATCGTCCGCAGCACAATAGCGGTGTCCTTCACCGTTTTCGTGAGCGGCCCAATATGGTCGAGCGAAGACGCAAACGCGATCAAGCCATAGCGAGAAACTCGTCCGTAGGTTGGCACCAGTCCAACCACACCGCAGAACGAGGCAGGCTGCCGAATCGAGCCGCCCGTGTCCGAGCCCAGCGCCGCCACCACCATGTCGGCGGCCACCGCTGCCGCTGACCCTCCAGACGAACCGCCCGGAACGCGAGTAAGATCGCGGGGATTGTGCACCGGCTTCCAGGCCGAGTTCTCGTTGGACGATCCCATCGCAAACTCGTCGCAGTTCAGCTTGCCCAGCACGACAGCGCCGGCGGCCTCGAGCCGGGCCACTGCGGTGCAATCGTACGGCGGAACATAGTTGTCCAGGATCTTTGATCCTGCCGTGGTGCGGACGCCCTTGGTGACCATCACGTCTTTGATCGCGACGGGCACGCCACCCAATGGAGGAAGCTCTTCGCCTTTCGCAGCCAACGCGTCCATCTCCAAAGCCTTGGCAATCGCCCGATCTTTGCAAAGAGTCAGGAACGCGCCGATCTTCGGATCGTCGCTCTGGATCTTGACGTAAAACGACTCCGCCAGCGCGGCAGCGCTGGCTTTGCGCTCTTGCACGGCGGAGCGGGCGGCGTCAATTGTAAGCTGCTCCAGATTCATGATTGGTTGTGGGTCGTTGGCGGTTGGCCAAAGACCAACGACGGTTCTTTCTACCTTTCAATCACTTTCGGCACTTTAAAGAACGTTCCATCCGAATCTGGCGCGTTCTCCAGCGCTACGTCATGCCGCAGCGACTTGCGCAATCCTTCAAGGACATCTTCGCGGCTGGCGTAGGCAAAGCGTTCGCTGCCTTGCTTCGACTGGTCCACGCCGTAGCGGTCTGAGACTTGCGCCATGGGAGGCACATTCGTCGTATCCAGTTCGTTCAGAGTGTCGATGTGACCAAGAATCGAGTTTAGGTCGCGCACCATGCGAGTGCGCTCTTCCTCGGTAAGCTCCAGGTTGCCGAGATCGGCCACGTACGCTACGTCTTTTGCAGTAACTTTCATGCCCGTGGGCGGCCGCCCTCGCCCGCAGCTCGGTCCACAATCACAAACTCAATCCGTCTAACACTCTCGGCGACATACCGATTGATAACCGCCAGATATTGCGGCGCCAGCGCCTGCAATTCAGCTCGCCACCCCAGGTCAGGAACTTCGACGCGAAGAGTCCCCTGAGCAAATTCGACCGCCCTGGTCCGCGCCGCGACCGCCTGGCCGCAGGCCAACGCCCACGCCAGCAACGGACCTTGTCCTGTGGGAGAGCGCCGTAAGCTGCCGGCAACAATCTTTTCCAGTCCTGCGCCGACTTGTTCCATGGCTCGGGTCATCAGCAGACTAATCTCTTGGTGGGAGCGAAAATGATTTTACCATTCCCCAAGCTTTCGCTCGCGCTGAACCGCTCGTGATCCCCAAATTTCCAGAATAGCAATTTGGGCAGGGCAAATGGGACACACCGGGACGCAATATATTTCTTTTGCCGTCAGCCGCTTGAAGCGAAACCCGCACTGTAACGGGCTTGACAGCCCACATGTCGGCGGTCAGTTCTGGCCGGAATGGTCCGACTGCTGAGGAAATTCCCGTCTCACATACTCCATCGCGCTGTCTTTCGACTGCAATCGGCCTTCGAGCTGGGCATCCTCTACCAGGGCAAGAATTTCCTTGAACCGCGGGCCCGGCGAATACCCCGCCGCGATCAGGTCATCGCCGCTGACGAGCGGGGCGGGACGAATGCTCTCCGGGGGAATCGCGGCGATTCTCTCGCGAGTGAAGTTATAGGACGTCAGGTCGAGGTGGCTGGCCTGGCAGTCCAGCCGATGCAGTTCGATATGCTCGTCAAAGTGCGGCATGCGCACAAATTTCTTGAACGTGGACTCCTTCATCTGCGTGACGTGCGCGAAACGCATGTGATTGGCAACCAGAGCGAGAATCTGCTCTGTCGCGTCGTTGGAGAAGCGCAGCCGCCGGCAGATTTCCTCAGCCATCTTCACGCCGACATCCACATGATTATCAAAGCGAATACGGTCCGGCGCCACGCGAAACGTCGGCGGCTTTCCGACGTCGTGCAACAGCGCTCCCCACGCCAGCGTTGGCGGACAGGGATGCGGCAATTCCTGAAGCAGCAATAAGGTGTGCACAAAAACGTCGCCCTCAGGATGGAACTCCGGCGGCTGCTGGACGCCCTTCATCGCGGAAATCTCCGGCAGGATTTCGCGGAGGAGGCCAGTCTCGTCGAGCAGGAGAAAGGCCTGGCGGGCGTGGCCCTCGGTAAGCATTTTGGTCAGTTCGTCGCGAACTCGTTCACGCGAGACTTGATGAATTCCGCTGGCCAGCTTCGGGATCGCGGCAAACGTTTCCGGCTCGATGGTGTACCCGAAGCGCGCGGCAAAACGCACCGCACGCAGCATGCGCAGCTTATCTTCGGCAAAGCGCAACTCGGCCCGGCCGATGGTGCGAATGATTCCGGCAGCCAGGTCCTTGCGCCCGCCTACGAAATCCAGCACTTCATCCCCGACAGGATCGAGCAGCAGACCGTTGATGGTGAAGTCCCGTCGCTCGACATCTTCCTGAGCACTCTTGCTGAAACGTACCTGATCAGGATGGCGGCCATCACTGTAGCCGAGGTCGCTGCGGAATGTGGCGACCTCGACGCTGTTGCCGCCCGCGTCTCTCACCGGCACCAGCACTACACCAAACTGTGCGCCCACCGCGTAGGTTTCCGGAAAGATGCGCATGACCTCGTCGGGAGTGGCGTCGCTGGTGACGTCGTAGTCAGCTGGCTCGCGCCCGAGTAACAGATCACGCACGCATCCGCCGACCAGGTAGGCTTGGTGGCCAGCGTCGCGCAAGCTGAGAATAATTTGGCCAGCGTAGTCCTTGACGTTAGGCATTCCACCCCGCCCGCAGGCGCTCGCGCTCCTCTTCACTCAATCCAAACCATGCTTCGGCCACATCGCGTACGCGTTCGAGGGCGGTCTGCATCTCGACATGCTTGCGCTTGAGTTCTTCCGCATCCGCGTCGGGCGAAACCACTATCAGCGGGGCGCTTACGATCACCGCCCGCGAGAAGAGATGTGGAATCGCCATCAGGTCCCAGGCTTTTTCCAGAGTGTGCGCCTTTTCGACTCCGATGTGAAACACGTAGATAGGCCGGCCGGTCTTCCGGGCCAGCATCACCGGGCCCGGCTTGGCGACATAGCGCGGGCCGCGCGGGCCATCAATGGTGAATGAAGTGTCGAACCCTGCTTCCATGCGTCGTGCCATGACCGCCAGCCCGCGCAGCCCACCGCGCGTCGAACTTCCTTGCGCCGTGGCGAAGCCAAAGTGCTCAATCACCCGTCGCGTCCATTGACCATCGAAATTGGTTGTATTCATCACTACCACGCCCCGATTGCGCCAGTACCAGGTGGCAGAAATAATGCAGCGATGCCAGAAGGCCGAAACTACTGGCACCCCCCGAGCGCGGGATTGCCGGTAGTGGTGCATTCCCAGTTCTTCAAAACGAAGTGTCGGACCGAGAAGGCGAATGATGGCAATGACCGCCGCGGCGATGACCGGGATTTGCATCCGCCGCCAGCGGGAAAGTTGAGGCAGGCGGGTATCATAGAGCGGGCTGACCGGCTCGGTGACGGATGGCGCGCTCGAGTTTCCGCTCGACATCACGGATATTGTAGTCGCCCCCGCGCTCGACCGGACAGCCGGAGCCCTGGAATGGAGGACGTGCGTCCTCGATCGTCCCAGTTCGTGATTCCGGCGTGGTTCTTTTAGACTGAGACGATGGCTGGTGCCTACATTCTCGGCATTGAGAGCTCTTGCGATGAGACCGCTGCTTCCGTGGTGTATGCGGGCGGGAAAGTCGTCTCGAATGTCGTTTTCTCGCAGATCGCGGCGCACCAGCCCTACGGCGGCGTAGTTCCGGAATTGGCTTCGCGGGAGCATCTGAAAGCGATTGTGCCGGTAGTCCGCAAAGCGCTGGCCGATGCCGGGCACACCTACCAATCCATTGACGCCGTTGCCGTGACGCAGGGACCGGGACTGGCAGGAGCACTGCTGGTGGGAATCGGTTACGCAAAGGCACTGGCCTTCGCTCTCGACAAGCCCCTGATCGCCGTAAATCACATCGAAGGGCACATTCATGCCGTGCTGCTCGAGGAACGTCAGAAAAATAATCACGAGATGAACTTCCCCATACTGGCTTTGGTGGTCTCGGGCGGACACACTCATCTCTATCTGGCCGAACCGCGGGAAAAACATTGGTCGTACCGGAGCATCGGTCACACCCGCGACGACGCTGCAGGCGAGGCCTTCGACAAGGTGGCCAAGCTGCTGGGACTGGGATATCCGGGCGGCCCCATCATCGACAAACTCTCCACTCACGGCGACCCCGGTGCGGTTAACTTTCCCCCATCACAACTAAAACATCGGGACCGGCGGGACATAAAAAAGCGTGACGTGAAAGCGAGAGACACGAGCGGGCGGCCCGAGGAGCCGCGCTTTGATTTCTCTTACAGTGGGATCAAGACCGCGGTCTTACGCTACGTGGAAGTCCACGACATGCGGGCTTCGATTGAGGCGCGCCGGAACGCCATCGCGCTTATTGAAAAGCCGAAGCTTGAGGATTATCTGCTCCATAGCGACCGGAAAACTTTGAATCTGGTGGCTTCATTTCAGCGCGCCGTAGTGGGCGATTTGGTCACAAAAACTCTGGCCGCGGCGCGGGCGTGTAACGTCGCCACTCTGTTCGTCACCGGCGGCGTGGCCGCGAACAACGAACTACGGCAGCGTTTCGAGCACGACGCCGCCATGGAGGGCCTGCCCGTGTATTTTCCATCCCGTCCGCTTTCGACGGACAACGCGGCCATGATCGCGGCGGCGGCGTATCCCAAGTTCCTGGCCGGAGACTTTGCCGCTGTGGATTTTTCGGCGGAGGCAGGGATGGTGCTCGGTGAAGCAGCAATTAGCAATTAGCACTGGGCCAAGACGTCAGAAGCCAACGCTGTTGCCGAAACGCCGAGACTCGCAGAGCCAAGTGCCAATTGCTGCCTCATTTCGCGGCAGCTTTGAGCTTCGTGACCCGGCTCTCCAGCAAGGCTTCGAGGGCTTTCGTAAGCTGGGCTTCAATGTCGATATCTTTGAAGATGGCGAAATTGGCGCGGTGCTCCTTGGCGTCGAACCCACTATTCTTGCCCGCCACGATCACAATCGGAATAGTAGCGGTTTCGGGCTGGGCTTTAAGCGCGGTGATGAGTTCGGTCCCGGTCATCTTGGGCATCTGCATATCCGTAATGATGATGTCGGGACGAATCCGCTTGACGATAGGCAGCGCCTCTTCGCCGTTGGTGGCCGATTCGACGGTATAGCCGCGCTCCTCCAGAAACCGGCACACCGTATGCCGGATCAGCATGGAATCGTCGACAACCAGGGCCACGAGCGGAGTTTGGCTTTTTGCGGACAAGATATTCCCTGCGCGACATTAACAAATTGTTACGGTCGCAACAACCGTAAAGCCCATGAGGCGGGTTACCTTTGTCACCCGGGGTTGCGTAGCGCCGGCGTCCCGCCAACAGTCGCGAGGGCATCTTGCTCTCGCAAACTAAAGCGTTATCGTTCGCCGCTAGGGCCTTTTGATGATTGGCGAGAATGGCTCAAGGTTCCTGGCGCAGTTTCGTGTCTTCGATGATCATGTCCTTGAATTCGCTGGATTCGAAGATTTCACCGCATTCCTTGCATTCAACGAATTCAGAGTCTTCTTCGCGAGCGACAATCTGCACGCGCGGATGCTTGCACGGCACCATGTCGCTTCTCTTCTCGGGGAGTGGGGACGGCGAGGATGGAGTCATAAATCCGGGTTTTGGGTTCCCCTGTCGAACGGCCGGGGATTTCGCCGGAAATTGGCGGTATTTTAGACCGCCTTCCCCAGTTGTCAAGTCCTTCCGTTGATCTTTAACGCGGAATGTTCATCTAATGACCAGATCATGACCAGACCGTGGGTCTCAATCACTTGGCGACGGAACTCGGACGGCTCAGAATTGAGGCATTTCAAGCGGTTAACCTGTGTCCATCGACCCCTCGCTGGCGCTTTTCGACCATTGCCTGTAACAGGTTGCATTAAAGCAGGTTGGCGTCTAATATAGACATATCCGACTGAAAAGGTCGGATTTTGACGAGCATGCTCAAGCTGACCAAAAAGGCGGATTACGGGCTCATGGCCATGAAGCATCTGGCCGAACATGCCGAGCAAGGAGCATGCAGCGCCAAGGATGTGGCGGACGCCTACCGCATACCCCAGGAAGCGCTGGCCAAGATTCTGCAACGCCTGGTCAAGGCCGGCCTGCTCCATTCGCAGCATGGAACGAACGGCGGCTACACCTTGGCTCGCGATCCGGGGATGATTTCGGCGTTCGAGGTGATCCGGGCCATCGATGGTCCACTTTTCATCACTTCATGTGTGACGGTGCGGGGCGAATGCGATCAGAGCGATCGCTGCAATATCCGGGAGCCTTTGCGGAGGGTCAGCCACGGAATCGAAGAGCTACTTCGGGGCATCACTATCCTGGAGATGAAAGAAGAGACCGCGCACACCAGCGGCAAGGCCCACGGCGACAAGGCAAAGGCCGCGACGGAATTCGTAACGATTGGATAAGCAGGTTCTGAGGAGAGCAATTATGAGCACGGACGTAAAGACGATCCCCCAGGGAACAAACGGACACAGCGAAGTGAAGACGCAAGAGCAGCGCACCGCTGCCAACGGCGTCAAGTTGCCAGTCTACATGGACAACCATGCCACTACACCCATGGATCCCCGGGTGCTGGAAGAGATGCTGCCCTATTTCATGGAGAAGTTCGGTAACGCGGCCAGCCGCAACCATTCGTTCGGATGGGCCGGAGAAGAAGGCGTCGAAACCGCGCGTGAGCGCGTGGCCAAACTGATTGGCGCGACCCCCAAAGAGATCATTTTCACGTCGGGCGCCACCGAGAGCGACAACCTCGCTATCAAGGGCGTGGCTGAGATGTACCGGGAAAAGGGCAACCACATCATCACAGCCGTGACCGAGCACAAAGCTGTGCTCGACACCTGCAAGCGGCTGGAGAAGTACGGCTACCGCGTCACCTACATGGCGGTGCAAAAGGACGGCCTGATCGACCTGGAAGAATTGAAGCGCGTCATGGATGACAAGACCATCCTGGTGACGATCATGGCGGCCAATAACGAAATCGGCGTCGTGCAGCCGGTGGCGGAAATCGGAAAGCTCTGTCGTGAACGCGGTGTGATCTTCCACGCCGACGCCACCCAGGCGGTCGGCAAGATTCCGATTGACGTGAACAAGATGAACATCGACGTGATGTCCATTTCGGCCCACAAAATGTACGGCCCCAAGGGCGTCGGCGCCTTGTACGTACGGCGCAAGAATCCCCGAGTACAGATTTCCGCCATCATCGACGGCGGCGGACACGAGCGCGGCATGCGTTCGGGAACCCTGAACGTTCCCGGAATCGTCGGACTTGGCAAGGCATGCGCAATCGCCTCGGAAGAGATGGCAAAGGAAGCCTGCACGCTGGCCGGCCTGCGAAATCGACTGCGCGACCGCATCATGGGCCGCCTGGACGAGGTCTACATCAACGGCTCTATGGAACACCGACTGCCGGGCAATCTGAACATCAGCTTTGCCTACGTCGAAGGCGAGTCGCTGCTGATGGGCATCAACGACATCGCAGTTTCGAGCGGATCAGCGTGCACCTCGGCGACCCTGGAGCCATCTTATGTGTTGAAGGCTCTGGGAACCGGCGACGATCTGGCCCACAGCTCGATTCGGTTCGGCATCGGCCGCTTTAATACCGAGGCTGAAGTCGACTACGTGGCGGACCGGGTCATCGAGACGGTGGAACGGTTGCGCGAACTTTCGCCGCTGTATGAAATGGCCAAAGAGGGCGTGGATTTGAAGAGTGTTAAGTGGGCGGCAGAGTAAGAATGTTCGCGTAGCGCTCTATTTGTCATCGCGCAGGGCGCGATGACGCGCGAGCGCTCACTCAGGTCCTTGGCGCGCGAAGCAGCGCGCTCAGGATGACAGGTAATTTGATTTCTTAGGAGAGGGTCAAAATGGCATATAGCGATAAGGTGCTCGATCATTACTCAAACCCGCGCAACGTGGGCTCGATGGACAAGAACAGCAACGAAGTTGGAACTGGTCTTGTGGGCGCGCCGGAGTGCGGCGACGTCATGAAGCTGCAGATCAAGGTCAATCCGCAGACCAATATCATCGAAGACGCCAAGTTCAAGACTTTCGGCTGCGGTTCCGCGATCGCCTCGTCTTCACTCGCCACCGAGTGGGTGAAGGGCAAGACGGTGGACGAAGCTCTGCAGATCAAGAACACCGAGATCGTGAAGGAGCTCGCGCTTCCTCCGGTGAAGATTCACTGTTCGGTGCTGGCGGAAGACGCCATCCGAGCGGCGATTCATGACTGGAAGGCAAAGCAGGGCGCGGCCAAGCCGGTAGCTGTCGAGGCGAAGTAGCTAAGAGCTTTCAGCTATCAGCCGTCAGCTCTCAGTAAGAACTGCTGCGGCCTGATGCCGGTATTTTGGATCACTTATGGCAACCACAATCGAAGAAACGACTAAGCCGGCGGCGCCGGCCAAGGGCGGCGTCAAAGTCACGGACAAGGCGCTGGCTAAGGTGCGGACGGCCATCGTCAAGGAAGGCATCTCGCCGGAGCAGGGCGGGTTGCGCCTGGGCGTGCAGGGTGGCGGGTGTTCGGGTCTGAGCTACAACATCCGGTTCGATACCCAGCCTCGCGAGCGCGACCGGATCTTCCAGTTCGGCGATGTGCGCGTCTTTGTGGATCCGAAGTCGTTCATCTACCTGAACGGCATGGTCCTGGATTATCAGGAGACCTTGATGCAGCAGGGATTCGTATTCGTGAACCCCAATGCATCGAAGTCCTGCGGCTGTGGCACGTCATTCTCAGGGTAAAGTTTTGTGTGGTTGGTGTGGCTTGTGTGGCCGCGGGCGACTCGCCCGCGAGCTTGGAGCGGCAAGGCCCTCCGCGATCCGCCTTAGCTTTTCCGGTCCAATGATTGGAAATCCCTGAGATTTTCTGAGTGCGTGCGCGGGCCGCGGGCGAATCGCCCGCGGCCACACAGGCAAGGTCACGCAAGCAAGGCTTAATGGCGATTGACACCTCCAAGACGATTGCAACGGCCGGAAGCGGCGATACTACTGCCAATTGCTGGTCGTGCGGCGATATGCGCGCCGCCCAGTTCTGCCACGCCTGCGGCAAAGTGCAACCGCCCTTGCCGGTGAACTATTTTTCATTCTTCGGCTTGCCGCGCAAACTGAACCTGGACATGTCGCGCCTGGAGCGGGACTTTTACGAGTTAAGCCGGAAGTTGCATCCCGACCTCAATGCCCGCGCGGACAAACGCGAGCAGGAGTGGAGCCTGGAGCAAAGCTCGCTGCTCAACGACGCCTATCGCACATTGAAAGATCCCATCAAACGCACGCAATATCTGCTCCGGTTGGAAGGTGTGGAACTCGAAGAGCAATCGAAGACCGCCACGGAAAGGGCCCGCACCAGTGGCGAAGTCAAGAAACAGATTGTGCTTCCGGACTTGCTCGAGGAAGTATTCGAACTGAATATGCAACTCGAAGAATTGCGCGCGAACAAGAAGATGGGCGAAGACGATCCCGCGCTGGTGAGAGATCTGGAATCTCACAAGGCCCAGTTCGAGAAGAAGTACGAAGAGTTGGCGGAAGAACTAAAGAATCACTGGGATCACTGGGATCGAGCACTTGACCTCGATAGCGCTGAAGAGCGCCGCGACGCGTTGGATGGCATGGTCGATCTACTGAACCGTCGCAGTTACATCAGGAATCTGGTACGGGACGTAAACGAAGCATTGGGCAAGTGAGTAATTTGGTAATCGGGTAATTGCTTATTCCAGAAGCTAATTCCGTTCCGATTTTCAAATTACGCAATTACGCAATTACTCAGTGAGCACTGACCGCATCGTCGGCATCGATCTCGGAACCACCAACTCATTGGTGGCTTTCATGCAGGGGGACCGCCCTGTCGTGATCCCGGGTGAGGACGGGGTGAATCTGGTGCCGTCCGTGGTGGCGCTGGATGACAAAGAGCAGATCATCGTTGGCAACGCGGCGCGGAAGTATTTGATCGAGACTCCAGAGCGCGCCGTGTACTCGATCAAACGGCTGATGGGGCGCGGAATCGAAGATATTCAACAGGAGTTGAAGCTGTTTCCCTTCCGTCTGGCCGAAGACCTTCAGCCCGGCGAAGTTCTACGTATCCGGCTGGGCGAGAAGACTTTTACGCCGCCTGAGATTTCAGCCTTTGTCCTGCGTCAACTCAAGCGCAATGCCGAGCGATTCTTCAATGCGCCGGTGACGAAAGCAGTCATCACTGTGCCTGCCTATTTCAACGATGCGCAGCGGCAGGCTACCAAAGATGCAGGCCGTATCGCCGGACTCGAAGTTCTGCGTCTAGTCAATGAGCCGACCGCCGCTTCCCTGGCCTATGGACTCGACAAGAAACAGAACGGTATCGTCGCCGTGTACGACCTGGGTGGCGGCACGTTCGACGTCTCGATCCTCAAATTGCATGATGGAATCTTCGAGGTCGTCGCGACCAACGGCGACACACATCTGGGTGGCGACGACATTGACAATCTCCTGATCACGATCGCACTGGACGACATTCGTGGCGACATGGGAATGGATGTCTCACGAAATGGCGAAGCCGTAGCAACCATTCGCAAGGCCGTCATCGAGGCCAAGATTGCGCTTTCGTCGCAGCCCGCCACTAGCCTCGAAGTAGAACTCCCGGGCGGCAAGCACTATCAGAGAACGATTACGCGGGAGCAGTTCGAACAGTTAATCGACCCTCCGGATGCTCCGGAAGCCTCGATTCTGCATCGCACCGTCGGCCCGTGCAAACAGGCCCTGGAAGATGCAGGTCTGAAGCCCGAACAAATCGATGAAGTGGTGCTGGTCGGCGGCTCTACGCGAATTCCCAAGGTGCGCGCCCTGGTCGAAGAACTGTTCCGGCGCACGCCGCACACCGACTTGAATCCGGACGAAGTTGTGGCCCTGGGCGCGGCCGTTCAGGCCAATATTCTTTCCGGCGGCTCAGAGGCCACGGAAAACATGCTGTTGCTCGATGTCACGCCTTTGTCGCTCGGCATTGAAGTGGCCGGCGGTGTGACTGACAAGATCATTCTCCGCAACTCGACGATTCCGGCTTCGGCCACGCAACACTACACAACTCAGGTGGACGGGCAGACCAATGTCGCAATCCACGTACTGCAGGGCGAACGGGAATTGGCGAAGGATTGCCGCTCCCTGGCGCGCTTTGAGCTCAAGGGAATTCCGCCCATGCCTGCCGGAATCCCACGTGTGGAAGTGAAGTTCCTGATTGACGCAAATGGCATTCTGCACGTGTCCGCGCGCGAGCAGCGCAGCGGGAAGGAAGCGGAGACGGAAGTCCAGCCCAGCTACGGATTGACCGACGAGCAAGTCGAGAGCATGATTCTCGATTCGTTTGACTCCGCTGAAGAGGATTTCCGCCAGCGGCAATTGATCGAGGCCCGCAACGAAGCGGGCACTATCATGGCAGCGCTTGAAAAAGGAAAGAGAAGCCCGGCCTGGAGGCAGCTCAACACTGACGAAAAGAAGCGCATCGCCAAAATGGAAAAGTCGTTGCACGCGGTAAAAGGCGAAGACGACTATCAGGCGATCCGCGACGCCATCGACGCGTTGAACCAGGGCACCATGCGGCTGGCGGAGCTGATGATGGATACCGCTGTATCGACGGCCCTCAAGGGCAAGACGATGGACCAGGCGGATATGGGTGAAGGACCGGACGCGCCACATCCGGTGGCCAAGGCCGAGTTCGAATAGGGTTGTGGGTGGAGCGGGCTTTGGGTGGAGCAGCGCTTTAGCGCTGCAATAACAGCTTATTTTCAAGGGGCTTTAGACCCCTGGGTTTGCGAGGGCAAGATGCCCACGCGACAGCCGGCGGGACGCCGGCGCTACACAAGGAGCAGGCATGGCAGAACATAAAACACAAGGCGCGGGAGCTGCGACAGTCGACGCTCCAGGCGAGAACACGGTGCAGGCCACATTTCTTCCTGAGGGCAAGACCGTGCAGTTCGAGCACGGCAAGCTGCCTTACAAAGATCATGGCAAAGAGGAATCGCTGCTCGACGTAGCGCTCAACCATGGCATCCGGCTGGACCATGCCTGTGGCGGTAACTGCGCTTGCACCACCTGCCACATCTGGGTGAAAGAAGGCGCCGAGAATCTTTCCGAGATGGACGACGACGAAGCCGACCGGCTGGACATGGCCGCTGATTTACAGTTAAACTCCCGACTCGGCTGTCAGGCAGTGATTAGTAAGCCGGGCAAAGTCGTAGTCGAGATTCCGGCCTGGAATCGGAACTATGTGTCGGAAGAACACTAGAGCAGTTTCTAGTTTCTGGTTTCTGGTTTTGAAACTAGAAACCAGAAACTGGGAACTGACTCAAGGAGTCATGCATGCCGAAAGAATTGACCTGGGACGATGCAGAAGACCTCGGAATTCTGCTCTCCGAGCAGCATCCTGAAATGGATCCGCTGGCCGTGCGTTTCACTGATTTACATCGGCTGGTCACTGAGTTGCCGGGTTTCAAGGATGATCCCAAGAAGTCTAACGAAGGCAAGCTGGAAGCGATTCAGATGGCATGGCACTCCGAGTTTCTGGACCGTACGCAAGCGTAGCTTGCGATCTGCCGGCTATTTGGTTGACTCCAGTTCCCGATAATACTTCTGCAACACATAAAACGCCTGCTTGTGCTGTCCGAGATTCGAAACCAAGCCTTTGCGGTTGTAGTAATCCTGTATGCCGGGCAACAGCCGGCGCGGCGAGTGGAAGTCCATCAGGACCCACGGTGATAGGCCCGCCAGCGACGGAATCTTTTTCAGCATGTTGATCTGGTGCTGATAGAGATTGGCCTGATACTCCTCGGTCCAGCGTTCGTCGGCTGCGCCGTGTCTGCCGTACGGATTTTCCGCGCCAAATTCGCTCATGATGAGCGGCTTGTTCCACGCCGTCTTCCATTGCATGTTGTCAGCGTCCTCGGGACGGCCCCAGTACCAGCCCAGATACTCGTTCAATCCCAGCACGTCAAGAAATTCGCCGAGCGGATCGTTGAGGGCGCGAACACTCGGGTCGATCTCGTCCACATGATTGAGCGCTGAGGTGATCAGGCGGGTCGAGTCCTGCTTGCGAGCAGAGTCTGCAAGTTGCCGCAGAAACGCGAGGCGCGCCGGCTTGACCGGAGTCTCGTTCGAGAGCGACCAGAAGACCACGGAAGCACGATTCTGATCGCGGGCAATCATGTCGCGAAGCTGGTTTTCGGCATTTTGCAGCGTGCTTGGATTTTCCCAGTCAATGTCCCAGTAAACCGGGATTTCGGACCACACCATCAGGCCCATGCGGTCGGCGAGGCGAGTCATGTTCTCGCTGTGCGGATAATGAGTCAGACGCACGAAATTGCAGCCCAGTTCCCGGGCCCATCCCAGCAAGGTCTGAGCGTCTTCCTCACTAAACGCGCGCCCGCCGCGGGTCGGGGCCTCTTCGTGCATCGAGATGCCGCGCAGGAAAATGGGCTTGCCGTTGAGCAGTATTTCGGTACCGCGGGTTGCGACGGTGCGGAAGCCGATCGCATCGTGTACTTTGTCGGAGCCGCTCGACAACACGACATCGTAGAGCTTGGGATGGCTGGGCGACCACAATTCAAGCTTCACAGGAAAACGAAACTCCGCGTGGCCCACGGCATCCGTGGTAACCGTTTGCCTGATCGCCGCTTCAGGGATTTCAACCACGACCTGTTGCGTCGGCATCGAGCCGCTGAGTTGCACCCAGCCGGAGATCTCGTTGCTTGACCCCTTGGCGAGTTGCACGAAGTAATCCTGAATAAAGCTTTCTGGAACTTCGACTAGCGCCACATCGCGCGTGAGTCCCCCATAGTTCCACCAGTCGGTATTTACAGAAGGGACGCCCTCGCGCCGGCGCGCATCGTTAACTTCTGCCACCAGGAAGTTGTCGCCTTCGCGAATCTTGTCGGTAACTTCAAAGTTGAACGGCGTAAACCCGCCTTCGTGCTCTCCCAATGCCTGCCCGTTCAGATGAACGCGGGTGAAGTAATTGGCGGCTGCGAAGTAGACGAAAACGCGGGTGTGCTCTCGCTTGCGGTAGGAAAATGATTTTTTGTACCAGACCGGGCCTTCATAAAAGAACAACTCCCTCTTCTGCGAATTCCAATCCCCAGGAACGTTCAGGACGTCAGACTTGTCAAAATCGTATTCGACCAGTTCATGCTTGTCTTTGGGCTTGGCATTCAGGTAGAAGCGGGCGTTTAAGCCAGTTTCGTACGGGTCGACAATGGCCTGCCATGGTCCATTCAGGCTGATGGTCGTGCGATTGGGAATGTTGTGAATCAACAGAGAAGGATTCGGGGCGGCATACCCGAACGACACAAGTGTCAGCAGCAGCAAGAGCGCGCATCTCATAGATCTCACGGGTCGGGCAATCTTATTGAGGGCCTGCAATGCTGTCAAACCGCAGGGCGCACCTTCGTGACGATCCGTACCCCGCTAGCCCGCAGCCGTAGTCGAGGTCTCCTCCACACTGGCTTCGCGCAGAAATTTAGCGGCTTCTTCCGGCGGCGTGGGATTGATGTAAAACCCTGTCCCCCACTCGAAGCCAGCGGTCTTGGTCAGCTTGGGCATGAATTCGATATGCCAATGATAGTGGTCGTTGTTCGGGTCCTGCACGGGTGAAGAGTGAATGACCAAGTTGTAAGGCGGATTGTCGAGCACGCGTTCAGCTTTGGTGAGCAGGTTCTTAAGCGCCTTGGCCAGATTTTCGAACATATGCGAAGAGGAATTCTCGAATGCCGACTCGTGCTGTTTGGGCAGGATCCAGGTCTCGAACGGAAAACGCGGCGCGTACGGCGCCAGAGTAATGAAGTCGGCGTTCTCGGCCACCACGCGAGTGCCGGTCTCGGCCTCCTGGCGAATCACGTCGCAGAAGACGCAGCGCTCTTTGTAGATGTAATACTGCTTCGCGCCTTCGATTTCTTCACTCACGTAAATCGGGAGAATGGGCAAGGCGATCAGCTGCGAATGGGCGTGCTCGAGCGAGGCGCCGGCCGCTTCCCCGTGATTCTTGAAAATCAGGATGTACTTGAAGCGGCGGTCTTTTTTGAGGTCAAGAATGCGGTCGCGGAAAGTCCAGAGCACATCCTCGATCCGCTTGGGTGGAAGATTCGCCAGGCTGGCATTGTGGTCTGGAGTCTCAATGATCACCTCGTGCGCCCCAATGCCATTCATTCGGTCGAACATGCCCTCAGCTTGGCGGTTCAGATTGCCCTCAATGCCGAGTGCCGGGAACTTGTTGGGAACCACGCGCACCGTCCAGCCCGGAGAATCGCGCTGCGGCGGAGGACCGCCGTTGGGGTTGGGGCGGTAGGCCTGGATCTCCGGCGGAGTTTTAGATTCGTTGCCGTAACAGAAGGGGCAGAAGCCGCCTCTGATTTTGACCGCCTCGCGGGCGAAGTCGGTCGGACGCTTGGCGCGGTCGGTCGAAATGATGACCCATCGGCCCACTATCGGATCTTTCCGAAGCTCAGGCAATTGCCAAAACCCCCTTCCGTGACGCGCGGCGTCACTTCGCGAACCAAGCTATTTTACCCCCGGAGCCCATCAATTGCTTCGATCCGACGCAATCGAAGAGTATATTCTCTGACCGATGCTGGCCTTCTTAATTAAGGGATGCTAACCGTTGCGTGAGTGAAGCGGCCAGTGAACATTGGGATGTTCGTTCCACCGGCGTCGCGCCGGCCCGATGGGCGGGCAGGATGCTCCCGGGACAGCCGGCGGCACGCCGGTACTACCTATTTGCAGATTGTAGATTTGCAGAATCAGCAAAAGATGTGAGGGATGTCACAAGCAACCTTATTTCGTGAACAATAAAAAAGGGCCCATTCCCCAGGGAACAGGCCCGGTAGTCTGCAGGGGCGCGCTACGAGGCGGGTTGGATATCGCTGACTCGAATCATGCTGGTCGATTGGTCGAGGGTACCGTTGACCGTCACCTGCTTACCGCTGAAGTGTTTGGCTTTCGCCTGGTCGTCCAGCCGATAAGTGGTGGTGTCAGTTTTGAGGACATACTGCTTATCCATCTTGACCACTGTGCCTGAGAAGGACTTCGGGGTTTGAGTATCGGCTGAAGTGTCAGGGGCCGGAGTGGACTGGGTTTGGGGATCGCTCTGGCGAGGCTGTGCAGGCTGATCCTGCTGTGCAAAAGCCGCCGGGGACAGTGCCGCTGCCAGGGCAAGTGTGGCCAACAAGCTGAAGTTCTTTCTCATGATGACTCCTCCAATTTCAAGTGGGACCGAGCGGATCATGTCCAGATTTAACTAGAGCAAGGCAAAGGCCAGAGTAAGCGGGTACCCATTTTGCTGTTACTTACGAGGAGTGGGTCTTGAGACAGGCGGGAGTTTTTTGGATGCCTTAGGACAAATCTTCCCCTTAGGTCCGGATACCAAAAATCCTGTAGGCTCGAAACTAGTGTTCTTCGCTGACCCGCAACCAATCCAGAAACATCTGTTCGATGGGTTTGTCGTACGTCATCAAAACATGGCGGACCGTATGGCCGCTGACGAAATGACAAACCTCCTCAGCCAGGTTCTTGGCATGATCGCCGGCGCGCTCGAGCGATTGGGTCATGAAGATGACTTGCAAACTGGCTTGGCGCTGCAGGTTTTCGGGATTTTCGATGTGACGAAGGAAGATAAGGTTCCGCAGACGGTCAATCTCAGCGTCGGCGCGCAGCACGTCGACGGCTTTCTTAACGTCGCGCGTGGAAAAAGCTGTGCCTGCGTCCGCCAGCATTTTCTCTAACACCGTGGCCATGTGGGTGAGGTCGCGAATGTCTTGCGGTTCGATGCGGGCACAAACCGCTTGCGCGCTGCCGGCAAAGCTCAGGAGGAGGTCGCCTATGCGTTCCAGGCTGATCATGAACTTCATACAAGCCAGCAGTTCGCGCGCCTCCGATTCGGTGACCTGGGTGATTACCTGGGTCACGCCGGCGTCGATTTCCATGTCCAGGCGATCGAGTTCTTTCTCCCGCTCGCGAAGCGTGTGCAGTAACGGACTGGAGGCCGTGGCAATGCCTTCGGCGGCGGTTGCCGCCGCTTCCTTCGCGACTCGACAAGCCTCAATGGTGCGTTTCACCAGGTAGGCGTAAGGGGATTCCGGTTCCGGACTTCTCAGAATGGCTGTACTCATGCGCAGATTCCTTCCGGAAGCTACCTGGACTGGCCGCACCAGACTTTGCCTCTGTGTGCTTCTCCGCTTGCTGTTATGGATAGTCAATAACGCAGCATAGGTTGTTTTTTCAAGGGTTTGGTTAACAGAATGTGAATTAATACGTCCGCTTCCACGCATCGACCAGGTGGGGCCAGCCGCCCTCGGCTGTCCGGCGGAGTGATGCGATGCAATTCTGAAGGCGATTTTTCTAAGCGAGCGGCAGCGTGAAAAGGAAGATTGATCCGTGATTGAGCTCGCTTTGGGCGCGGATGATACCGTGATGGGCTAGCACGATGTGCTTGGCAATGGCCAGACCCAGCCCGGTGCCACCAGATTCGCGGGATCGGGCCTTGTCTACCCGGTAGAAACGCTCGAACAGGCGAGGCAGGTGTTCGGAAGGAATACCAGGACCAAAATCTTGTACGTAGAATTCGACGCCCTCGGGGACGGGACGGGCTCCCAGCACAATCCGCCCCCCCGACTGAGCGTATTTCAGCGCATTGTCCACCAGGTTCGAGAAAACCTGATGGATGGCCTCGGGATCGGCACCCACCTGGGCGGACGCGTGGTCTTCGACCTTCAGTTCGACATTCTGCATGCGCGCGATTTCGCGGAAGCTCTGCACCGCTTCCTCCAGGAGGTCAGCGGGAGCGCTGGGCTGAATGTCGAAACGCTGCTCGCCCGATTCCACCCGTGCCAGGGTCAGCAGGTCTTCCGTTAGGCGCGACATGCGCAGGGCGCTTTTGCGGATGATCTCGAGAAAATCACGGGAATGATTGTTGTCAGGCGCACTATCGAGCAACGTCTCGGTGTAACCCTGAATGGAAGTCAGCGGCGTGCGTAGTTCGTGTGAGACGTTGGCAATAAAATCGCGGCGCGTCTTCTCGACGCGCTCGGTCTCGGTAAGATCACGCAACACTGCCACAGCCCCACCGCCCGGCATGGGAGCGGCCGTGACGTCGAAGGTACGTCCAGGGACGATGGACGCAGCCCGAGCGGTAAACACTCTGCGCGCCTCACTCGCCCCTCGCACCGCGGTCAGGAAATCAGGATCGCGAACGGTCTCAACCAGAGGCGCGTTTTTGCGGGTGTGTTGTGGCACTAGTCTATCCATGGTCTGGTTCGCCCACTGCACGCGATCGTCGGAACTGACAGCGATGACGGCATCCTGCATGCTGTTGAGCAACGTTTCAAGCTGATGCTGGCTGGTCTGCAATGCGGCAAAGCTTTCTTCCAGATGGCGGGCGGTCTTGTCGAGCGAGGTGGCAACCTGGCCGATTTCATCGTCCGAAGCTTCCTCGATGCGCGCCGCCAGGTCCCCGGCTGCGATCCGGTCGGCAAAACGAACGATGCGGTGCAGACGCCGCGCCACGGATCGGGCTGCGAGAACGGACACGATGAGTGCCACCAGGAACGCCAGCAGCGCCCCTTCCCAAGCATGATGCACCGAGAAATCGAAGATCGCCGTGGCTGCGGCAATCACCAGAGAAAACGCAGCCAAAAACTTAATAAATATCCGATTCCTCACTTCGGGGCCTCGAAACGGTAGCCGGCCCCACGCACCGTCTTGAGATAGCGCGGGTTCTCCGGGTCGGGTTCGATTTTCTCGCGGATGCGGCGCACGTAAACATCCACCGAACGGGGTGTGACATACGCCGTGTCGCGCCAGACCGAGTCGAGCAACTGATCGCGGGTAAAGACCCGGCCAATGTGACGGGCAAAATAGTCGAGTAACCGGAACTCGGTGGCGGTCGTCGTCACCAGACTTCCGCGCACGACCAGAGTCATGGCGCTGGGATCGATCTCAATCTCACCAATCTTGACCGGCGCCTGGGACAGCGGCCGCTCGAAACGGCGCAGCACAGCCTTGACCCGCGCCACCAGTTCGCGGGGGCTGAAAGGCTTGGGTATGTAATCGTCGGCGCCCAGTTCCAGTCCGAGAATGCGGTCCGCTTCTCCGCTTTTCGCCGTCAGGAAAATCACTGGGGTTGCCGCCAGCGCCGGAATCTGCCGGATCTGGCGGCACAATTCGAGGCCGTCTTTTCCGGGAACCATAATGTCGAGAATAAAGAGCGCCGGCCGCTGCCGTTCCGACTCGGGGATGACGGTGTTTCCGGTGGCGAACACTTTCACCGCAAATCCGTCCGCTTCCAGATGGTGCCGTACCAGGCGGGAAATATCCGGATCGTCTTCAACCACAAAGATGCTTGGTTTCATGGGGGGTATTGTAGCGGGCGGGCCTGTGGGACACCTAGTCGTGGGGTTTTCCTTGATGAGCGGATTTCCATGATCAAGTTTCCGGCGCGGTCCCTCCGGAAATTCACGCCCGGCGGAATCACCGTCGTTGCGCTGTATTCCGTGACCACGGCGGGACCAGAATGTTGCTTGCCAACCGGCAATGAATCTCGGGAAAAGATCACGGCAGCGAGCTTTTTCCCGGAGAACGACACGTGCGCGCGTTCCGGCGACGGATTGCCAGGCCTTGCCCCGCCTCGACGGGCCGTGCCACCCGTCCCTACGTGGCCCGGGGAGGTCCGCTCCACCATATTCGACTGCCGCGACTTGATTGTGGCCCGCAGACGCAGCGTCACCAGTTCGAGTTCGCGCGCGCAGTAGCTATAGCCGTAACGGCGCTGGTGCTCGCTGCGAAAATCGCGTAGCACATTGCGCGTGAACGGGACATTTATCTCGTAGCCCTGGCCCTGGTACCGGACATCGACGCTACGCAGGTGCTGGATCGCGCCTTCCCATTTCTCGTCCCGAAAGTCCCTTTCGGCACGCCGCAGCAGGACGGCGAATTCGCGTTGCAGCTGTTCGATGGGAACTCTCTCTCCGACTCGCCACAGCACGGTACGCGAATAGTCCCGCACCACATCACTGACCAGGATGCCAAAAGCGGACAGCGCGCCGGGCAATACCGGTACAATCACGCGCGGGATGCTCAACCCTTCCGCCAGTTCGCAGGCATGGAGGCCGCCCGCGCCGCCAAAGGCCACCAGCGCGAACTCTCGCGGATCATATCCGCGTTCGATCGACACCACGCGGATGGCCTTCTCCATAGTGGCGTTGATCACCCGAATAATTCCGGCGGCGAATTGTTGCGGCGTAAGTTTCGATCCATGCCGCTTGAGCCATTGGGTGACCAGGCGGCTCGTGCGCTCGAGATCCAGAGTGAAATCTCCGCCCAGAAAGCGCTGCGGCTGCAATCGGCCAAGGAGCAGATTCGCATCCGTCACCGTGGGCTCCGTGCCGCGGCCGTAGCAAATCGGACCGGGATCGGCTCCGGCGGACTCAGGACCGACCCGCAGGGCCCCTCCGGCGTCGAAGCGGGCGATAGAGCCTCCCCCGGCGCCTACCGTATGTATGTCGAGCATGGGCACCCCAATGGGGAACCCGGCAATCTCGGCCTGGTTGCTGGTGCGGGCCTCTCCGTCCACCAACGCAACATCGGTGGAAGTTCCGCCCATATCGAATGAGATGATTCTCCCGAGGCCGCTGCGCCGAGCCAAATAAGCGGCACCGACCACTCCTCCGGCCGGCCCGGAGAGCACAGTACGCACCGGCTCGCGGACCGCGGAACTGAGGGCAGTGATCCCGCCGCTCGATTGCATCACGAAAATGGGGGCACGGGCCCTGCGATCGAGGTTCTCGAGATAACGCTGCATGACGGGTTGCAGATATGCATTCACCACCACCGTGCTGGTGCGCTCATACTCGCGGAACTCGGGAAGAATCTGGTGCGAAATGGACAGCGGTACGCCGATCCTTTCCAGTACCCGGGCAACAGCATTCTCCGTTTTCGGATTGGCGAACGAAAACAGCAGTGAGATGGCGATTGCCTCGGGTTGCTTCTGCTGAATTTTTTCGGAGAGCGACTGCAAGCCGGCTGGCGACGGTGCATGAAGAACTTCGCCGTCGCTCGAGGTGCGTTCGTCCACCCCAAACCGCAAATCCGCGGCGACAAGCGGCTCTACACGATCAAAAAAGAAATCGTAGAGCTTGGGCCGGGCCTGGCGCCCGATCTCGATGGCGTCTTCAAAACCAGCGGTTGTGACCAACGCCACGCGCGCGCCTTTGCGCTGCAACAAAGTATTTGTGCCGACCGTGGTGCCATGCAGAAGGACTGTTGAAGTGCGCAGTCCGATCTTTTCCAGGGCCTCGACAATGGCCTGCGAAGGGTCGGCCGGCGTGGAGAAGACCTTGAGCATTCGTACCTGGCCGCGCTCCACCCAAACGCAGTCGGTAAAAGTGCCGCCGGTGTCGATGGCGATATAGAGCGGTCGCATTCGTGAGCGGCGTGACATGGAAGTCAAAGCGGAAGGGTAACATCCCGGAATGGAAGAATGCAGAGGGATGCGCAGCAACGCCAGGAATCACGCCTACGTTGCACCTGGTTGCCGTCCACGGGAAACCGGTGACGGCGTGGATCGTTATTCTTCTGGTAGCCTAATTTAATGGCAAAAGAACCAGCCAGCGAGGTACTAGCGGTCGAGGGACGTGAAGTTCAGATAACACATCCCGACAAACTGTATTTCTCGTCGCAAGCACGTATCTCGAAACTCGATCTTGTGCGCTACTATCTCTCCGTGGCGCCGGGGGCGCTCGCCGGAATCCGGGATCGTCCGATTGTTCTCAAGCGTTTCGTCAACGGCGCCGAGGCAGAGGCCTTTTATCAAAAGCGTGCGCCCACCCAGCGGCCTTCCTGGCTGCGAACCGTCACGCTGTCATTCCCTTCGGGCCGAACCGCGGAGGAAATCGTCGTCGATGATGCGCCCGGGCTCGCCTGGATCGTCAATCTGGGTTGCATCGAACTGCACCCTCATCCAGTCCGCTCCGGCAATCTTGAGCACCCCGATGAATTGCGGATTGATCTCGATCCGGTCCCGGGTGTGAGTTGGGATGATGTGCGCCGCGTAGCTCTCGAAGTGCAAGCGCTGCTCAAAGAGGTGGGGCTCCGCGGCTGGCCCAAAACCAGCGGTTCACGCGGCATGCATATCAATGTGCGTATCGAACCGCGCTGGACGTTCCCCGAAGTACGCCGCGCGGCGGTCGCGTTGTCGCGCGCAGTGGAACGGCGTGCGCCCGCGCTGGCCAGTTCGAAATGGTGGAAAGAAGAGCGCCATGGCGTGTTCCTAGACTACAACCAGAACGCAAAGGACCGCACCACGTGCTCGGCATACTCAGCCCGCCCGCTTCCTGACGCCCGGGTTTCGACGCCGTTGCACTGGCACGAGGTTCCTGACTGTGATCCCGCTGACTTCACGATATTCACCATACCGGAGCGCTTCGCGAAGATCGGCGATCCCCACGCGGGTATGGACGGAGGGCCAGGTTCGCTTGAGACACTACTTGAGTTCGCGGACAAAGACGAAGCCGCCGGCCTCGGCGACGCGCCTTGGCCGCCGCACTTTCGCAAGACGGAAGCCGAAGGGCCGCGAGTGGCCCCGTCGCGTGCCAGATCATCTGTAAAGAAACCGCCACGAGTGAAGATGCCGCTGGTGGTTATTGCGAACTCTCCCGACAAAGGAGCAGCACTTGCGGGTCTGGAAAGATGGAAAAGCAAGCATTCCCAGATAGCGCCTCTCCTTGCCACAGACGATGTGCTGGTCGACTCCATGCGAGGCCGATCTTCGACCTGGACCCGCATCCGGGTCAACCTACGTCATGTGCCCGAAGCGCGGCGGCCGCCGCAGGAAACTCCCGACCCCGATGACGATCCAACCCGTGAATGGCGTAAGAAAAAGGCAGAAAAAAAAGGAAAAGAGTAGATAGGCGGCGGGCGCAGGCTTAACGGCCGTGTGGAAAAATCTCTTCCAGTTCCTGCGGCGGAACCACTTCGAGCTGCGCGTATGTGCAGTCGCTGAGCTTCTTGTCGGTTCGCCATCTGCGAAACTGCGCCGTATGACGGAAGCGGCTTCCTTGCATGTGGTCGTAAGCAACTTCCACCACGAGCTCGGGTCGCAGTGGCTCCCACGATAAGTCCTTGCCTTGACTCCAGCGGCTCTGAGCGCCCGGTCTACGTTTGACGGACTCGTCGGTCACGCTTCCATGGTCCGCCCAATCCTTCCAGGGGTGACCGGCGAGCGCATCCGTACGGTAAGGGCTGATAAATTCTGCGATTTCCAGGCGCTTAGCCGTGCTGAAGCTGGCACAGACCCCAACGTGTTGCAAGGCACCGGCATCGTCAAAAAGGCCCAGCAGCAACGAACCGACGAGAGTACGATCACCTTTCTTGTGCCAACGAAATCCTGCAACCACACAGTCGCAGTCCCGCTCATGTTTGACCTTGAGCATCACGCGCTTGTTTGGCTCGTAAGTTCCTAAAGTCGGTTTGGCGATGACGCCGTCAAGCCCCGCGCCCTCAAAGCGGCGAAACCAGTCGGAGGCGACGCTGCGGTCGAGGGTAGCTGGCGTTAGATGAACGGGTGGCGGCGCCGATGCGATCACCGATTCCAGCTCGCGGCGGCGGATTTCAAATGGCTCGCCGCGAAGATCCCGCTCCCCCTGGCAAAGCAGGTCGAAGAAAACGACTGAAGATGGAATTTGTCGCGATAGAAGATTCACCCGCGATGCGGCGGGATGAAGACGCAACTGGAGTGCGTCGAAGTCGAGGCCATTGTCTTTGACGATGACAATCTCTCCGTCGAGCACGCAACGCGTAGGCAATGCCAAACGCAGCGGCTCCAGGAGCTCAGGAAAGTAGCGGTTCAGCGGTTTTTCGTCGCGGCTCTGGATCAGGATCTCATCCCCATCGCGGAACACGAGGGCGCGAAACCCATCCCACTTAGGTTCGAAAATCCAATCCCCATCGGCTGGTAATTCGCCCACTCGCTTGGCCAACATCGGCAATAGCGGCGGGTTCACGGGAAGTTGCACACCTTGATGGTATACCCTGCACGCGTCTCGGGGTTGCTGCAACCCGAGCCTTCCCCCAATTTCTAGGTCTTATTTGTGAAGGCCAACGTCAGCAGCGTTTTCTGCTCCACCTCGTGGGCCTTGGCCGAGCCGGTGGCTGGGCTGGCGCTGGCGGAACGCTTTACCGACAGCACAGGACGCTCACCGGCGATGCGGCGGAGGCGTGGCAGCACGTAGAACAACGCGCCCATGTTGGCGGGCTCTTCCTGCACCCAGACAATCTCGCGCGCTGAAGCAAACTGTCCAATCGCCACTTCCAGCTCTTTTTCCGGGAAAGGATAGAGCTGTTCGACCGCGACAATCGCGGTCGTCTTGTCATTCCTCTTCTTGCGTTCGGCCCGCAACTCGTGAACGATCTTGCCGGTGCAGATCAGGACGCGGGTCGCGTCGCTTACTTCCGTGTCCGGCAACACGGTGAGAAAGCGCTGGTGGGTAAAGTCTTCAATCGGAGAGGAAGCATCGGGATGGCGCAACATGCTCTTCGGGGTGAAGACGACAAGCGGTTTGCGCCAGTGGCGCAACGCCTGGCGCCGCAGCAAATGAAAATATTGCACAGCGTTCGACGGCTGGCAGATCTGGAAATTGTCTCGCGCCGCGAGTTGCAGGAAGCGCTCGATGCGAGCGCTCGAGTGTTCCGGCCCCTGCCCCTCGTGACCATGCGGCAGAAGCAACACCACGCCCGAGAGCAATCCCCATTTGTCTTCGCCGGCGCTGACAAATTGATCAATCACCGCTTGGGCCACGTTGGCAAAGTCGCCGAACTGCGCCTCCCACATCACCAGTGTTTCGGGATAGTCTCGGCTGTAGCCATACTCAAATCCCAATACGCCCGCCTCGGAAAGCGCGGAGTTGTAAATCTCGCACCGCGCCTGGCCTTCCGAGATGTGTTCGAGCGGAACATACTCCTGCTCGTTCTCAATGTCGAGCAACACGGAGTGGCGTTGGTTAAAGGTGCCGCGCCGGGTATCTTGCCCGGTCAGCCGGACAGGTACACCGGTTTTCACCAAACCTCCGAGCGCGAGTGCTTCAGCCATGCCGTAGTCGACCAACCGCTTGCCCATGCCCATCTCAGCTCTCTGCTCAAGCAGCTTCTTGACCTTCGGATGGATGTGGAAGTCCGCGGGATAGGTCGTGAGCTTCGCGGTAATTGCGCTGAGTTCTTCCGCTGAGAGGCCGGTGTCCACTTCATACTCAGACTTGTAGCGGCCGCCCTTGTAGTCATTCCAGTAGTTCGGCAATTCGCGCAGCAGTGGCTTCTTCCTGATGCTCTTAGCGGCTTTCTGCGCCGCTTCGAGTTCTTCCCGAACCTTGTCCACCTTTTGCTGAACGTTCTCCGCCCCGATGTCCTCAGCGTAGATCTCCCACAGCGGCGGATGCTCCTTGATCGCTTTATATAGCAGCGGCTGGGTCACCGTGGGATCATCGACTTCGCTGTGCCCATGGCGGCGATAGCCGATCAGGTCCACAACCACGTCACCCTTCCAGGTATAGCGATAGTCGGCCGCCAGACGGCCGACTCGGACGACGGCGTCGACGTCTTCCGCATTCACGTGAAAGATCGGAATCGATTGCCGGCGGGCCAGCTGCGCAGAAAATCGTGATGAGTGCTCTTCCTTGTACAAGGTCGTGAAGCCAAGCAGATTGTTGGCGATGATGTGCACCGTGCCGCCCACGGTGAAACCCTTCAGGTCGGACAAGTTCAAGGTCTCGGCCACGACGCCTTGACCTGCGAAGGCCGCATCGCCGTGGACCAGCAAAGGCACGAATTTCTGATCGCCATCTCGTCCAGCGCGGTCCTGCTTCGCTCGGGTGCGCCCCACGGTCACGGGATCCACCGCTTCCAGGTGGCTGGGATTGGAAACCAGGTGAATATGAATTTTCGTCCCTGACCGGGTCACGTATTCCCCGGTCGCGCCCATGTGATATTTCACGTCGCCGCTGCCCAGAACGCTACGAGGATCCACGTCTTCAAATCCCGCGAAGATTTCCTGGGGAGAGCGCCTGGCCACCTGCACAATAATGTTCAGCCGCCCGCGGTGGCTCATGCCCATTACCAGTTCCACCGCGCCCTGCTGTCCGGCCGCATCTAGAATTTCATCCACCAGGGGGATCACAGCGGTCACGCCTTCAAGAGAAAAGCGCTTGCTTCCCAGGTAGCGCTGCTGCAGCACCTGCTCGAACAGATCGGCCCGAATGAGCTGGTCGAGCACGCGTTCCGGGTCCACCGCGGGTTGGGGACCTTCCAGACGCTCCTGGATCCAGCGGCGGCGTTCCGGGTCGGTGATATGCATGAACTCCGCCCCCACGGTTCCGCAGTAAATGCGGCGGGCCTCCTCAGCCAGCTCGCCTTCGACACGCAGGCTGGGATGCGCCACCGGAGGCAAAAATCCCAGCGGGTCGAGATCAGCCTCTAGGTATCCCCAGTGGCGGAAAGGGTCTAATATGCGCTCACGTTCGCCGCTGGGAGCTTCCAGTACGCCGGTTGCAGCAGACTCACTTGCAGGTTTGGATCGGGTCGCCATATGTCTGTTACTAGAATAACGGATGCAATGGGATGCGTGCTGGATTCGCCCCACTGGGAGCAACAGTGGCAGGACTTCTTCTCCCGACTACCCGGCTGCGGCCGTTTTAGGCAGCGCCTTCATCAACAACCCATTCAGGAGGATGGTGATCACCGAAGCGGCCAAAGTAGCGTGATAGACGTCGTCCGTGACCAGGTGGGCGTCGCGGGCCACCCGCACCAGAACGTAAGAGAACTCGCCGATCTGGGTCAATCCGAGACCCACCATGAGAGCGGTCCGCGGAGGATAGCGAAACAGCCAGACGATCAAGGTCCAAATCGCAAATTTCCCGACCATGGTCAGAACAACGATCGCGCCCCAAAGAGAGGGTTTGGAGACCAGGATTCGGGGGTCAACCAGAACTCCAATGGTGACGAAGAAGAGCGCCACGAAGGCATCGCGCAGGGGCGACAGCTTGTCCAGCATTTTTTCACTCGTTTTACACTCGCTGACGATCAAGCCGGCAAGAAAAGCTCCCAGGGCAAGCGACAGCCCAACCGCCTGGGTAACCGCAGCGGTGGCGAAACCCAGCGCCAGTACGACCAACACGTAGAGCTCGTCGTTTCCGGTCCCTTCGACTCGCTTCATCAAGGGTGGCACCAGCTTCGCCGCTACAAACATGACGGGAACCAGGATCAGCAAGGCCTTGCCAAAGGCGATCAGAAGAGAAAGGAAGTGGCTTCCCGTAAGGTGGCTCAGCGAAGGAAGCAACACAGTCAACACCACGACAGCGAGGTCTTCAACCAGGGTGATGCCAATCATGACGTTGCCATGCGGAGAGCGCAATTCTCCGCGGTCTGCAAGCAAACGGGAGAGCACCATGGTGCTGGCGACAGACACAATGGCGCCCACGGCAATTCCCTGGATTGTGCCCCATCCCATCAACCATCCCGTACCAGCGCCCAGGCCAACCGACAACAGGATGCCCAGTGGCCCGCCGAAAATCGCAACCCACTTCACTTCCAATAGTTCGCCGAAAGAAAATTCCAGGCCAATCGAATACATCAGCAGGATGACACCAATTTCGGCAAGAACTTCGAACTCGTGGATCCCCGAAAGGGTGGGACCGGGGGTGAAGGGTCCGATCAGAAATCCACCGAGAACGTATCCCAGAATCAGCGGTTGGCGAAGCACTTTAGCTACAGCGCCGCCCACAACGGCGGCGCCGAACACGTACGCGAGGTCCCGAAAGAAGGTGCCTTCCATGTGGTTGACGAGCTGGTGAATTTATCAGTCTAAATGCGATCCGCTAACTTGGGTGGAGCAGCCCTTTCGGGCTGCGTTGAAGGCCCTGTTCCGGCCCGGCCTCAGCCGTTGAGGTACCTCAGGGGCTAAACGCCCAGAGCACGACCGCAGCTGTGTGCAGGCCTGCAGGCCAGCTCCACCCTTTGACCGCTCCACCCCTACTGACCGGGAGTTGCCTTGCCAGAAACCTCTTTCAAACCCACCATCGGGAGAGATCCGCGGAGGTCCTCGACGCGGACAAGACTTGCGCCGCAGCCGCAGCTTCGTCGAGATAACCCTGCCCGCAGCGGCAAGTCCCATATAATTGCTCGTTAGTTAATGTAGGCGCGAGCGTCCCCGCTCGTGCGGCAGCGCCTATAGCGGCGCCGTCTCGCGGGTCGGGTTGCGGCACACGCTGGAGGAATGTCGTTTGAGCGCGCTCTCTTCGTCCATCCACTCGGCTGGGGAACTGGCGTGACCTACGTCCTGCTAGTTCTTCTGACTGGCGCGGTCGTCTACTCGCTGCTTTCAATTGTCGCCGCCTTGCGCTACCTCTCGGTTCGACCGCCCGCCTTGAATTCCCTGGAGCCGATCAGCATCCTCAAACCGCTCGCCGGGCTCGATCTGGGACTCGAATCCAATCTGCGGTCTTTTTTTGAGCAGGATTATCCCGCCTTTGAGATTCTGTTCGCGGTCAGGACCCAGGATGATCCCGCCGTGCCAATTGTTGAAAATCTTCGCCGGGAATATCAGCACGTTCCATCGCGGTTACTGGTGACCGGGGAATCTCCCTATCCCAACGCCAAGGTCTACAGTCTGGAACAGATGCTCGCCGCCGCTGCGAATGATCTGGTGGTGATGAGCGACAGCGACATCAGAGTGACGCCCGGCCTGCTGAGAACCGTAGCGGCCGAATTTCAGGACGCCGGACTCGGCGTGGCCACCTGCCCATACCGCGCTGTGGCCGGTCCGAGTTTCTGGTCGCGGCTCGAAGCCATCGGCATGAACACAGATTTCACTGCCGGCATCCTGGTGGCACGCATGCTCGAAGGCATGAAGTTCGCGGTCGGCCCGACCATCGCCGCGCGGCGGCGGGTGCTGCAAGCTATCGGCGGCTTCGACCGGTTGAAAGATTACCTGGCGGAAGATTTTGTCATGGGAAAATTTGCCTCCGACGCCGGCCACGGCGTAATTCTCTCTTCTTACGTAATCGAGCATCACATCGGCAGCACGGATCTGCGCAACACTGCCGCCCATCGGTTGCGCTGGACGCGCAGCACCCGGCGTTCCCGGCCCCTGGGTTATGTGGGGCAGCTGTTCACCATGCCTCTGCCTCTGGCGCTCCTGGTCTGCGCCGTAAACCAGGCATGGTGGCCGGTGCTGTTACTGACCTTGGTCGTGCGCCTGCTGGCGGCTTACACAGTTTCGGTCCGCGTTTTGCACGCAGAGATTAACTGGCTGCTGCTGCCGATTGAGGATGTGAACGCTTTCTGTTTCTGGCTGGCCGGATTTTTTGGAAATACGATCGTCTGGCGCGGGCGCCGGTATCGTCTCTATTCCGACGGCCGCTTCGAGCTGCTGCCGTCTCCCGCAGGTGAGTGAAGAGCCGCCCCCATTCGCACCAGTTTGCCGTCCTTCAACGCAAACGACTCCCCGCGCCAGGTAACTGCATGCCCCGTGATGCCAGCAAGCCACACGGCTGCCGCCACAAAATCGCGCAAAGGGATGAGGGCCAGCCACCTTGTCACCTGCGGGTCTTGCAGGACCATTCGACCCGTAACCAAAGCGACGGCGTATCGCATGACAATCGCGACCCACAGTAGCATCCACGCCCAGCCAGCACCGCGCGCACATAGGAGAGCGAGCAACGCCCAAGGCATCCCGAAAGTCACCACCAACCCGGCATAGCCGCCGGGACGCGAATCGCGAATCGTGCGCGCCCATCGCAACTGGTGGTCTAGAAACTGTTTCGAGTCGTAGCGCGGCAAGAAGGTCTCGACCACGGTTTCGGAAAGTTCAACGCCCAGACCCAGCGCCGCGATGCGCCGCCCAATTTCATAGTCATCCGCGAGATAATCCGACAGCGCCTCAAATCCGCCGGTCGCAGCCAGATCGCTTCGCCGAAAGGCCAGGGTCGAGCCCAATCCAAAATGAATTCCACCTTCGAGCAGACGCGCCACCAGCACCCCGGCGCTGAAATCCGTACTGATGAACAAAGATTCCAGTCGCGATCCCAGGCTCGAACTGGACACGCCCCGATAAAGGCAAGTCACCAGCCCTATTTTGGGATTTGATAGCGGCGCCGCGACGCTATGCAGGTAGTTCGCATCTACCCGGATATCACTATCGTTCACAACGATGTGCTGGTACCGCGCCTCCGGCAACATCTGCGCCAGGTTGCTGACTTTGATATTGGCGCCGAGGACCTTTTCACACAGTACCAGCCGGATGGGAATCTCTGGGAACTCAGCCTTCAATCGCTCTACAAATCCAATTGCAGGATCGTGGGCGTCACTGACCCCAAAGATGATTTCGTATTCGGGATAATCCTGCAAACAGTGGCTGCAAAAGCTCTGATACATCTCCGGGTCGGTACCCTTGAGCGGCTTGAGAATTGAAACCGGCGGAAGAGATTGTGTGGGGCGGGAGCCCTCGCCCGCCGCTTTTTGCCGGCCCAGAAACCGAGCCGCGCTATACAGGCAGAGGATGTAATAACCCAGGCTGCAAACCACAATCGCTCCGGAGGCGGTCGCAATGATGGTAACGATGCGGTGAATCACCCGGAAATTCCTTCGTGCACCTTAGTGTCCTTCGTGGCTGTGCCAACAAATCTCCAACCACCAAGGACACTACGGTACACGAAGGAAGCTACTCGTACCGCAGGGACTCGATCGGGTCCAGATTCGCAGCCTTCCACGCCGGATAAATCCCAAACAGCAGACCCTCCGCAGCCGCCGAACCCAACCCAAACGCGGCCCAGAAAAATGACATCCGAGCCGGCAGCGAGCTCCAGATGGCGGGGATCGTCCAGGTTATGATCGCCCCCACCAACACGCCCAGCACGCCGCCCAACGCGGTCAGGGTTATGGCCTCGAGCGTGAACTGCAGCAGGATGTCACGTTTGCGCGCGCCGATGGCTTTGCGCACTCCGATCTCCCGGGTCCGCTCGGTGACCGAGACCAGCATGATGTTCATCACGCCGACACCGCCCACAATCAAACCTACGCTGGAAACGGCGAACATGAATATGAAGACGGCGCCCGTCACCTGGTTCCAAACATCAGAAAGCGAATCTTGGGTGAATACGGCGAAATTGTCCGGCTTGTCCGGCGCGACCTTGCGGCGGCGGCGCAACAGCTCGCGGATTTCGTCGATGGCCTTGGGCATATCATCGTGCGAAGTGGCTTTGACGCTGATCCAGTACTGCTTCAACTCAGGATGCAATTTGCGAAATGTGGCCAGCGGGAAATATACGATGTTGTCATCCGGGTTCTTGCCGCCAGCAAACACGCTCTTGCGCTTGGCCGCCACCCCGATCACGGTGAACAGCTGGCCATCAATCGTGATCTCCTTGCCCAGAGGGTTTGCATTCGGGAACAGCTCCTCGGCAGTGTCCGAGCCCAGGACGATGACGGGAGAATGATGTTCTTCGTCAATCTCGTTCATCCAGCGCCCAGACGCGATGTCCAGATCGAACACGTCCTTCCAGGTACCAGTATCGCCCTCAAGAATTGTGTTTCTGACTTTGCGGCCGTTGTACTTGACCTCGTAAGTGCCGGTCCCGAATTCCTGGCGGAAATAACGCAAACCGGTTGTGGCGATCTTGACGTGAGGCAATTGTTGTATGGCTTCAAAATCCTCGAGGGTAAGCTCTTTGCGTGTCCGTATTTCCTCCGTAGGCCGGCCGAAGGTCAGGGGCTGGTGGTAGGCAAAGACGATGTTGGATCCCAGGCTGCTGATGACCTGGCTCACGTTGTCGTTAAGACCGCGCACCACGGAAGAGATGCCGATTACCACCGCAACACCGATCACGATGCCCAGCACAGTCAGCGCCGACCGCATCTTGTTAGTGCGGATCGTGTCCAGCGCCATCTGGACCACTTCGCCGTAATCGCTCGTACGCAGCATAGGAAGTTGGTAGTTGCGTAATTTAGTAATTGAGTAATTTTCATGCCAGTGAGTTGGCGCTTTCAAATTACCCAATTACTCAATCTCTCTACAGTTCAAATCTCAACGCCGCGATCGGATCCAGCATCGCCGCCCGCCGCGCCGGATACACCCCAAAGAACACGCCCACGCTGGCGGAAACCAGCAGTCCGGCCGCCACCGCCCACAATTTGATTTCAGATGGCATGCCGATGACCGCCGTAATGCCCTTGGCAAAGACAATGCCAAATAGCACACCCAACAGACCGCCCACCAGCGCCATGGTCCCAGACTCGATCAGGAATTGCAGCAGCACGTCTTGGCGCCGCGCTCCCATCGCTTTCCGTATGCCAATCTCACGCGTGCGCTCGGTCACCGACACCAGCATGATATTCATGATCACGATGCCGCCCACGACCAGCGAAATCGCGGCGATGGCAATCATGGCGATGAAAAACGTTCCGCTCAGATTCGACCAGATACTCAAAAAGCTGGCATTGGTTTCCGCAGAAAAGCTGTCCGGACGACCGGGGAGATCATGGCGGCGGGCCCGCAAAACGGCGCGAGCTTCATCAATCGCCGCATCCAGTTCTGTTCCCACGCCGGCCGCCTTGCCTGAAACGCGAATGCTGGTGTGCGATCCGAACTGCTTTAAATAGGTCGTGATCGGAATCGCGACGTAATTGTCCCGGCTCTGGCCCAGCGTGGTTCCTTGCTTCTTTCCCACCCCGATTACGCGGTACACTTCCCCTTCGACGCGAATCTCCTTGCCCAAGGGGTCCACCGTCGGGAAAAAAGTGTCCACGACGTCAGTACCGATCACACCCACCTGCGAACGATTTTCTTCGTCGTTCTCGTTGACCATTCGCCCCGCAGTGAGATCAACGTCAAGAATCGAAGCCATCGCCGGCGTCCATCCACGGATCCAGGTGTCGGAAAGAGCTTGTTCCTCGTACCTGACATGACCGGTGGTGTTGGTGATGGAAGCCCCAATCGTGGCGCAGTGTTTGCACGACTCCCGGACGGCCTGGTAGTCCTCCATGGTCAGGTCTTTGCGTTTCAGACCATCGAGAAGCTGGTCGACATTGGTGACGACAGGAGTGACTTTGCTGATGATGAAGACATCAGCGCCCAGATTGAAAATCTTCTCCGCCACGTAGCCATTGATCCCGTTCACGAAAGTGACCACAGCGATCACAGCGGCCACGCCGATCACCACGCCGAGCAGGGTCAGAGCGGAGCGCAGCTTGTTCGCCCACAGGGAGAGCAGCGCGATACGGATGGCCTCAATCGTTGTCATGAATCAGTCGTCAGCCCTCAGGAGCGCCTTGGCGTGCATCAAGTCTAGCAGCTTAAGCAGAAGGGCTGGATCGGCGGGCGCTTACAAGATCCAACTAGACGACTCTCACATGGCACATAACATTCCGGTGCTGTGATAAGGTTCCTACCGCAATTCTGGAGGACCGCCATGATCAGGCTTATTAGCTTTCTTGTATGTTTTTCAGCTTTGACTCTCGGACAGCAGAACAGTCCTCTCGACGGACTGGCCAATCTGAGCAATGCGATTTCAAGGCGGGCTTCAAGCGCGGACCGTTCCGGTGGCAACGCGGACTGGGTTCCACTGAAGGCCGGGTCTACCGCCACACTCGCAGATATCAAGGGCGCCGGCTCCATCCGGCACATTTGGTTCACCATCAACTCACCGAGTCCGTTCCATTTGCGCGAGCTGGTGCTGCGGATGTACTGGGACGGCGAAACCGATCCCAGCGTCGAGGTGCCGATAGGCGATTTCTTTGGGACCGGCTTCGAGTACGCCGAGGAGTCGGGCCAGAAATACCAATCCTGGTGGTCCCTGCCGATCACAGTGCAGGATCGCGCCATGAACTGCTACTTTCACATGCCATATGGAACTGGAGCGCGTATCACCTTGACCAATGACGGGACGCAAGATGTGAGTAACCTCTATTTCCACGTTGACTATCAGGAGTTCCGCGATGCGCAGGTTGTGTCGAATCAGGGCCGCTTTCATGCCCAGTGGAGACACGAGCTCACCCGGGCGGTTCCCGCATCAGAATCCGGCGGCAAGAATGTGGATGGCAAGAACAACTACGTGTTCATGGAGGCGAAAGGCAATGGCCAATACGTGGGAACCATTCTGAATGTGTTCGGCCTTTCGACGGGATGGTGGGGCGAAGGCGACGACATGTTCTTTGTGGACGGAGAAAGCGGGCACGCCACGATCAACGGAACCGGAATGGAAGATTACTTCAACAACGCGTGGGCCTTCCAGAAAGAATTCAACTACCCGTTTATCGGCTATTCGCAACAGGGCAATCGGGACTGGACGGGCAGCCACACCATGTACCGCTTCCATATCGAGGATCCGATCTACTTCCAGAAGTCCCTCCGCGCGACGATTGAACACGGCCACGCCGACGACCGGGCCGACGACTACACCAGCGTAGCCTTCTGGTACCAGACCGAACCCCACCAGAAGCTATCCCCTCTACCTCCAGTCAATGAACGCATGCCCAACGCCTTCTGGAAGATTCAGAAGCTCGATAAGAACCTGCCGAACTGAGGCAGGCGCCGGTCTTTGGTCGTTGGCCGGTGGTCGTTGGCCGAAGAGTCAAGGACGAACGACTAGCGACAACAACCAATTACTGACGACTGTTACAATGAATCTGTTGGCAGCTGGACCGGACGGTCGCTCTCGCCGCGTCAAGTGGTTAGGGAGGAAAGTCCGAACTCCACAGAGCAGTGTGCCGGATAACGTCCGGGAGGGTGCCTCGTCCAAGCTTTGCTTGGGCGGGTTCATTCGACGGAAAGTGCCACAGAAAATATACCGCCCTGACGGCAACGTCAGGGTAAGGGTGAAAAGGTGCGGTAAGAGCGCACCGCTGTCGCAGTAATGCGGCAGGCAGGGCAAACCCCACACGGAGCAAGACCAAATAGGGAGGGAGCCTCGGGTCCGCCTGAGGTGCGTGCCGGCTCGGCGCGCCACAACCTCCGGGTAGGTCGCTTGAGCCGCACAGTAATGTTCGGCCCAGAGGAATGACCGTCCTGACGGAGCAATCCGGCGGACAGAATTCGGCTTATAGGTCCGGCTGCCACATATCTTTTAGTTTCAATAATTTATTGACATCGGTCGACCGTAGCGGCCATAATAGCGTCCACTTTGCCAAAGGGACGCTCCGGTGGCCCGCGTCAATATCACGAAGCAGATAAAGACCGCTCACGCGCGACGCGCGGCACCGGATCAAGTGGACCGTCGGCTCCGGCCGCTACATCATCGAATGGAGAGAGAACGGCCGGAGACAACGCGCGGCTGCAGGCGTCACTCCTGCCGAGGCCCTGGAAGCTCAGAAACGCAAACGCCTTGAACTGGGCGCAAAAGATAGCGGCCTTGAACTCTCCGGTCTTGACCAAGAAGCCGAATCGCTCCCTCTTCAAAAAGCTGTTGAAGCATTCCTCAAAGACATCAAGACGTTCCGCAAGCCCCTCACCCATCAAAAGTACGAATACGTCCTCGAACTCTTCGCCGAACACGCGGCACCCAAATCCGACGCCCGGCTTGTCTCTCCCGAGGACATCAAGAAGTTTCTCGCCTGGCGGAAGTCGAAGGGTTTCGACCCGGGCACCACGCTCTATACGGATCGGGTGATCCTCCACAACTTCTTTAACAAACTCGGCATCGACAACCCGGTGAAAAAGGTGCCGCGCCTGCCCAAATTTCGCAAGCGACCCGTCGCCTACCCCGACGCAGAACTCCAGAAATTCTTTGGCA
>Ga0137403_10000528_pt1 | contig 49369 bp, 43 predicted proteins | sample CZOMad2_1_16fung_FD_122057 | JGI IMG/M metagenome (GOLD analysis project Ga0137403, IMG submission 122057) | Vadose zone soil fungal communities from Angelo Coast Range Reserve, California, USA - CZOMad2_1_16fungal (Hybrid Assembly) | ecosystem: Environmental > Terrestrial > Soil > Vadose zone... | reverse complement strand
AGAGTCTGTGTGAGAACTCGTTTTCGCCACAACAAATTGAAGGAGGTCTTCGGCTTCCCACAACCTATCGTGGTCGTAACATGCAAAAAGTGAGTCATCACCCACACTCTGAAGCCCTCGCCTCCTAAAGAGAACTACGAACCTATAACGCTGAAGCCCCCGCGTCTAAAGAGAACTACAAATCCCTCACGGTGAAGCGCCGAGCGGCTAAAGAGTGCCTTGTGTTGATAGGTTCACGAGATTCGACAGGCCGCCCTAAAGGACGGCTTCTACAGGAGACCGGGGGCGTTTACATTTCGCCCCACTTTAGTTTGTTGCGGAGGATTTCGAAATAAGATTTGCGCGGGGGGAGAATCAGCATCAGCTTTTCTTTGGCGCGGGAAATGGAGATGTGATCGGTGACTTGCAGGGGGATGCCTTTTTGGCCGTCGAGGGTGAGGAATACGGAATCGGTGTTGCCGATCAACTTCATTTCAATTTCGCAACTATCTTGTACCACTACGGGGCGATCGCTAAGGGTGTGCGGGCAGATGGGCGTGATGATGATGGATTCGACGCCGGGATGGACGATGGGGCCGCCGGCGGAGAGCGAATAGGCGGTGGAACCGGTGGGGGTGGCGACGATCAGGCCGTCAGCGCGATAGCGGCAAACGAAATCGCCATCGATGCGGAGTTCGAGTTCGATCATGCGGGCGAGAGCGCCCTTGTTGACGACGACTTCGTTGAGAACGCTTTGGCGGTCGATGACGCGGCCTTCGCGTTGGAGCGTGGCGGCCAGCATGATGCGTTCGCTGACGGCGTAGTGGCCGGCGAGAGTTTCTTCAAGGGCTGGGTAGAGTTCGTCGAGGGTGAAACTGGTGAGAAAACCGAGGCTGCCGAGATTGATCGGGAGAATAGGAATGCCGTGAGGCGCTGCGACGCGGGCAGCGGCGAGCAGCGTGCCATCGCCGCCGAGCACGAGAAGAAGATCCGATGATTTCGCGAGTTGATCGCGGGCCTGGCCTTTCTTGGCAGCGACAGGAGCGAGCGAGGTGGCACTCTCTTCGTCATAGACGGCGCGGACGCCGCGGGCTTCGAGCCATTTGAGAAGTGGCGGAACAACTGAGGCAAGATCCGAGCGCCTGGGGCGCGAGATGATGCCGACCCTCTGTATTTTGCTTGGTGTCATAGATGAAATAGGGCGTCTGATTCTACGCTCTTTTGCAGGCGTGCAGAAAGTACTCCTGATTTCCTTCGGCTCCGGTGAGGCGGCTGGGCTGGAGGCCGAGGACCTGGAGGCCGGCGGCTTCAGCGGCGCGGCGAACGCTTTCCGTGGCACGGACGTGCAGTTCTTTTTCACGGACGATTCCGCCGGGGCCGATGTCTTCGCGGCGCAGTTCGAATTGCGGTTTGACGAGGATTAGGAATTCGGCGCCGGCGCGGGCCGCAGATACGGCGGCGGGAAGAACTTTGGTGACGGAGATGAAGGAGAGATCGGCGACGACGAGCTCGGCGGGCTCGGGAAGATCGGCGGGGAGAAGCTCGCGGGCGTTTTTTTTGATTTGGAGAACGCGGGGGTCTTGTTGGAGTTTCCAGGCTAGTTGATCGATGGTGACGTCGACGGCGAAGACTTGGGTGGCGCCGTGTTGGAGGAGGCAGTCGGTGAAGCCGCCGGTGGAAGAGCCGAGGTCAAGGCAGATTTTGCCGGTGACTTCGATTTGGAAGTCTTGCAAGGCGCCTTCGAGCTTGAGGCCGCCACGGCTGGCGTATTTCTGGAGGCGGCTACTGACTTCGATTCGCGCGTTCTCTGGAATGGCGTCGCCGGCTTTGTTGACGCGCTGATTTTCTACGGAGACTTCGCCGGCGAGAATCATGGCGGAGGCTTTTTGGCGGGTTTCGGCGAGGCCGCGTTCGACGAGGAGGATGTCGAGGCGTTTGCGGGCGGGTTTTTGCATGCTGAATTCGCGGCGTCAGGTGCGGCGGAGGACCAGGAATTCGGCTAGTTCGCGGAGGCGAGTGGAGCGGTCGGCGAAGGGAGCTAGCTCGGCGATGGCTTTGTTGGCTAGTTCGGTCGAGATTTCGTGGGAGCGGGGGAGGCCATAGACGGCGGGGTAGGTGGCTTTTTGCTGGGCGATGTCTTTTCCAGCGGTTTTGCCGAGGGCGGCGGAGGATTCTTCGACGTCGAGAATATCGTCGGTGACCTGGAAGACCCAGCCGATGGTTTCGCCGAAGCGGCGGAGGCGGGCGACGTCTTCGGAGGAGGCTCCGGCGCAGAGAGCGCCTGCGGCGACGGAAGCGCGGATTAGGGCGGCGGTTTTGGAGCGATGAATGTATTCGAGGGCTTCGGGGGAAACCGGCTTGCCTTCGGCTTCGAGATCGGCGACCTGGCCGCCGACCATGCCGTTGATGGTGCCCGCGGATGAAGCGACTTCGGTGAGGATGGCGGTGCGGCGATCGGCGGGTACGGGAGTGGCACCGATGATTTCGAAGGCGAGAGTGAGGAGCGCGTCACCGGCAAGGATTGCGGTGGCTTCGCCGAATTTTTTGTGGCAGGTGGGTTTGCCGCGGCGGAGGTCGTCGTTATCGAGAGCGGGAAGATCGTCGTGGATTAGAGAATAGGTGTGGATGCATTCGATGGCGCAGGCTGGATGGAGCGCTGGCGTGACATCAGGAGCGAAGATGCGCGCGGTTTCGAGGCACAGGATGGGGCGAATGCGTTTTCCGCCGGCGAAGACGGAGTAACGCATGGCGGTGTGGATGGACGGCGGCTGGGTGGAGGCCGCAGGCAGCAGCTTTTCGAGCGCGGCATCGACAGCGAGGCGGTCGTCTTCGAAAAATTGGGGAAGTTTCATCGTAGGAAGGCTGCCGCGCTGTTCGCGTGGCCGCTGAAAAACTTCACGAGCCGGCTTCCGCTTCAGGTTCGAAGGGTTCGGCGACGAGTTTGCCGTCGGCTTTCTTGAGCAGGATTTCCACGCGGCCTTCGGCTTCTTCGAGCTGTTTCTGGCATTCGCGGGAAAGGACTACGCCTTCTTCGAAGAGCTTCATCGCCTCATCGAGCGAAAGCTGCGGGCTTTCCAGGCGACGAACTACTTCTTCGAGGCGGGCTAGAGATTTCTCGAAGTCGGGTTTTTTGGGCGGAGGTGTGGTCACGCGATTGGTGGCGGCTCCTGGAGCATTCTACGGTAGGGGCGAGAAGGGAAACAAGGGCGGTGGGGAGGGGCGCGGCGTGGCGTGGAGCGGAGCGGTGCGGTGCGGTGCGGTGCGGTGGGGAGAAGAAAAGCAGATCCCTCACCGGCGTTGGGTGGATGCGTGGCGGGTTCGGTTGGGGAGTTGGAGCGATTGTGGTGGGAAGGGTTCGGGATGACAACGGCGCACTGGGGGCTTGGGCGGGGGGAGGGGTGCGGCGTGGCGTGGCGAAGAAAGCAGATCCCTCACGGACGTTGGTAGAGTTTGCGGCCGATTTTGGTTGCGCGAAGCCGGAGCGATTTGCGGCGGGGCGCGGTTCGGGATGACAGGGGCTAGAGCGGTTCGCGGAACAGTGTGTGGACGAGGAGCGGCACGGCACCACAAATAAGAAGACTAGGTATTCAGCATGAGGGTGTTAGTGCGGGCTAAGGCTTGAGCCTGAGGGTGTGTTTGCGGGTTTGGGCTTCGGCGGCGTCAGTGAAGGGGGCAAAGATGGGTTTGCCTTCGTACCAGTAGGAAAATTGATCGGTGTAGTGGGAACTGCCGAACTGGCCGGACTGTCCGGCAGGGATCAGCAGAATGGATTGATCCCAATTGGCGGGGTTGGCAACGAAACGCATGGCCGGGCCGTGATTTTTGCTTGCGGCGCGGACGCTGTAGACGGTGCCCGATTGCGGTTTACTGGTAATGCTGAGCAGCGCTCGAAGCAGGCCTTCCTGGCCGATAGGATGCTTCATGTCCAGCGAATTGAATTGCTTCCATTTCCAATCATCGATGCGAGGGGTCTTGGAGAGTTCTTGCAGTTTGGCCACAGCGCGATCCGCGGCGGCGGCGAGGAGTTCGTCGTAGTTCTTGTAGGCGGTTGGCAGCCATTTGGAGGGGCGGTCCGTGAGAATGGTCTGCAGGAAATTCATGCCGCGGCTCCATTGATAGAGGCTGGTGTCTTTTCCGAGATGCGGTTCCAGCAAGAGATCGAGAGCGCAGCGGCGAGTCCAGTGGAGAAAGGGAACTAAGGGCGAATTGGCGTCGGCGATGCCGTTCCAGTCCTTCGATTGTTCGATGAGGTGGCGGGCGCGTTCATCTTTCGGCTGGGCTTTGCGGGCAGCGGCGAGCAATTGTTCGGACAAGAAAAAGTGCGGGAAGCTGTAGGTGTCGGTCTGGACTTTGAGCATGTCTTCGGGGCGAAGATCGTGGCGGTCGTGCAGGAGTTCGTAGATGCGCGCGGTGCGGTAGGGTTCTTCCCAGCGATCGGTGAGATAGGGGCGGTAGTTGGGGCCGACGACGCGCGCGTTGGCGGTGACGATCAAACCACTCTCCGGATTGAGCGCTTGCGGAAGCTGGTCGAAAGGAATGTAGCCGGTCCACTCGTAGTCGTCCGTGTCACCGGGAACGGGAACTTCGCCGTGGCCTTTTTTACGCAGCGGAACGCGGGCGGCCATGACGTAGCCGATGTTGCCATCGACGTCGGCGTACACAGCGTTTTGTCCGGGCCCCCAGACGCGTTTGATGGCGTTGCGGAATTGTTCCCAGTTGCGGGCCTTGCCGAGCCAATTGTAGGAATTGGAAAGCGCGGTGGGCTCGGTGGCGGTCCAGCGGAGAGCGTAAGCCTTATCGCCGTCGCTGTGAACGATGGGGCCGTGGCGCGTGACTACGACTTTGAGGCGCTCGTCTGGCTGGCCTTTCACGTGGATGATTTCGTCGCGGACTTGCGCTTTGGTCCAGGCGCCTTTGACGCGGTATTCGTCCGGATTCGCGGGGTTGAAGGTTTCGATATACAGATCCTGGACGTCGGCGCCGTTATTGGTAAAGCCCCAGGCGATACGGTCGTTGTGTCCGATGACTACGAGTGGGCCGCCGGGAAGCGTGAATCCTTTCACGTTGTAGCCTGGCGCAGTGAGATGGATTTCGTACCAAATCGGTGGGATGGAAAGCTCGAGATGCGTGTCGTTGGCGAGAAGCGGCTTGCCGGTGGCGGTGTGATCGCCGCTGACGACCCAGTTGTTGCTGCCGAGGCCGCGACGGATTTCGCCGCGCGATTCGGCGAGAAAAGTGCCGATGGAAGCGGCTAAGAAGGAGGTGAGGTCGACGGAATTTTCGAGAGGCGAGGCGTTACCGGCGCGAAGGACGTTGTCCGGCTGCATGTCGTCGTCATCGTCTTCGTCTTCATCGTTGGCATTGAGGTGCTGCGAGCCGTCGCCTGGCACGCCGGGATCGCCGATCACGAAATGATCCATCGCGGAATCCGGGGAAAAGAGTTCGCGAGCGCGGTCGGGGCCCACGCGTTCGGTCACTTTGGCGCGATTCAGTTCTTGTTCCCAGGTGTTGGTAAGCGTTTCGTACATGTATCCGGAGATGACGAGGGTGTCGGAAATTTTCCAAGGCTCCGGTTTGTAGCGAAGTAGAGTGAACTCGAGCGGCAGGCGATCTTGATTTTGCTCGATGAATCCGTTGACGCCTCGAGCGTAGGCTTCGAGGATCGAACGCGTTTCAGCGTCGAGGAGCGTAGCGTCGCGGTCCGCGGCTTGACTGAAGCCGAGCACGCGAAATTGCTTATCGATGCGGAGTGTCTTGGGCCCAAGAATCTCGGAGAGCTTGCCGCGGGCGACGCGACGCAGCAAATCCATCTGCCACAGGCGATCTTGGGCCATAACGTAGCCCTGGGCCTCGGCGAGATCTTCGATGCTGGCTGCGCGAATGTGCGGCACGCCCCAACGGTCGCGCTCGACGGTTACTTCCTGCTTCAAGCCGGGAAGGGAGCCGGTGCCGTCGATTTTGGGAAGTGGGCGGTAGACGAACCACCAGACGCCTGCGGCAAGAACCAGAACTACGAGAGCAAACAGCCAGTAGCAAACCTTCAGGACAGTGCGCAAGCGTTCTCCCGAAACATTTGGAGCAAACGCCAGTGTAAGAGAGCGGCTGCGGACGACGCAACCGTTGGTTCAGACGGGCGCGGGTGCTGCTACAATTGCGGGAAAGGGAATTTACACATGTTTGTAGTGCGGTTGATCGGAGTGCTGGCGCTGGTGGCGCTCAACGGCTTTTTCGCGGCCGCGGAGTTCTCTTTGGTTGCGGTGCGAGTGTCGCGGATCCGGCAGTTGGTGGCGGCCGGGAACGCGCGAGCGAGAGTCGTCGAGAATTTATTGAGTGATTTGCATCGCGTGGTTTCGGGCGTGCAACTGGGAATCACGCTGACGAGCCTGGCGCTAGGCGCGCTTGGTGAAGCCACGTTCGCCAGCCTATTCCAACAAGTCTGGCATGGACAGCCGGGAATGCGCAGCGCGATGGTGGCGCATGGGGTGGCGCTGGCTGGCGCATTTATCGTGCTCAGCGCGATGCACGTGGTGATTGGCGAATTGGTTCCCAAGACCGTGAGTCTGGCGCGAGCCGAGCGAGTGGCGCTGCTGATCGCGCTGCCGTTCCACTGGTTCTTGAACACGTTTCGATGGGCGATTGCTTTGCTCGACGGTGTATCCGGCGCTTTGGTGAAGAGTCTGGGAATCACCCAGCCGCATGGCCACAACGTGGCGCATTCCACGGAAGAACTGCAAATCCAGATCCAGCAAGCTCGGGAACGAGGATTGCTGGCAGTAGGCGAGGAGAGATTCATTACCAGCGCGATGGAGCTGGGGCAGATTCAGGTGCGGGAAATCATGGTGCCGCGGCCGGATATGCATACGCTTCCGGTGGAAGCGGGGCTGGACGAAGTGATGCGGGCGTTTGCGACCACGCAGCGTTCGAGGATTCCGGTGTATCGAGGAACCGAAGACCATATTCTCGGATTCGTGCACATCAAGGACATGCTTTGGGTGCTGCAGGACCGCGAACGACGGCTGGAAGAGAATTTGCCGACGCAGCCGTTCGACTTGCGACGGGTGCTGCGCGAGGTGCTGATCGTGCCGGAGACGAAGCCGGTGAGCGAACTGCTGCTGGAATTGCGCACGAGGCATGCTGGCATGGCCATGGTGGTGGACGAATTTGGCAGCATTCTGGGGTTGCTGACGCTGGAGGATATCCTCGAGCAGATGGTGGGCGAGATTCACGATGAGTTTGATGTGGTGGAGCGGCCGCTGACGCTGGCGGACGGTGCGGTGGTGTTTGACGCCGCGCTCAACGTGCGCGACCTGGATACGCAGTACAACATTGCGCTTCCGGAAGATTCGGCTTACGCGACGGTGGGCGGGTTTGTGCTCGACAGGCTCGGATTCATTCCCAGAGGCGGGGAAAGCTTCGATTACGAGAATCTGCGATTTACGGTGGTTGAGATGGACGGGAAACGCGTGGCGCGCGTGAAAATCCAACGGGTTCGCTCTCCGGAGGCCGGCAGTAAGCCCGCGACCAGCGCAGATGTCATGCTCCAACTCACAAAGAGCCAAAAATCTTCGCGTCGAGATTCGTAGCAAAGCCAAGCCCCCCGAACTGCGAACGAGGACACCCCTGGACGGATTCTCGGTGGAGTGCCAGCATGGACAAGATTCGGTGTTATGAGCGTTGAGTTTGGTGAGGCTCCCACCGAGAATGAAGGCTTGAGTCCTCAAAAGCATCGGGTCGCCGATTACCTGCGGCCCAAGACGCTGACCATGTTGCTGCTCGGGTTTTCCTCGGGCCTTCCCTTTTACCTGGTCGGGAATACGTTCGGCTACTGGCTGCGCGATGAACACACCTCCCTGACGGCGATCGGCTTTCTGTCCTGGGTGGGCCTTGCCTATTCGCTGAAATTCCTGTGGGCGCCGTTAGTTGATCGCGCCGACTTGCCGTTGTTCGAACGGCTTGGGCATCGACGCGGTTGGATGATGTTCTCGCAGATCGTGGTCGGGCTGGCGCTGGCAGCCATGGGTGGAACCGGCACGAAAGCCGGGCTCGGGCGTCTCGGTGCGTTGGCGCTGGTAGTCGCCTTTGCCGCAGCGACACAGGACATTGTTGTTGACGCGTGGCGAATCGAATCGGCAGACGACGGGGAAGAACAAGGACTGCTCGCGTCCGCCTATCAGTTCAGCTATCGGCTGGCGCTCCTCGCTACGGATTCCGTGATCCTCATCGTGGCAGCGGCCGTGGGCTGGCGCATGTCCTACGGCATGTACGGCGCATGCCTGGCCGTCGGAATCTTCGCGACCTGGATGGCGAAGGAACCACAGCGCGCGGATGCGCCGCTGGGGGGAAAAAAGCGTCAGGAGCAACTGTGGACCCCGCGAGGCTTCTTCGACGCGGTTGTGGGACCGTTCGTCGTTTTCTTCCGCGCACATGGCTGGCTCGCGCTGGTGATGTTGGCGGCTATCAGCCTCTACCGGATACCGGACTTCATGATGGGTCCGATGGCAAATCCCTACTACCACGACCTCGGTCTTACGAAGCAAACGGTAGGAGCGGTGCGCGGGTCCATCGGAATCATCGCGACGTTTGCTGGAATCGCCGCTGGCGGATTCTGCTCGCTCAAGCTTGGCTATATGCGTGCGCTCATCATCGGAGGTGTTTTACAGGCGGCTGCGACCGCCTCATTTGCGATTCTCGCCTTCTGGGGATTGAGCATTCGCCTCTTCGCTTTCGTCATGGCAGGAGACAACTTCAGTTTCAGCTTTGCCGGCGTCGCGCTAATCGCGTACATGTCCAGCCTCACCAATCTGGGATATACAGCCACGCAATACGCGCTCTTGAGCTCAACCTACGCCTGGCTGGGGAAGATACTGAAGGGGTTTTCGGGAACCATGGTCGAAAGCCTGAGCACTACCCACGGGCTCCTGCACGCCTATGGCGTTTTTTTTATCGCCTGTGGACTAACCGGGGTCCCTGGCATCCTCTTATTTGCGGCTTTGGATTACCGGCAGAGGAGAAAGCAACCGGCTGCCGCTGTTTAGGACGGTGGACGATAGCAACCCGGCTGTGTCGGTTGACCCAAAAATGCAGGCGCAAGCGACTTCGCTATGAGAAAGTCACTTGGTAAGCGTAATCGGCGCGCCGCGTCCGATTCCCAGCGCCTTTGCTGCGTTTCCTTTATTTACCGCAATCTCGAGGTAACCGCTGGAGCCGACGAAGGCTATCGGTTCAGCATTCTCGCCTCGCGCAAAGGTATCGACCAAACGCTTAACGGATTGCGTTCCGACCTGCAATTCGAGGTCTCCCTTGGCGCGCGCAGCTTCCGGAAGATCTTCGCTGCGAAAATTCGTGATTAAGTTGCCGAAGGAATCGACGCGCAGGACCACGCCTTTGACGACTCCGTTGCTGGCCTTCGGCTTTGGCAGAGCAAATTTCTTATAGTCCTGAATTTCTTCGCCCATGGCGGCGGTTTGCCAGCCCTTGGAGAGCCATGCGGCGATGGGAGCAAAGATGTCGCGGCCGTGAAAAGTCTTGCTCACTGGTTGCAGATAATAGTGCTCGGCGTTTGCGTTACGCACGACGACGTTGGTGTTGCGTTCATAAACCAAAGAGAGCACGCCATTGTCTGGCGCAACGAAGTATTGATTGTCGCCGCTGACCAGAAGCGGGCGGCGGTCGGTGCCCACGCCGGGATCGACGACAACGATGTGGATGGTCTTGGGAGGAAAGTAGGCATAAGCGGAACCGATGGCCAGCGCGCCGTCCAAAAGATCGTAAGGCGCCACGCCGTGGGTGATGTCCACGATGGTCACTTCAGGATTGATCTTGAGGATTACGCCTTTGAGCGTGCCAACCAAGTGGTCGTTGGTCCCGTAGTCCGTGGTCAGCGTGATAATTGCGTTGGACACTGGCTCTCCCACCCCAGGATGATTCGCGGCAGTTGTGCGCGACAACGAAGCGGGGAGGAACTTCGTACTCTTCGACGCTAGCGGACCCAGGGGCGAGAATCAAGAACGACGGCGTGGACTGCTGCACAACCAGCAACGGTGCACCAGGTGGGACAGGGCCGGATATGGTCAGGCATCGGTAATACACCGGCGATACCGCGCGCACACAATTGGCGCCCAATGTAGTTAGCTTTCGGATTGCAGGCCTTGCTACGCTGGCGCTCTTCCTCGACAATATAAGATTCTGAGCGGCGCAAATTTCTCGTGCGTGCGCCGCGGTTGCATGGTTCGTGGAGACGGCTGCCAGATGGCAAGTGCGTTGAACTCACCGAAACGCTTGATTGCATACTTTTCGATGGAAATCGCGCTGGAAAACAATATGCCCAGCTACAGCGGGGGGCTGGGTGTGCTCGCGGGCGATACTATCCGGGCGGCGGCGGACTTGCGCACGCCGGTGGTCGCGGTGTCGTTGCTGTACCGCAAAGGGTATTTCACGCAGACACTCTCCGAGGATGGGACGCAGACGGAAGAGCCGGTGGAGTGGCGGGTTGAGGATTTCCTGCAAGAGGAGCAGGCGCGGGTGACCTTGCCGTTCGAGAATCGCCGCGTGGAGTTGCGGTGCTGGCGGTATCTGGTTAAGGGAGTGCGAGGGTTCGAGGTGCCGGTTTATTTTCTAGACGCGGACCTGCCCGCGAACACCGAGAACGACCGGCAACTGACGGGAACACTCTATGGTGGAGACGCTTATTACCGGCTGTGCCAGGAAGTGCTGCTGGGAATCGGCGGCGTGCGCATGCTGCGCGCGCTGGGTTACGAGGACCTGGTCCGCTATCACATGAACGAAGGCCACGCGGCGCTTCTAGCGCTGGAGCTGCTCGGCGAAGAAGCGGTGAAAGCGGGACGGCAGTCGATTCAGGGCGAGGATATCGATCGAGTTCGCGACAAATGCGTGTTCACCACGCATACGCCGGTGCCCGCCGGACACGACCGCTTTCCGATGGAATACCTGACGCGGGTTTTTCCGGCGCAGGACGGTTTCTTCGACTTGAAGGATGAGTCTTCCGCCGATCTGGTGAAACGGGTCTTGCAGGCGGAGCAGAATTTCCCGGGCCTGGAAGAGGCAGCGAAGCGGGGTGCGTCGCTGAACATGACTTATTTGGCGCTCAGCTTGAGCACCTACGTAAACGGCGTGGCCAAGCAACACGGAGAAACATCTCGCAAGATGTTTCCGGAAGTGCCGATCGAAGCCATTACCAACGGAGTGCATGCGGCAACGTGGACGGCACCGGCGTTTCAGCAGCTCTTTGACCGGTATATTTCGTCATGGCGTGAAGACAATTATAGTTTGCGAGGCGCGTTGGGCTTGCCGCCCGAAGAAGTGTGGGCGGCGCATTTGATCGCGAAGCACGAACTGATGCTGGCGGTGCGGGAAAGGACCGGACTGCGGCTCGATTCCGAAGTGTTTACGATCGGATTTGCGCGGCGAGCGACGGGCTACAAGCGCGCGGATCTGATTTTGTCGGACCTGGACCGGCTGCGGCAGATCGCCAAGAATGCGGGACAATTCCAGATTGTTTACGCCGGGAAAGCGCATCCCAATGACGGAGCGGGCAAAGAGATCATTCGCAAGATTTTTCAGGCGAAGAGAGCGCTGCGAAAAGCAGTGCCGGTGGTTTTTCTGGACAACTACAACATGGACCTCGGCGGGAAAATCACATCGGGCGTCGATTTGTGGCTGAACACGCCGCAATTTCCGCTGGAAGCTTCGGGGACGAGCGGGATGAAGGCGGCGCTGAATGGCGTGCCAAGTTTAAGCATTCTGGACGGCTGGTGGGTGGAGGGGCACATCGAGGGCGTGACCGGCTGGTCGATCGGGGAATCGTGGCGCGGAGCGCCGGCGAATGTGCCGCAGGACAATAACTCGGAAGCGGAATCGTTATACGCGAAGCTCGAGGGCACGATTTTGCCGATGTACTATGGCGAGCGGCATCGCTATCTGGAAGTGATGCAACATGCGATTGCGATCAACGGATCGTTTTTCAATACGCAGAGAATGGTGCAGCAGTACATTACGGACGCGTATCTGCGCTAGGGCCCGTTTGAGGCGTTTCGGGTGACTAATTTGCCGCGGTTGGCACCGGTATTTTCTTGATGCCGCTCCACTCCGCCGCGGTATCCAGAATATTGGGGCGCGAGAAATACCCGAAGAAATTCCACTTGCCGTATTTTTCCTGAAGCGCGGGCATCACGGCGTTCGCCAGGTCGTCGCCAGTTCTCCCAGCTTTTGCGGGAGCTTCCGTCCACTTCCGGATATCTTGCAGATAGCCGCGAAAGGCTTCGACGTTTGCAACGTTGCCGACGTCGCCGTGGCCGGGAACGAAAATGGCCGACGGCGCGCGCTTTTTGATTTGCTCGAGCGTAGCGATCCACGGCTCGGTGGAAGCGTCGATCAGATTGGGCAGCGTTTGATTCCAGAACAAATCGCCGGCAAAAACGACGCTGGCGGATGGAATGAAAACGACGGAGTCGCCGCCGGTGTGTCCGGGAAAGTAGCTGACTTGCACGATGACCGAGCCGAGAAGAATCTCCGCGTTGCGATCGTAGACGATGTTGGGCGAGCCGAGGCCTTCGACGAGCGACTCTTGCTCGGGCTTGATGTTTTTGCCGAAGAACTTGAGATTTTCGGTGTGAATCCAGGCTGGCACGTTGCGATGCGCGATGACGGATGCGCCGGCGTCCTGGAAGACGCGATTGCCGCCGGTGTGATCCAGGTGATAGTGGGTGTTGACGACGTATTTTACTGGGAGCGGCGTGAGCTTATGGATTTCGGCGAGGAGTTTTTTTGCGGCGCCGGCGCTTGCGAAGGAATCGACGACAAGCACGGCGTCGTCGCCGATCACGAATCCCGCGTTGGCGCCGGCCTCGCCCTTGGGTCCGTCAATTGCGGCGTAGGCATTGTGGCCGAGCGGCTTGAGGGTGAACGGAAGGGAATCGGCGGGAGTTGCTTGGGTGGACTGCGGCAGGGCATGGGGCGAGAAGGCGAATGCGAGGGCGATCCCGAACAGCAGGCGCAGAGAAACGCAAACTAGTTTGAAGTTGTGCATGGCTGCATATCCTACCTCAAGCCAGGAAAATCAGCGCAGGCGGTGTTTGTAGACGGCCATACCCACAGCAGCATCCATGCCTAGATTTTCCAGCGCGGTTAGTTCGCGCTGCGAACGGATTCCGCCGGCGGCGATGATGGGATGGTTGGTGGCCGCGCGCAATTTTCGGAACCACGCCAAGTTTGCGCCGGTCATGGTGCCTTCGCGGTCCACGTCGGTGCAGAGAAAGGCGGAGCAAAAGGGCGTGAGTTGCGCGATCACTTGCTGAGGGCTTACGGGCAGAGCCCGACGCCATCCGTGCGTGGCGATACGGCCGTTTGCGGTATCGAGCGCGATGACGATGCGTTTGCGCGGGATGGTGGCCCGCAGGCGGCGAAGAAAACGCAGATCGATTTTGCCGTCGCGAAATGCGGCGCTGCCGATGATGATTTGGGATACTCCCAGCGCCAACAATTCGCGCGCCCGGGAAATGGTGCGAACTCCGCCACCGACGCGCAGCTTCACTTTGTAGCCCTTGCGCGCGGCTTCACACAGTTTGCGAACCAGCACGTCGTTCGAGCCTTGGCCCATCGCCGCATCCAGATCGATCAAGTGCAGCCACTCGTACTTGCCGAATTTTTCGAGGAGGCCGAAGACGTCGGCGACGGCTAGTTCGCGTTCGCGGCCGTGCACGAGCTGCACAGCTTGACCAGCTTGCAAATCGATACAGGGAATCAGCATGGAAAGCGGACCGGGATGCCGCTCTGCGAGAGGAATTGCTTGAGCGAGCGGATGGATTGCGTGTCGTCGTGAAAGATCGATGCGGCGAGTGCAGCGTCTGCTTCGCCTTCGCTGAAAACTTGAAGAAAATCTTCCGGCAATTTGGCGCCGCCGGAAGCAATCACGGGAACCGAGACGGCGCGCGAGATTGCGGCGGTTAGCGGCACGTCAAAGCCGGACTGCGTGCCGTCTCGGTCAACGGAAGTAAGAAGTATTTCGCCGGCACCCAACTCGACACCTTTCCGTGCCCAGCCGATGGCGTCGAGATGAGCGGAATCACGGCCGCCGCGGATACGCACGTCCCAGCTGGTGGTTTCGCGCTTGGCATCGATCGCCAGAACAACGGCTTGCGCGCCAAATTCTCCGGATAATCGCGAAATCAGCTCGGGCTCTTCGACCGCGGCGGTGTTGACGGTGATCTTATCGGCACCGGCGCGAACGACAGCGCGAGCGTCTTCGAGAGTGCGAATTCCACCGCCAGCGGTGAGCGGAATGGCCAGTTCGGCGGCTACGCGGCGAATAGTTTCGAGAAATGTGGGGCGGCGATCGCGCGAAGCGGCGATGTCGAGAACGATCAGCTCGTCCGCGCCCTCGGCATTGTAGCGGGCGGCCAGTTCGGCGGGATCGCCCGCATCGCGCAGACCGACGAAGTTTACGCCCTTGACGACGCGCGCGCCGTCGGTGTCGAGGCAAGGAATGATGCGGCGAGCCAGCGTCATGCCGCGAGGCTCACGAAATTGCGTAGCAGAAGCGCACCGGCAGCGCCGCTTTTTTCGGGATGGAACTGCGTGGCGAAAATATTGCCTTGCTCGACGACGGCGGTGAATTCGACGCCGTGCGCGCAAGTGGCGGCGGTGCTGGTCGTGGCGCGCGGCGCGGCGAAAGAATGCGCGAAATAAAAATAGGCGTCGAGGGGGACATCGCGCAGAAGGGACGATTTAGTTGAGGCGCGAATCTGGTTCCAGCCCATGTGCGGCAGCTTGACGGTTAGCGGCAGAGCGGACACCCGACCGGGGAGTATGCCGAGGCCTGGCAAATCTGGCGCTTCATCGCTTGACGCGTAAAGAGCTTGCAATCCCAGGCAAATGCCGAGGAAGGGAATTCCGCGCCCGATTGCCTCGAGCAAAGGCCGGCGGAGAGATTTTTCATCCAGCGCCCGAATCAGCGCGGAAAAATGGCCGACGCCGGGTAGAAGCAGAGCGGTTGCGTTGGCGATCGGTTCGGGAGTCGCCGCGCGGATAGATTCGACGCTGATGCGCAGGAGCGCGCGCTCGACGGAAGCCACGTTGCCGGCGCCATGGTCGATCAATGTGACGATCACAGCAAGCCTTTCGTGCTGGGCAGCACTTTCTTGAGGCGCGCATCGCGGGCTACGGCGAAGCGCAGAGCACGCGCGAAACACTTGAACAGCGCTTCAACCTGATGATGGGACGATCGGCCATACAAGACGCGCAGGTGCAAGTTGGCGCGAGCGGATTGCGCGAAAGCCTGGAAGAAGTCTTCGACCAGTTCGGTTTGGAAATCGCCGACGCGTTTTGCTGAAATCTTTCCCTTGATCACGAAGTATGGCCGGCCACCGAAGTCGATGGCCGCGGCGGAGAGCGTTTCGTCCATGGGCATCAGGAAATACCCGGCTCGCAGGATTCCTCGTTTGTCGCCGAGCGCACGCTGCACTGCTTCGCCCAAAACAATACCGACGTCTTCGACAGTGTGATGCTGATCGACATCGAGATCGCCTCGAGCGTCGAGGGTGAGATCGAAAGCTCCGTGGCGAGCGAAGAGATCGAGCATGTGATCGAAGAATCGTATGCCCGTTGCGATGCGCGCCTGGCCGCGGCCATCGAGATTCAGGCGCAGGCGGATGTTGGTCTCTTTCGTTTTGCGTTTGATGGTTGCGATTCGCGGCACGGTTAGTTGTTTCCTTTGACTGCGCGGGAAGAATAGCCGCTGGTTGCGATGGCGCGCAGCAATCGGCCCATTTCATCGCGCGTGCCGATGGTGATGCGAACAAAACCCGGAGCAATCTCCCGGCTGCGTTCGCGAAGCAGAATTCCTTGTCTTTCCAGCTTGCGGAAGAGAGCGGGACCTGCTGGGCCGAAATCCGCCAGGAGGAAATTGCCCGCGCTTGGAAAAGGTGTGGCGCCAATCCGGGCAAGTTGTGTGGCGAACCATTCGCGAGTGGCTTCGACGTCGCGGACGTAGCGGCGAATCCCGCCGCGATCAGCGACCGCAGCTTCGGCGGCGACGAGAGCGGCGAGATTGACCGGGAAGGGCGGCATCGCGCGGCGCAGGAGCGCGAGCGCCGATCTGTTGGCCATGACGGCTCCGAGGCGAAGTCCGGCAAGCCCCGCGGCTTTCGAGAAGGTACGCACGACGAAAAGATTTGGATAACGGCGAATCCACGGGACGACGGTGAGGCCGGAGAATTCGGCGTACGCTTCGTCGATCACCACAGCGGTGTGCGTAGCGGCGCGCAAAATTCGCGCGACGGATGACTTTTCCAGGAGCGTGCCAGTGGGATTGTTGGGATTGGCGATGAAGAATACTCGAGGTTTTTTGCGCAGAGCCGAGAGCGCAGCAGCGAGAGGAAACTCCATTTGCCTGGTGTACCGCAGCGTGACCACTCGGGCGCCCACGATTTCAGCGTAGTAGCGGTACATCGGAAACGTTGGCTCGCAAATTAGAATGCTGCCGGTGGGCTCGACGAACGTGTCGAAGAAAACGCGCAGCGCGTCATCGCCGCCATTGGCCAGGAGCAGTTCCTTGGGCGCTACGCCGAAATAGCGCGCCAAACGCTGGGTCGAGTGCCGATATTCGGGATACATCGCCAGTTGCTTGCCTGTTAGTCTCGCCAGCGCGCGTAGAACGGCGGGCGAGCAGCCGGCGGTGTTTTCGTTGAAATCGAGACGCAGTTTGCTGGCGCGGCCTTCTCCTGGCGGCTCGTAGGTCTTGCGCTCCAGAATCGCCCGGCGAATGGGCAATCGCACTCTCATCAGCGGACCTTTCCCTGGCGTGTTCTTCGTTGGCGTACTTCGACGGCGTTGGCATGAGCTGCCAGGCTTTCGGCTCTTGCCAGAATCTGTGCGTCGTCCGCGAGGCCGCGAAACCCGCGCTGGCCGATGGATTGTACGCTGATGCACTTCACAAAATCCGCCGCCGAGAGTCCGCCGCGGCATCGCGCCCAGCCTGCTGTTGGCAACACGTGATTGCTACCGCTGATGTAGTCGCCCAGCGGCTGCGCGGCCCATGGACCGAGAAAGACGGTGCCCGCGGAGTGAATCCGTCGTAAGAGTGAGCCGTGGTTTGCCGCAAGGCTGAGGTGCTCCGGCGCGAAACGGTCAATGAAATCGCAAGCGGACCGTACGGATGGCGCGACCAGAATCGCGCCGGCCTTACGAATCGACTGATGCGCTGGATTTTGCGACGGCAACTGTCTGACCTGCGCCAACACTTCTTCGCGCACCAGCCCAGCGAATTTCACCGAGGTCGTCACAAGAAAACTGCCAGCGTCCGGCGCATGCTCAGCTTGCGCGAGAAGATCGGCCGCGACCCATCGAGCATTGCCCTCGGCGGCCAGGACGATCGCTTCGGTGGGGCCGGCGGGAAGATCGATCGCGCAGTCGGCGCTGACGATTTGTTTAGCAGCGGTGACGAATCGATTGCCAGGGCCGCAGATTTTCTCTACGCGTGGAATACGAGCAGTGCCATAGGCCAGCGCCGCGATCGCTTGCGCGCCGCCTACGCGAGCTATCTTCGTTACGCCTAGAAGATCGGCTGCCGCGAGCAATTCAGCATTTGGTTTGGGACAAACTGCGACTATTTCTCGAACTCCCGCGACTTTGGCGGGCACTGCAGTCATGATGAGGCTCGAAATCAGCGCAAAGCGACCGCCTGGGATGTAGCACCCCACTGAATCGATCGGCCGCACGATCTGTGAAATGGTCACTCCGGGTTCCACGGCAACTCTCCATGGACGCGGCAATTGTTTCGTTGCTACGCGTTCGACGTTTCTAGCGGCATGGAGTATCGCGCGCCGCAAGTCGCTGCTCATTTGCGCGCGAGCTGCCGCGATCTCGCGCCGCGAAACCCACACACCTGACTGGCGCAGATCGACTCCATCCAGTTGTTGTGTCCATCGTGCGAGTGCCGCGTCGCCGTTCTCGCGGACCTCCGCGACGATGTGAGCCGCCACTCGCTGCGCTTCGGCGTCATGCCGGGCGCGCGCCGATAGAAGCTTTCGTTCCACTACGGATGTCAGCCGCAGAATTCGCATCAGAGTACGATCTTGTTCAACGGATACTCCACGATGCCTTGCGCTTTGGCCGCTTTCAGTTTCGGCAAAATCCTGCGCACGACCGATTCTTCGATGATGGTGTTCACCGCGACCCACTCCGGATCGCTGAGTGTGGAGATGGTGGGATTCTTGAGCGCCGGCAGCACGCCCAGGACGCTCGCAAGATCCTCGCGGCGTACATTCAGCATCAGCCCGACTCTGCTGGCCGCATCGATCGCTCCTTGCAACATGAGGATCAGGTTGGCGGCCTTTTCGCGTTTCCAGACATCGCGCGCGGCGGCGCGATTCATGATGAATACGGTCGCCGACTCCAGCACCGTGTCCACAACGCGCAGGCGGTTGGCCCGCAGCGACGAGCCAGTCTCCGTCACTTCCACAATCGCGTCGGCCAACTGTGGCACCTTTACTTCCGTGGCGCCCCAGGAGAATTCCACACGCGCTTTCGTGCCGTGCCGCTCCAGATATTTCTGGGTGATTTGCACGACCTCCGTCGCAATCACTTTGCCCTCGAGATCCCGCGGCACGCGAATGGATGAATCCTCGGGAACCGCGAGCACCCAGCGCACTCGCGACAACCGTTGCTTGGCATAAACCAGCTCGGCCAGTTCATCGACCGCTGCTCCCGTTTCCACAACCCAGTCGTGCCCGGTGATCCCAGCATCCAGCGCCCCGGTTTCCACGTAGCGCGCCATTTCCTGCGCGCGCACCAACAGACATTCGATCTCGTCGTCATCGATCGACGGCACGTAGCTTCGCGAACTCAGTGTGATCTTCCAGCCCGCGCGCGCAAAGAGGTCGACGGTTGCATCCTGCAGACTGCCTTTGGGAATACCCAGTTTCAGCGGGCTCATCGCGATTTCTCCCGCCCGTACACTTCCGCAACCGAGAAAGTGCGCTCGGCAATCACCGTCGCGCTGCCGTCTGCCTCGAGCCGCCGGAAAAAGCAGGATCGATAGCCCTCATGGCAAACGCCTGGACCAACCGGGTTCACGCGAACCAGCAAAGCGTCGAGATCGCAGTCGAATCGCACTTCCCGCACGCGCAAAACGTGCCCGCTCGATTCGCCCTTCTTCCACCGCTGGTTGCGCGAGCGGCTGAAAAACACCACTTCGCCGCTACGCTGTGTTTCAGCAAGCGAATCCGCATTCATAAAGCCCAGCATCAGGACGTCGCCCGTTCCTTCGTCCTGGATGACGGCGGGGACCAGCCCGCCCGCTTTCGCAAAATCGATTTCGATCACTTGTGCCTCCCGGTAAGCCCCGAAAAACAAAAAACCCGCTGGGGCTTGTTGCGCCAGCGGGCCGAAGAGTGTTCTGTTTAGCGATTTGCTATGCAGCGCACCTGCTCGGACGCGGCGTGGAGCCGTGATGATGATGCGCCCGATGCGTGTTTGCTGAAATCATCGCGAACAAGAAAAATAAGGGAAATCGCCAGGCATGTCAATCGGGAATTTGGAGACCCTCGAGGCCGGCAGTGGAGCGCACGCCATCTCTTAGCGGTTCGGCGTGTTTCCAGCGTAGTTCATGGTCATTTTCAGCTGCACGGCCACGCCAGTCTTGCCCTTCGGCAGTTCCTCGACGCGCACTACTTCAGCGACATACTCGCAATTCATCGGGTCGTGCGCCGAACTGAAAGGGAACGTCACGAAGACGCGCATACCCTTGTAATAGTTATCCCGGCGCGACACGAAATAGATGCCGTCCCGGGAGGCGTTGACGCTGGTGGGCAAATCCTCAAAATGTTCGTCGCGCGGCTCGGAAGGGCGCACGCGAACCGGTTTCACAATCTTGGCGCGCCGGCTTTTGCGTGCTTCGCTATACTGCGGTTTGGCCGATTCCTCGGGAACCGGCTTTTCGATCAAGTCTTTAGACACGAGAATCCCCTCAGCACGATCAGTAGGGGGCTGAATCCCAAGTCTCGGCATCTGTATCTGATTGATATAAGCAAAGCATGCGCCATAGTGCGGCTTGTGGCAAGGAGCGTTATGGAAGAGAAGGTACGAAAGGACAATGCCGCGTGGAAGAAACAACTCACGCAGAATCAATACTATGTGACCCGCCAACAAGGCACCGAGCCGCCTTTCTCCGGGGAATACGAAGATACGGAGACACCGGGGACGTACAAGTGCGTCTGCTGCGGCCAGCCGTTGTTTCGTTCCGAAACAAAATACCACTCGGGCTCCGGGTGGCCCAGTTTCTACGCCCCAGCTAAGGAGGCGGCTGTTGAGACCGAATCCGACGCCAGCCACGGTATGACCCGTACGGAAGCGAAATGCAGCCGCTGCGAGGCACATCTAGGTCATGTGTTTGACGACGGACCGCAGCCGACTGGGCTGCGCTATTGCATCAATTCCGCGGCACTCGAACTCGACGAAGATTGAGTTCACCACGGCCAAAAAAGAAACGCTCCGGCGAGGCCGGAGCGTTTCTTTTCCAGTATCAAAACAGTCGAAGAGATTACGCAGCCGAACCGGCGCAAGCCACGAATTCGGCAACGGGATCCCGGTCCCACACGCCGAGCAGCAAGACCTTCGCGCCTGTCGGATATTTGAATACGTAAAAAACCGCCGATTGCCCCTCGATTTCAAAGAAGCCTGGACGCCGCGGATCAGGCCGCGTAGAAGCACCAGCGCTCAACAGCAGACGCAGTTCTGCAATTTGCTCCGGCGAATGATTTCGCAGGTCTTCCACGAGAGGCGGTTTTTTGGTCATGGTGATCATTTTGGTGTTCCGCCACATTCAGCTTATCGTTGCCCTCACAAGTTAAGACGAATCAAATTCCAAAATGTTTCGTGGACGGCAACTTTTTCGCAAGCTTCCTCGCGTCAATTTGGTCGCACGGTTTCGGTGCTCGCATATGGGAGTTTGATGCCGGACGAGCGCCACATGTCGCGCGTAGATTCGCTCCAACGCGCGTCCAACTCATCCAGCAGTGTCCAGCGCTAAGTTATTGAAAAACAAGTGCGTTATGGAGTCCAGTTTGCCACGGCGTGCGCCCGGGGTTCGCTCCAGTCACGGTCGGCAGGTCTTTATTATTTGCGGCGGTCGAAACCTGGTTCCGCCGCGACTTGCTCCGCGGGTCGCCACATTGAAGTGTCCATTGCTTTTTTCGACGCGCGACACCAAGTATCTGGCGAGAACTGCATCCGTGAAGTTACGCTGCTGCATGAACAAATCTCGGCAAGCGGGACTTGAGGTGTTTTTCCGCCGGTGATCGCGGCGGCGGTGCACAACTAGGCTAGTAACGCATCGCACCGCGTTTTCATAACGCAAAACGCCTCGCTTTGGTACCGCTGGTTTTTCCGCAACATTTATGATGAAATGCATGTTATTGGCTGTGGCACTCACGCTTGTCTTCGCTCCCTGCCAGAGTGCCGCTGATGCCCCACCTTTCTTCAGGACGGATGGCGACTGTGACGAAAATAAGCAGTAAGAGGAATTCGGATAAAGAACAGAATGGATTCGGCAAAGATCGCCGCCGGAAGCATCACCATTTTCTCGTGACTGTGGCTTACGCCGATGGCGAGAAGTTTGGCCGTGTTTATACCGACAAGGACAAAGCCACGCGCTTTGCTGACCGGCAGCGCCGCTCTCCAGTGGTCAAGTCGGCGCGCGTCACGCAAGTCTCCTAAGGCGTCATTTCCTGGGGTTGTTTTTTACCGCGGCGATTTCCGCGATGGCTCCTGGAGATTTTCCCGCTGGCGTGTTATAAAAATAGAGGCAGAGCGGCCTTAGTATAGTGGTAGTACGGAACCTTGCCAAGGTTCAGGTGTCGGTTCGATTCCGATAGGCCGCTCCATACTTCTCAACGACTTACGCAGCCGCCTCATTTTTCACATTTCCCAAAACTACAATTCCGCTGCCAAGCTTCATACCGCTGCTACGTCTTCGGGCGGTATCTCTCCGGTGTAAAGCCGCGTCATCGTTGCGGAGGAATGTCCAATCTGCTGTCTTTCCCCACGATGACTTCGGTATGTCCGAGGTACCCGTTTTGTTCTGTGCGTGTCCTCGGACTAGTGGGGACCAGTAGGCGATTAGTGCTCTCTTGGGCCTGCTCGAACACCCACTTTGGGCCAGTTTTGGTCCCTACCCACGGTCCTCGACCAGGACTATTGCCTGGCACCTAATTGAAACTTCGTTGAACCTGTTCTTTTCTCCGGGAATGCCAATACTTGCTGTCCCTAAGGAGAATGCCATGGACAAAGCGATTCGCATTCTCGTCGCTAACCGCCCCAAGTTGATGCGCGAGTTGTTGCTCGCGACCCTCTCCGAGCAAACCTGGATCGAAGTCGTCGGAGAGGTGGCCGAAACTACGGACCTATCCGATTGCGTCGACAAGACCGCGCCGGATTTGATCGTCATCGATGCCGAAGAGCCAGGAAAGCGCCCGCACATCTGCGACACGCTGCTGCGCCAGCATCCGCAATTGCGCATCATCGCGGTCGCCCCGCAAGAAAACTATAGCGTGTGCTACTGGGCGTCCTTCGACATTCACTCCGATGACGTAGAAGCCTCCGAAGAAGGTTTCCTCAGCGCCGTCAGGAAGGTAGCCGACTGCGGCGCGACAGGTGCTTTCAACTGATGCATGGAGACACCGTGATATCGCGACGCCTAGTGCTGACCGCCATCCTCGCTTCGTGCTTGGTGCTGGGATTATGCGTCCCCGCTCGTGCGCAAGATAACGAGAGCCGAGCCACTTCGCAAAACTACGCGCGTCCCGGCCGTCAGGCCCAGCCTTCCGAACTGAGCAGGGAAAACTCGGACCGCGTGGCGGCATCCGTGCCGCAGATCCGCGAAGTACTCGTGAAGGACACTGGACTGCTGGTCGAGCTAAAGAGATGGGTGGCCAAGGAAGCGACCGACAGCGGCCAGATTATCGACGATTCGTCGCTGACCGATGATGCCATCTTCAGCCGCTTGGAGCGCGATGTGGCTTTCCGCTCCGTGGCCACTCGATTGGTCCAGCGCTACGGTTATCTGTTGCCCAGCATCAATCCCGATTCTCCCGTCGGCAAAGAGCAAGAGCTGGTGCTGAAAGAGCGCGCCCGCCGCCTGGTGCAAATCGAAGCGCAGGAAGATTCGGAGTCCTTGCGCCCCAGAACCGCCGAAGAAGGCCAAGTCGACGGGATGGAGAGAGCCGCCTGTGATCCACGGCGTGATGTAAATTGCGCTGACGCGCTCTCGAATCGCGGCCGAACCAGGGGAACTCGAACTCGAGAAGTGCCAGACGGCGAATCCACTCCCGCCGGGCCTTCCGAGCAAGCGCCCCGCTCGAGCAATGTACAAACACTGCGCGCCCGCGAAGAGCGCGACGAAACAGAACTGCCCAATTATTCAAGCGCGATGCCCACTGCCAGATTGGTTTCCGATCCTACCAAGCGTCCGCAAGATGCTTTCAATGCCCCGGGCGGAATCAATGGCTTCGATGGCGTAGGCAAGACGTCTCGCAACGATGTGCTCGACAATCTGCCGCTTCTGTCCGACCGCAACAGTGCGTCCGATACGAAATTCACGGAAAAATATCCGCGACGCTCCACCAGACTGCCCGGCGACCGCGGAAGCTTGGTGGAAAAGGATCTCGATCCAGTCGCGATGATCCATCGGCCCAATCCGTACGCGGACATACCTTCTCTCTACGACCTGTATGTTCAGGCATCTTCGCGAACGCTTCCTCCGGAGCGCTTTGGCCTCGAACTATTTCGCAACGGAACTCGCGAGCCGGACGCTATTCCCATGGACCTGCCGGTTGGCCCAGATTACGTAGTCGGGCCGGGCGATGGTCTGGCCATTGATCTGTGGGGCGGCGTGTCGCAGAGATTCTTGCGCGTGGTGGACCGCGAAGGACGCGTATCGCTTCCCGAAGCCGGCCCGGTTCTCGTTAGCGGGCGCACCCTGGCGGAAGTTCAGCAGTCGGTGCAGCAGCTTCTTCGCACGCAATTCCGTGATGTTTCGGTCGACGTTTCACTCTCCAAGCTGCGGACGGTTCGCGTCTACGTGGTCGGCGACGTTGCCGAACCGGGGGCTTACGACATCAGCTCGCTTTCCACTCCCCTCAACGCGCTATTTGCGGCGGGTGGCGTTACCGCGCGCGGTTCGTTGCGCGCGCTCAAGCATTACCGGGGCAACAAACTTGTCGAGGAAGTCGACGCTTACGACCTTCTGTTGCACGGCGTGCGTGGCGATCCCGGCAGGCTCGAAAATGGCGACTCGCTCCTGGTTCCGCCGATGGGTCCGCAGGTCACCATCGACGGTATGGTCCGGCGTCCCGCCATTTACGAATTGCACGGCGAAGCGACCCTCGAGGAAGCCCTGGAACTGGCCGGAGGCATCTTGCCCGCGGCGGCGATCCAGCACATCGAAGTGCAGCGCCTCGCAGCCCATGAAAAGCGCACCATGCTCAGCCTCGATTTAGGGACCAGCGGTGATCGCGATGCGATTGCCAAACAACTCAGCGCTTTCCAGGTTCAGGAAGGCGACCAGATCCATATTTTCCCCATCGCTCCGTACAATCCGGATGCCATCTACTTGCAAGGACATGTTCTGCGTCCCGGGCGTTATTCCTATCGCGATGGCATGAAGTTGACCGATCTCGTCACTTCTTACACGGATGTGTTGCCGGAGCCTGCGGCGCACTACGCCGAAATTGTGCGTCTCAACCCGCCGGATTACCGCCCCAGCGTCGAGAGCTTCGATCTGGCTTCGGTACTCGGCGATCCGGCAAAGAGTCCCAAGCTTCAGGCTCTTGATACGGTTCGGATTTTCAGCCGATTCGATTTTGAACCTGCTCCCTCCGTCTGGATCGGTGGAGAAGTTCGCACTCCCGGCAAGTACAACACTTCGGGGAAGGCGCATCTGCGCGACGCCATTTTCATGGCTGGAGGCACTACGCCGGATGCGGCGCTGGATTCCGCTCAACTCTTCCGCACCCAGTCTGACGGCACTTTGAAGATTCTGAGCGTGAATCTCGGCGAAGCGCTGGCGGGCAACCCAGTCGACAACCTGGTCCTCGAGACCCGCGACCGCTTGCTCGTCCATCGCAACGCCGCCAGAGTCGACCCGGCCACCGTGGATGTGAAGGGCGAAGTAGCCAAACCCGGACGCTACCCGCTCACCACCAATATGCACGTGGAAGATTTGATACGCGTCGCTGGTGGCCTCAAGCGTAGCGCTGATTCCGAACGAGCGGACCTCACGCGTTCCGGTGCAGGTGCGTCGCCAGGGAATTCGGCAGGCCAGAACGTGCCTATCGAGCTTTCCGCGGCAATGACCGGAAGCGCCGGCGACAACATAGCCTTGCGCGATGGCGATGTTCTGACCATTCGCCAGGTGCCTGGCTGGAATGACATGCACGCGTCCATCGCGGTGCAAGGCGAAGTGCAACACCCCGGCTCCTACGGCATTCGTCCGGGAGAACGCTTGAGTTCGGTTCTCGCGCGAGCCGGTGGCTTTGGTCCGCAAGCGTATCCCTACGGCGCGGTTTTGATGCGGCGCGAAGTTCGCGATCTGGAGATGAAGTCCCACAACGAACTCATCCAGCGAGTGAAAGCCGAAGAAGTAAACCTCAAAGCGCTTCCGGACACCGAACCTGATCAGAAGACCGCTAAGTTGACGGCCATCGCCCAGACCGAGACCGCGCTGACGCAATTGCAGACCACCGCGCCCGTCGGACGAGTGGTTATCCATATCCGCCCGGAAGTGAACTCCTGGCGAAATAGCGGCAACGATCCCGCGGTTCGCGATGGCGACGTGCTGGTCATCCCCAAGAAAGCCGACTACGTGCTGGTTACCGGGCAGGTCTACAACCCCACCGCGGTGAGTTTCCAAGGGGGACGCAGTGCCAAATGGTATTTGAGCCAATCCGGTGGGCTGACTCAGATTGCCGACAAAAAAGCCGTCTTCGTGATTCGTGCGGATGGCTCCGTCTTGGCTTCCAAGAACAACAACGGTGGGTGGTGGTCAGGGGATCCATTGAGCGCTGCTCTTAGGCCCGGCGACACAATTATCGTTCCGGAGAAGGCGCCAAAGGTCGGCGGTCGCAACTGGTCGACCGTCATTCAAACGGCACAGTTGGCTTCATCACTGGCCTTAGCCGTGGCGTACATCCATCCGTGAGAACAACAGGGGACTTTCCATGGGGCTGGGGACAGTGGCAAGGGTCTCAGGCTGGGCTGCTATGAGTCTGGTGATGATAACGACGGGATCTTCGGCGGCGTATCCGCCGCAAGCCGCGCAACAACGCGATGCTGCGGAGCAGCAGCCGGCGCCTGGAGCCGAGCAAAACCACGCAACGGACCCGCAGGCCAGCGCGAACGATGTGCAACAGTCGGATATGGTAACCAAGGAGCGCAGCTTGAAGCGCATGGAGCAGGATTTTCTCCTGGACCAAAAGCGCATTTGGACCAGTCCCGCACGTCTGCGCCTTTCCGACACCCAGTGGCTCGTCCCAATCAGCGGATTCGCCGCGGGACTCCTGGTCACCGATCGCGATTTCAGCACTCATCTTTCCCACGATCCCAAGACCATCAGCCACTACAACACTCTGTCCAATGCGGGAATCGGGGCTCTTATTGGCGGAGCGGGTGGAATGTGGCTGCTCGGTCATGTCCGTCATAACGAGCATTGGAGCGAAACCGGGTTTCTTTCGGGCGAGGCTGCTCTGAATAGTCTCGTGCTGGTCGAAAGCATGAAGTATTCGCTGCGGCGCGACCGGCCCACTCAGGGCGATGGCGGCGGAGCATTTTTTCAGGGCGGTACATCATTTCCCTCTGAGCACGCGGCGGCGGCCTGGGCCATCGCGGGAGTCATCGCGCACGAGTATCCCGGGCCATTGAGCAAGATTTTGGCTTACGGCGCCGCTTCGGCCATAAGTTTCTCGCGAGTACGTGCTCGCCAGCATTTTCCCTCGGACGTCTTCATCGGCGGCCTCCTCGGCAACCTCATCGCGCAAGACATCTATAGCCGCCACCACGATCCGGAACTCCCCGGTGCCACCTGGACCTCGATGCGCGAGTTCTTTCGTGGTGACAGGAATCCCTCTCCGGCCAATGCCGGATCCGTATTCGTGCCAATCGATAGTTGGGTGTATCCCGTCTTCGACCGCCTGATCGCTCTTGGCTTCATTGATATCGGGTTTTTGGGACAACGGCCGTGGACCAGACTCGAATGCGCCCATTTGGTAGTGAGCGCCTCCGATAAAATCGCCGAACGCGATCCCGACTCTGACCGGACCCAGGCTTCACTTGGGAGCCTCGAAAAGGAATTTGCCGCCGAATTGCAAGTCCTGGCAGGAAACTCCAGCGAGCGGTTCGGAATTGAATCCGTCTACGCTCGAGTGACCGCTATCAACGGTCAGCCGTTGGCGGACAGTTATCACTTTGGCCAGACCATCACCAACGACTACGGGCGTCCTTATCAAGAGGGCTTCAACAATGTCGAGGGATTCTCCGCGTCGGCCACCCAAGGCAGATACTCCGTTTACGTCCGCGGCGAATTCCAGCACGCGCCTTCTGCTCCGGCCTATTCGCTGCCGGTGCGCCAGGCCATCGCGACCGTGGATTTGAATCCGCTGCAGCCCGCCGTTCCGGTATCGGAAGTAAATCAATTCGAACTGCTCGACACCTACGTTGGGGTGAATCTCGACAACTGGGAACTCACTTTCGGCAAACAGAGTCTTTGGTGGGGGCCCGCATACGGCGGAGCCTTCCTGTTCAGCAACAACGCCGCTCCTATCTACATGTTCCGGGCTAGCCGCATCACCCCTTTTGCGCTTCCCTGGCTGCTTCGTAAATTGGGCCCTGCGAAAGTCGACCTTTTTTTCGGCAAGCTCTCCGGCAATGAGTTTCCCCCCAGGCCGCTTCTCCACGGCGAGAAAATCAGTTTCAAACCCACTCCCAATCTTGAATTTGGATTTTCACGGACTTCGGAGTTTGGAGGCGTTGGCCGGCCACTGACTCTCGGCGCCATTTTTCACAGCTATGTCAGTTTCGTTTCGTCAGTGAACTACGGACCATCGGACAATCCTGGGAAACGCACGGGCGGCTTTGAGTTCTCTTACAAAGTTCCTTTTTTGCGGAATTGGCTGACCATCTATGCGGATTCTCTTTCTCCGGACGATCCGTCACCCATTGATGCCCCTCGCCGCCCGGCCTTGAATCCGGGTTTATATCTGCCGCGCATCCCTGGTGTACCCAAACTGGATTTTCGATTTGAGGCGGTCTACACCAACACGCCGGGACGCGACCCCAGCGTCGGCAACCTCGGTGGGCAATACGTTTACTGGGAGCTTTTCTACCACGACTTGTACACCAACAATAAAAACATCATCGGAAACTGGATTGGCAGGGATGGGCAAGGGTTTCAAGCGTGGAGCAAGTATTGGTTTACTCCGCGCAACACTCTGGAGTTTGCCTATCGCCACGCCAAAGTAGACGGCAACTTCATTCCCGACGGTGAAACCGTGAACGACGGTGCCGTCCGGCTGGACTGCTGGTTGCGTTCCGACTTGAGCCTGTCCGCCAAGGTGCAATACGAACGTTGGAAGGCGCCACTCTTGGCTCCGACTCCGCAAACCAATTGGACTTCCTCCATTGCCATCAGCTTTTGGCCGCGGTCATGGAGCAAATAAATGTGCGCGAGCCTGGCGAATACGGAAATCGGCAGGGACCACAAACCTGGGACGGGAGCTCTTGGTGAATAAGGCCTCGGCAGCGCGCGATGATCGGCCGGACATCGGCCCGGACGTTCCCGGGGCTGATGTTCCGCCGGAATCCACGCAGCAATCCGGTTCCGTTGGCGATCGCAACCTCGCGCACTTGCGGCTTCTCTGGGAACATCGTGGACTCTTGTTGCGCACCGTGGCTGTTGCCTTGGTCTTGAGTACGTTGGCCGCTTTTCTTATTCCCGTTCGGTTCGAAGCAACCACCCAGCTCATGCCGCCAGATAACCAGTCGGGATCGGGCATGGCTCTCTTATCAGCCGTTGCTGGCGGACGTGCCGGAGGAGGTCTTGGAGCAGTCGCTGGCGACCTGCTGGGGGTGAAAAACTCCGGGGCTCTCTTCGTCGGAGTCCTGCAGAGCCGTACCGTCCGGGATCGCCTGATCGACCAGTTCCAGCTCAAGCAAGTCTATCGCGAGTCCAAAATAGAAGATGCCCGCCAGGAACTCGCCAATCACACCAGCATTTCGGAAGACCGCAAGAGCGGAATCCTTTCCGTTACCGTGACGGATCACAACCCGCAACGGGCCGCTGCGATGGCGCAAGCCTATGTCACTGAACTGGACCGCCTGGTGGCTCAAGTGAGCACGTCTTCTGCCCGGCGCGAGCGCATTTTTCTGGAAGAGCGGTTAACCGCTGTAAAGCAGGAACTCAACGGCGCGGCCAAGAAGTTCAGCGAGTTTGCCAGCAAAAACACGGCCATCGATATCCCGGCACAGGGCAAGGCCATGGTTGAGGCCGCGGCAAATCTGCAAGGGCAATTGATCGCTGCCGAATCCGAGCTCCGCGGACTGGAAGCCATCTACACCGACCAGAATGTACGCGTCCGCGCCATTCGCGCGCGGGTAGCGGAGCTGCGCACCCAACTCGGGAAAATCGGCGGAGATTCAGGTACCGCTGGTGCTCTCTCGTCCAAAAGCGATCCGTCCCTTTACCCCTCCATCCGCCAGTTGCCTCTATTGGGCGTTACTTACGCCGATCTCTACCGCCAAACTAAAATTGAGGAAACCGTTTTCGAATTGCTCACCCAGCAGTATGAGTTAGCCAAAGTACAGGAAGCCAAGGAAATCCCCAGCGTAAAGGTATTGGACGCTGCCGTCGTGCCGACCAAAAAATCATTTCCTCAGCGCTTGGTTCTCGTCGCTGCTGGAACCCTGTTCGCGATTCTCGCCGTATGTGCTTGGCTTTTCGCCAAACGTTCCTGGCAATCCATCGATCCGCAGGATCCAGGAAAACAATTTGCCGAGGAAGTCGTTAGCACCCTCCGCCTCGAAGCGGGGCAGTTGGTGCCAGCCGGAGGCGTGCTCTCTCGGGCTCTGGCCAGAATCAAGAAACCCTCAGAAGCCCCGTCTGTTGGCGCAGAGGAGCCAGTGCAAGAAAGCCGTGCAGCGACAACCGAACTGTCTCGCGCCGCACGAAGTGGTCTCAAATAGCCATGGCCTGGACCTACAGGATCGCTTGCCACGCAGGCTACCGAGTTAGCTTATGAACGGCACCGCCGCACGCCGATCGCCGGCACCGCCGATGGGGGAGTGGGCTCCCTCCGGTGAATTCGCGCCGGTCACTTGGCTGGACACTGCGGACAGTCCTTTTCTTCAATCGAGATCCGGACGCCGGAAGATCGGGTTTCTTCGCCAGGCTTCCTACGTTGCTATCGACGTGGTCTTGGTTTGTCTCGGGGCTGCCGTCGTGTACGGAGTGCGCTTTGGCCTTCCCCCTAACTTTCGCGTGGCCGCTGCTCCACTTCGCCAGTGGTTCCATCACGCCTACACCCATCCGTACCTGGCCTTCCTGATGCTCTACGTCGCGCTGATCGTGATGGCCTGCATGAGTCAGCATTTGTACCGCACCTCGCGGGAACTAAGCGCACTCCATGAAAGTCTTACCGTTGCCAAAGCCGTCGGCCTCGCCACCGTCCTATTAGTCCTGTTCATTTTCATCTCCGGCAACAAGGAAATCTCCCGATTGGTGGTGGCCTCCGCCGGGGCCATGAATGTCTGTACATTAGCCGGTTGGCGCTATTCTAAGCGCCGCTACGTTCTTCGTCGCGCTCGCCGCGGCGAGGGAATATCGCGAACGCTCATCATCGGAGCTGGAAAACTTGGCCAGACTCTCTCGACCTGGCTTGAGAACAACCACCAGCTCGGCTACAGCGTTTGCGGCTTCCTGGACGCGCATCCCAACGGGGATAAGCGCGTCTTGGGCTCCATTCAGGATCTGAGAAAAGTGGCCCTCGAACAGTTTGTCGACCAGGTTTTTGTGACCCTGCCGGCGGAACCCGAACTGGTCAAGAGAATTTGGGTCGAAGTGCGCCAACTGCGCCTCAGCCTGAACGTTGTGCCGGATATTTACGACGGTTTGGGTTGGCGTGCACCGATGCGGTCTATCGGTGGATTTCCGACCATCGAGCTGCACGGGCAGCCGATTCCCGCTTTGGGGTTGGCCGTGAAGCGCGCTATGGACGTAGTCGTAGCCTCTGTCGGTCTCACGTTGGCGGCACCCCTATTGGCTCTGGCGGCGTTGTGGATTCGGATGGACTCTCCCGGCCCGGCGAGCTATTCGGCGCTGCGCGTGGGACGCAAAGGCAAGAAGTTCCGCTGCTACAAGCTGCGCACCATGGTCGATGACGCGGATGCGCACAAAGAAACCCTGCGCCAGTCCAATGAACGCAACGGTCCATTTTTCAAGATGGCCAACGATCCGCGGATAACCGGCTGCGGGCGGTGGCTGCGAAAATTCAGCCTGGATGAACTCCCCCAGCTGTGGAACGTATTGCGGGGGGACATGAGCTTGGTGGGTCCGCGCCCCCATCCGGTGGACGACTACGAGCGCTACACGTTCGAGCACCTGCGGCGGCTGGATGTAAAGCCAGGGATCACCGGGTTGTGGCAGGTGACGGCGCGGCACGATCCGTCATTCGAGACGAGCATGAAACTGGATTTGGAGTACATCGAGAATTGGAGTTTGCGGCAGGACTTCGGAATTTTGTGGGAGACCATTCCGGTGGTGGCGCGGGGGGAAGGGCATTGAGTGGGGCTAGAGATGGGGTACCCCTCCCCCTGTTTTTTGTAAGTGCGGATTCTAAAGGGGTTACGAATAGGGGTGCTTGTAAGTGTTGATTCTAAAGAAGTTGCGGGCGGGCGATTTCGGCCAAAACACGGCAAAACGCGGTGTTTGTCCGCAAGTGTTGATTCTAGTGGAGTTATCCCGTATGAATCGCGGGATGGTCTTGGCAAGATGGGATTCTCTGGGGCAGGGTGGGCCGAAGGGAGGGGTGAGGGGATCTCGCAAAGAAAGGCGGTGGCCCAAGAATCGAAAAGAGTTATCGGGTGAGGGGGGACACCGAGCAGAGTCTAGCTGATGCACGTAAGATATTAACGCAAGAATATACTTTTGTTAAGGAAAATCGGTGGGGAAGAACGATGGGGGCTGAACGGAGCGTCGAGTGGGCCGGCATCGGCGTCCCGGCTCCAATCGCGGATGCCGGAGGCCATCCTCGTGGCAGCCATATGCAATCGATTGTGTTTCTTTTGGACGATGCAAGAATCCACTCCGCTGATCTTACGGAACCGGGGCTGGGCAACCCAGCGGTAGGTGGAACAGAATTTAGCTTTGTCTCTTTAGCCCACGAACTAGCGATGCGCGGAGTGGCGAGAATCACGCTTGTCCATCGCAATCGGACTAATACCTATCCCAAAACGCTTCCGGTGGTTGTGATCGATGACTATCCGGCCGGTTTACGCGAATTGCTGCATCGGATGGGATCGGATTGTATTGTGGTAAGAGGACATGACTCCCTGCCTTCCTCGGGCGTCATGGACTCCATCCCTGACGGCATCCCCGTGATTGCATGGACGCACAATCACTTACGCAGTTCAACGCTCTCGTACTTCGCGGCATGCCAACAGATCAAACGGGTTGTATACGTCGGGCGCGAGCAGTGCGCATTGGCGACAGGGGCTCCGTGCCATGAGAAGTCGATGTACATTCCGAATGGACTTTATGTCCCACCCCTCTCGAAGGCAAGTAAGGAACCGCGCGCGGTCTATCTTGGACATCTGGTGCCTGAGAAGGGATTCCACCGGCTTGCCAGATTGTGGCCCCGCATTCGCACGGCTTACCCAACAGCGGAACTCGACGTAATTGGGAGCAGTCGGGTGTACCGGCCTAGAGAACGAATGGGGCCGCTCGGTGTGGCATCTCACTCTTATGAAAAGCTGATTCTGCGCTACCTGCAGAATGACCCTGGCAAGTACGGCGTGAAGTTCCATGGAATGATGGGCCCGGAAAAGTACGGCGTAATGTGGCGTGCGATTGTGGGTCTTCCTAATCCCACGGGGTTTACGGAGTGTTGCCCAGGAAGTGTTCTTGAAATGTCCGGGTGCCAGGCGGCCGTTGTGGCGATGCGCCAATGGGGAATGTGCGACACGGTGTTGGACCAAGTCAGCGGGTTTCTTTGTCGGGATGATCGCGAGTATGTGAACCGCGTAGTTTCTTTGTTCGCGAATCCGTCTGTGGCGGAGTCCATGGGCCTCGCCGGCCGGCGATTCGTCAGTGAACACTTCTCGTACGAAACGGTCTGCGAGCAGTGGGCGCGGCTCTTCAATGACGTAGGTTCCCAGGCTGTTCCAAATTATTCGATCTCGACTCTGACGGGCCGATACCCTTTGCACGAGATACGCAGTGCGAATAACCGTGTTCACTCGCGGCAGTTGCATGCTTTCGTGAGTTTTGTCGATCGGGTACGTGGCATCTTTCTCAAAAGGTATTGAATGATATCGGGTTCTCAAATCGGAAGACATAACACGACTGCCACTCCATTTCCATTGAGGACTGAAAATGGCGGACGCCTGGGTGTGGGGCTTGGTGTAGCCGTTAGCCACTTGCCGTCAGCGTTGGGTCATGTATGGTTGGTCCGGCTTCTCGTTCTGGCGGCGCTTGTGTTGTGCATGAGCGCGCCGGAGGAACTGTTCTATAGTCAGACGGAAAGCGAACTGAACCCTTTTGCGGGTACGGTGAAGCTGGTATTACTCGGGCTGGGAAGCGCCATCCTTCTTCTCTGCCGAAGCCGCAAACGCCACTGGGCGATTGCAGGACCGTTCGTGTCATTGATGGGGTGGGCGACAATCTGTTGGGTGGCTTCGGGTGCGGAGATGCTGCCTGCAAAGAACTTGGTCAGCAGCTTTGGCGGGATTTTGGTTCTGGCTGCGTTTTGTGCGGCTGCGGAATATATAGGAGGCGTCGGGCGCCTGATTCCGCTGCTGGCCTGGGCTCTTACTGCGGCTATCTTGATGAGTATCCTGTTCGGTATGCTGGGGTTTCAGCCATTGCCGGGCGAGAGCCGTTTGCCGGGGGAGTTGGAATGGTTCCACGGCGTTGGCCTACCTTGGTATGCAGTGGCAGGTTGTGCGGCCCTTATCGCATGGGTGCTTGCCTTGTACCTTACTAGGCCGGGGGTTTGGCTTGAGCCGGCGATATTACTGCTTCTTGCCATCCCCGCGCTCACTTTTCTTCGTGCTTTCCTGATCGGGATTGTAGTCAGCATCGTCTTCGCAGCAATAGTGTCGATGTGGAATGCCCGAAGGAGAAGCGGCCATTTCCAGCAGCCCTACGCAAAGCGCTACAAGCGCTTGCTTCTTTTGGCAACGGTGACGCTTGCCATTGGGGCGGTGATCTTCTTCATGAAAACAGGCATTCGTGAGGAAGGGAACGAGTTGAGCGGACGCGAAATAATTTGGCCGATTGAAATGGTAAGCGTGATCCAACACCCAATATTTGGACTAGGGCCATTCGGCGACATAGATTTGCTTCGATTCAAGGAAGATTTGCCCCAAGTGGGCGCGGCACACAGCGACTATCTTGGAGCAGCGGTCTGCTATGGGATCCCAGGATTGGCCTTGTTTGTCGGCGCGCTCTTCGTCACCTGGAGGCGAATTGTGCGCTTCGTGCCGTTGAGCGCCGAAGAACGCGCATGCCGCTATGCAGCGCTATTCTCACTTGTGGGTGTCTCAACGACGATGATTGCCGAGAACGTGATTCGGGATCCACGACTTTTCAGCCTTCACCTACTGTTTCCCGCGCTGTGTTTGTCAGCGGCCGGACTGCATCGGAAAAAGGCGCCCGTATGACCGCTGTCCGTCGCATTGTCACAAATACGCTCGCAACCTATCTCAAACTTTTGGTCCTAGCGCTGACCGGACTTTTTGCCATTCCGGTAGCACTGAGAACTTTGGGTGCGGTGGATTATGGGATTTATTCGGTAGTTGGTGGGTGTTTGGCTTTTCTGACGTTTCTAAACATCTCGCTGCAAAACGGGGCGCAACGACACATCGCCTACGCTCTGGGCGAAGGAAGGAAGGAAGAAGCCAGTGAGTGGTTCAAAACGAGTCTTCTCGTCCACCTTGCTTTGGGTTTGGCGGTGGGAGGCTGCGCCATTTTGGCGTCCGGCTGGATCCTGCACCACTTGCTTACGATCCCTTCTACGAGGCTCGCCGCTGCGACCTGGATCTACCGCATGGTCGTTGTAGCTATGGTTTGCAACGTCGTCTCCACGCCTTATCAATCGCTATTGATAGCACACGAAGCGATTGCATCAATTTCGCTTTTAAATACGCTAAGCGGCATTTTCCTGATGGTCGCTATCGTTTGCCTGAAACTGCTGCCCGGCGATGCTCTTCTCTGGTATGGGGCGATTTATTGTGTTTTCCAGGTCTCGATTGCGGTTGGGCCGGCCCTGTACTGTTACTGCCGCTTTTCCGAAAGCCGATTTCGGTCACTCACTGCGGATCACCTGCGTCGACGACTAAAGGAGCTCTTCAGCTTTTCCGGATGGACCATGCTACTGGTTCTGTCCACCTTCGTTCGGGCGCAGGGCCCCGCGGTTGTGCTCAACGTATTCTTTGGACCAATCGCCAATGCCGCTTACGGATTAGCCGTGCAGGTACAGTGGTTCGCCAGCAGTATCATCTGGGGGTTTCTTGGTTCGACGACCCCATCGATAGTAAAACGCCAGGCTTCCGGCGACTACCGTGGAATGGCTCTTCTCTCCGACCAATCCAATACCTACGGGTTCGCCATTCTGTGGCTGATTCTAGCCCCGGTTTTGTTCGAAATGGGATTCTGCCTGAAACTATGGCTCCGCACCCCTCCTCCTGGCACAGCGGCCTTTCTTATGCCGGTCCTCATTGCGCTTCTTATCGATCAACTGACGCTCGGTTATAACTCATCCTTGGTGGCAACTGGCCGCATGGCGGGCTTTTCGCTTGTGACCTTCATTGCGAATAGTGCCGGCGTGCCGATAGGATATTTCTTGTTGCGAGCTGGCAAGCCCAGCACATGGATCTTGTGGGCGATCGTTGTTGGGGCACTGGCCGCGGGCTGCGGACGCCTTTGGTTCGCGCGCAAGAACGCTGCGATATCTATGAAGGACTGGAGCCGCTACGTCTTATTTCCTTCCAGTCTATGCGTGCTCGGATCTACTGGGGCATTGCTAACACTAACCCACGTGTTTGAAGACGGCTTGGCTAGACTTGCGGCAGTTGTCGCCGCGAATGGTGCGGTGTTGTGCCTGGTAATGTGGTTTTTCGGGACGACTGCGGAGCAACGGTCCAAACTCTGGGCGGTTGCTGTGTCCTTACCCACCCGCTTGTTGCGCCCGGGGACTGAATTCGCCAAATGACACTGACAGTCACACTTCCTGTATACAACGCGATGCCGTACTTGCCGGCAGCCGTGGAGAGCATCCTCAGTCAGACGTATGGCGATTTCGAGTTCTTGATCGTTGACGATGGATCGTCCGACGGGTCAGCCGATTATCTTCGCTCCTTGCGCGATCCGCGCATTAAATTGTCGGTCCGAGAGAATCGAGGCCTTGGTGCGACCCTGAATGAGCTGTTTGGCAATTCGTGTGCCGACTACGTCGCACGCATGGATTCTGATGATGTCTGCGAACCGCATCGTCTCGAAAAGCAAATGACATTTCTACGCGATCATCAGAACTTGGTCATGCTAGGGACGGGAATTGATTTCATCGTAGGAAACGCACTGGTCAAAGGCCTTCTCCCCGGAGTGGAGCATTCGGGAATCCGACAGAGGCTCCTACAAAAGCGGCCGGGAGTGTATCACCCGACGATAGTTGTTAAGCGCAGCGCGTGGGCAGGAGTTGGAGGATATCGCATTGCCGGGGCGGGGGAAGATTTAGATTTCTGCCTGCGTCTGTGTGATTTCGGGATGGTTGGAAACATCCCGGAGGCGCTGTATCACTATCGGCTCCACGACGACTCCATAAGCTACAAGAATCGCACAGAGATACAAGCGGGCTATGCTTTTGCAGTTGCGTGTGCCAGAGCACGGGACCGCGGTATCGCGGAGCCCGAGATCATGACCTTTCGCGCTGCATGGAGGAAACGATCAAAGTGGCTTCGCCTGGGAGAATTCTTCTCAGAGGCTGGTCAACGCCTTTACCGACGTTCCATTGTTCGCCGACATCAAGGCCGCGCAGTTGTGTCGTATGTGTGCCTTCTTGGCGCCGCGATATGCAGTCCCCGCGTTGCGTTATCACGGCTTTCTAGCCACTTGTGAGAAATGCGCAGAACTTCGACCGCTAGAATGCGACGAGAGGCTATCGGATGAATCATTTTTCTCGGCTTCGCGATTTGGCACACAAGGCTTGGAATTACGGCCTAGTGGCCGGCGAGCGGCCTGGGCAACTGCCCTACGTTTTGCGCTCGATGATCAAGGGTGTCCACCTAGGCGAATTCCTCAGAATGAACCTGCGCTGGGTGAAAGAGGCCGGCATAAAAACGGTAATAGACATCGGTGCGCACAGCGGAGAATTCTCCTCAGCAATCAGAGCCATCCTTCCCGCCGCTCAGATCTATGCGTTTGAGCCACTGCCAGAGTGCTATGAACAAATCAAAACGAGGTTCAAGGACGATCCGAATTATCGTGTGTTTCAGAATTCTCTTGGAGACCATCGTGGGCGCGTAAAATTCTGGCGCAGTAATTTTTCAAAGGCCTCCTCAGTACTCCCCATGGCGGACATGCATAAGGCCGAGTTCCCATGGTCGTCCGAGCTTGTACCTATCGATGTCCCAATCGCGAAACTTGATGATTTTGTGCAGCACATCGCCACGATCCCAAAGGTTTTGGCCAAGATTGATGTCCAAGGATATGAGGATAGGGTCATTCGGGGGGGAGCTGCGACCTTGGAAAAAGTTGACTACATTGTGACTGAAGTGTCTTTCCGGCCTTTTTACAAGGGTCAAGGGTCCTTCGATGACATATACAACCTGCTGAAAACATTAGGCTTCTCCTATAAAGGCAATCTGGACCAACTGCTTTCGCCAACGGACAGCAGCGTGTTACAGGCCGATGCTCTCTTCGCCCGGGATTTTTCGTCGAGGGAGGGTGCCTAATTCTGTGAGAACTGTTGAACGTGCAGACGGTCAGGTCGCAACCGGAATCAGTGCGGGTTCGCTCAGAAGCGTTACCGCTCGTTTCGCGGGCCACACGTTCTTGCCATCACTTATGGGGGCAGCTAACGTAGTGCTAGATATCGGGGCGAACCAAGGACAGTTTACGCGAGCAATGGCACTGAACTTCGGTTGTAAAGTTCACGCGGTCGAACCGAATCCGAACCTTTGCGCGGAACTGCAGGAGTTGGCAATTCCCGGTGTGACAGTCCACGCCGTGGCTCTTGCCGATACCCGCGGTCCCCGCTCCTTCGTACTGATGAACAATTCTGAATCGTCGCATTTTGGTGTCACGAAGAATTCCAGCGAAACTGTTGTACAGGTGGAAGGTGTGACACTCGAGGATTTGATTTCTGAAATTCCTGGGACAGGTTTCGACCTGATAAAAATGGACGTGGAGGGCGCCGAACTCGGCGTCCTAGAGTGTGTTCCGGTACGAGTCCTGGAGCGCGTGAGACAGCTGACTGTCGAGTTCCACCAGTTTATGTATCCGGAGAGTCGCCTTCGCATCGAAGCTGTTAAACAACGATTCCTTGACGCGGGTTTCTGGGTCATCGATTTGTCCCGCACTAACTACGATGTTTTGTTTGTACATCCAAACGTAAGGCCGAGTCCGGCGATGCGAGCATTGGTTCTGTGTGAAAAATACCGGCGTCAGGCTAAACGAGGATTGAGCCATTGGTTTGGTTCGCGGTACGACCAGGTAATTTAAGTAAGAAAGATTCACTTTTCTTACATCGGAAAGCGGGGACAACGCGTTGTGGGGATCGGATATCACGGGCTTCAGTTTTTGCGGTTCGCGGCGAAGTGCGGGTCGTTCGGTCGCGTTGCAACCATCGGTCGACAAGGACTGTTCCTTGACAAGACAGAAGTCCGTAGCTTGATGGACGTTGGCGCGGAGTACGAGCACGAAAAATACTGCGAGGGCCTGTTGCTGAGACATTTTGGGGCTCAGTCCGTCGATTCTTGGGATTACTCCAACTACGAAGGTGCGAGTCATATTGCCGATATGAATAAGCCGCTGAAGGACATGGCGTCGGCGTACGACACGGTAATCGACGCTGGATCATTGGAGCACGTTTACAATGCTCCGCAGGCGCTCTCAAATGTTTCGGAGTTGTGCCGCGACGGCGGACAGATCTTACATGTGCTGCCAGCGAACAACTTCTGCGGCCATGGCTTTTGGCAGTTTTCTCCGGAACTGTTTTTTTCCCTGTATTGCGAGGCCAACGGCTACTCTGGGACGAGAGTTTTTCTGGCGAATGAATATCGAACGGATATTTGGTACGAGGTGGTGAAGCCCGATCGCGGGGAGCGGGCGAATGTAATATCGTTCACGCCCGTTTTCGTCCTTTGCCGAACGGTGAAAGTCCGGAAGAATTGCCATGAAAGCGTCCAGCAGTCTGACTACATGCATATCTGGAAGCAGGAGGAGGCGAGCTGGCCGCACGTTGATGCCAGGCCGAGGTGGCGAGCAAGGATCAGATCGGCGCTTCGGACGTCGGCCCTTGTTGATTTCGCGTATGTTTTCCACGTCAAACTATCGGGCAAGCGGTCACTATCATTGCGAAACCCACATCTAATTGTGCGTTCGGTGGACTCCCTTGCCAGATAAGGAATTCCTAAGCCAGCTGTTTGGAGCAACAGTGAACAACTGCGAGAGAGGCCCGGAGCCGTCGTATCGAGTGCTGGGAGTGCGCTTCGATGCGGTGCAGATCTCCGGCGTGGTGGGGCGGATGGAGGAGTGGATTGCGCAGAGAGAAAGGGCGCACTACATAGCGGTGAGCAATGTGCACGGGCTGATGGAAAGCCAGCACAGTGAGTCCTTCAAGAAAGTGCTGGACGCGGCGGACTTGTGCGTGCCGGACGGGATGCCGGTGATTTGGGTTGGGCGGCTGCGTGGGCACCAGATGGAGCGCCGAGTGTATGGACCGGATTTATTCCTGAGTTTTTGCCGGGAGACCGAGGGCAAAGGGTATCGACATTTTTTTTATGGTGGAGCTGCGGGGATTCCAGAAGCCCTGGCGGAAAAGTTACGGGAGCAATTTCCAAAGCTAGAAGTGGCGGGCACGTATTCGCCACCGTTTCGGGCGCTCACGCAAGAGGAGGACGCGGAAATCGTGGAAATGATCAATGGGGCGAACGCGGACGTTCTGTGGGTGGGATTAGGATGTCCGAAGCAGGAAATCTGGATGAACGAGCATCGCGAGCGGCTGCGGGTGCCGGTGCTGGTTGGCGTGGGGCAGGCGTTTGATATTCATGCAGGGCGTTTGCGGCAAGCGCCGCGTTGGATGCGCGAGAACGGATTGGAGTGGCTGTTTCGTTTGGCGGCGGAGCCGCGGCGGCTGTGGCGGCGATATTTGGTCTACAACTCGGAATTTGTGTTCAGCGAACTGCTGGAGATTCTGGGCGTGAGAAAATTCGACTGACGCGCATGTGTGAGCCGGCGCGGGCTCGTGACACGCTGCAGCGAGTTGTCGTTAACGGCGGTGGTGGTGGGTTGACATATCGGCTCGGGGAGCGAGCCGATCGGCGCAAAGTTGCGCCAAACCACTTGGCTAGCCACGTGGGTGGCTCGCGTGGAACTCGGCTCTTCCGAGTTTTCCTCAGCCATTATTGATTGTGCGTGAAATTCCTGATGCGCTGCGATTACAATCAGCGCGCCTGAATTCAGCCATGCAAAAAATCCTTATCGCCGTTGGCAGTGCTCGCAAGCCCAAGCTGAATGCAGTCACCGCGGCTGCGGAATCGTTCGCGACCTGGCTTTCCGCGGAGGCATATTGCGAAGTCGTCGGAGTCGAAGTCGATAGCGGCGTCAGCCACACGCCTTCGACTCGCGAAGAACTCATGCGCGGAGCGCGGCAGCGCGCCGAAGCGCTTCTCGAACTCAACCAGCGCGAACAGCGGGGCTGGAATTTCTTCGTAGGCCTCGAAGGCGGACTCGATGTCGTTCCGCAAGCAGCGGACGGATCGCTTAGTCTGGTATCAGGACCTTGCTCGGCGCCGCGCGTGTTTCTCGAAAGCTGGGCCTACGTCAGCGATGGACACGCCGGGCACTTCGGCTGTTCAGGCGCGGTGGAACTTCCTGAATCACTGGCGCACGAAGTGCTCGAGCAGGGAACCGAGCTTGCTGAAGCAATCGACAAGTTCGCCGGAGCCGCGGGCATTCGTGATGGCCAGGGCGCGTGGGGCGTGCTCTCCAGAAACTTGATCTCGCGCCAGGAGTCTTTCCGTCTCGCGCTGATTGCGGCGTTCGCGCCGTTCTATAATGAGAAGATGTATCGAAGCGCCTCTGCGGTTGCATTGCGCTAAACAGGAGCGAACGTGGACATCGTCAAAGGCAATATGGGCTGGATCGAAGTGGTGGTCGGCCCGATGTTTTCGGGCAAGAGCGAAGAGCTGATTCGCCGCTTGCGCCGCGCGGAAATCGCCCGCCAGCGCGTGCAAATCTTCAAGCCGGCCATTGATTCGCGTTATGCCGCCAACGAGATCATCTCGCACTCCGGCCTGGGCATTTCCTCCGACAACGTCACCAAGGCCACCGAGATCATGGATAAAGTGCAGCCGCGCACCGAGGTCATCGGTATCGACGAAGCACAATTCCTCGGCGAAGAAGTCGTCGATGTTTGCACCAAGCTGGCCAATCTCGGCAAACGCGTCATCGTCACAGGCCTCGACACCGACTATCGCGGCAGACCATTCGAGCCTATGCCGCGGCTGCTCGCCGTCGCGGAAGAAATCACCAAGCTGCTGGCCATTTGTGTTCGCTGCGGGAATCCGGCCGTGCACACGCAGCGGATGGTTGAAAGCGACGAGTTGGTGGTCGTCGGCGGAGGCGGCATGTACGAAGCCCGCTGCCGACGCTGCTTCGAACCCAATCCCGCCCTGGCGCAAGAGAAAAAAGAGTTGCCGCACCTGATGATTCGCAATCGCGCGGCCGGCGCCGGCGACTAGACTGCTCGCCGCGTCTCACCCGCAACACCGGAGTCATCCGCGCTCAGTTCCGCTCAACGTGGCCTGTTATCTCTCTCCTCGCACCACCTGCGTACCTTTCTTGAGCTTGCTTCCTTCTTTCGTCACACTTAGTCCACTTTGCTAAGCCCATTCCACGGACCGGCATGATTATCGAATCCAAAGCTCCCACCCGCGTCGATCTTGCCGGCGGCACGCTCGATATCTGGCCGTTGTATCTCTTTCATCCCGGCGCAGTCACCATCAACGCCGCCATTTCCCGCTACGCGTCCTGTACCATCGAAACCAACGGCTCCAAGCACATTCGCCTGGTCTCCCGCGATATCAAACGCGACGAATCGTTTCCCTCCTTCACCGCGCTTGTAAGAGCCAAGCGCTACCGGCTTCCGTTACTCGCCGAAATCGTAAAATTCTTTCAGCCCGAAGGCGGCTTCACGCTGACCACCGATTCGGAAGCCCCAGCAGGCGCTGGCATCGGCGGTTCCAGCGCCATGGCTGTGGCCATTTGCGCCGCCCTCGATCGCTTCACCGGAGCAGGAAAGAGCAAGGTCGATTGGATTCACATCAGCCGCGACGCCGAAGCGATCGTCATCAACGTTCCAACCGGCACGCAGGACCACTATCCACCGGCATTTGGCGGAGCCGCAGCCATCGAATTGCCGCCTGGCGGCGAGCATCGCGTGGAGCTGCGCGTCAATCTCAATGAACTCGAGCGCCGCATCGTGGTCTGCTACACCGGAAAGCCCCGCCAGCACGGCATCAACAATTGGGAAGTCTTCAAGGCGCACATCAACGGCAAACGCGCCGTGCAGCACAGCATCGAGCGCATCTCCGACGTTGCCCAAAAGCTGCGCGTAGCTCTCGAAGCCGCCAATTGGCAGGAAGCCGGCCGCTTAATGCGCGAAGAATGGTCCTTTCGCAAACGCAACTTGCCCACGATCTCCACGAAGAAAATCGACCGGGTTATCGACGGGGCGCTCCGCAATGGCGCACTGGCCGGCAAAGTCTGCGGCGCAGGCGGCGGAGGCTGCGTAGTGCTGCTCATCGAACCGGAAGCGCGCCACCGCGTCGAGTCCGCCATTCTCGAAGCCGGTGCCCAGCTCCTTCCCATCACCATTGACCGTCACGGCGTAGAAGTCATCTCCCGCTGAACGTCCTCAGCCCGCAATCTGCGCGTAGCGGCCGGCTTGTTTCTCCTGAGGTCAGCAGGGCTGCGCCCGCCGATCTGCCCGCCAATCCTTCGCCGCAATTGGCTGCCCCCCAAAAATCTAACGGATATCTGGAAACCCGGCTCGCCGCATCATAGAATGGGGTGTGCCGCCTGTCCCGGCGGACCAACTTTCGATGCCTGCTTGGCTGGCCATTTCGGTTGTCTTCTTTCTGCTCGCGGACGCTACCGTCCCTCGCGTGTACAGCCTTCGTCCACCCACGAGAGAAAGACCGGTGTTTGCCTCCACCGACGAAATCCCGCTGTTCCCGAACTCCTCACCGTCCGGCGATCAGCAGACTCCCGCGCCCGGTGGCCCCAAGAGCCCGACGCTGCAGGACTCTTCCAAGCTCAATCTGATCCGCTATGTTTCCGGCGAATTTGCCAAAGCCACCAAGTCTCTTCCTGCGGGCAAGGATGGCTTTCTGGTCTTCGTCGGCAAGCCCATCAACCCCGATATGCTGGAGCGCGCCGTCGCTACCCATGGCGCCGCCGTGCGCTCCGGCGACAACGTGCAGATCAGCCGCCTTGAGTTTCGCGACCACCAGATTGTCGTTGACCTGAACGGCGGCGGCCGCGGCAAGAAGCGCTGGCGCGATCGCTTTCACCTCGAAGTCGGCGGACTTCCCACCACGACCACGACCAGCACCACTCCTCAAGATACCGGACCACCCGGCATGCAGCCCGGAATGGGCAGCACTGTATATCTCGAATTCACCAAGACTATCCCGGACCTAACTCCCGACGATCTGAAGAAGCTGCTGGCTCCTTTTCTCGATTTCACCAAACAGCGCTCCGCCGCCGTGCAGTGGTTTGACACGCTGCCGCCGGACGTCAAGAAAGCCATCACCGACCGCCGCGCCATGCCCGGCATGGACCGCGAAATGGTGGTCGCCGCCATCGGCCGCCCCGATCACAAAGTCCGCGAACGCGATTCCGAAGGGAACGACATCGAAGACTGGATCTACGGCCAGCCTCCCTCAAAGACCGTCTTCGTCCGCTTCACCGGCGAACGCGTAACGAGCATCAAGCAATTTCCCCAGTAATCGGCGCATCACTGAGTGGCTGGCGAGTGGTATAATTGGGCTGGGAACGAATCGGCGGAGCACCAAAACCTATGGCTCGCAAGCGAACAAACAAGGTCGAAAAGGTGGCGGAAGAACTCGCGGAGCTTGCTCTTCAACATCTTTCGCAATTCTCTGAAGAAGAACAAGAGAAGCGAATTCTTGCTGCAGAGAGGGTTCTTGCTACCGCTTCCCGCGCTGGCAGTCCTCGTATTTCTTCATCCAAGCCTCGTATGCGTCGGACCCGGGTTTCAAGCCGAGGGCGATAAGAACCTGCTCGAAGAGCCCTTGGTTCCCGCGATGTAGGGCATCCCTCATCATCATCTTCAAACGGTCGCGTTTTTCTCTTTCAGACAAATCTTTAGGCCGCTTTCCGCGCGAGCTTTCCTCGGCCCTCGACTGTTCAATCTCTTTTTCGTTCGTACAAGGTTTTTGCCAGCCTCCTCGAGAAGGAGATCCCCGCCCTCTAATTCTTCTCGGTGGCATCCGCCAATCCTGGATTCTATTGGCGCGTAGATTGTGTTCAGGTTCTCCTGGAAGATCAAGAAGCACAATTCAGGTGCGCCGCTCAAGACTTCACATGGCTGGATCGCGAGAATGTGCTATCGCGAACTTGCGAGGAATACGTCGCGTTGACTTTTTTTCAGCGTCCCCCTAGCATCGCTTATTCAGCCTCTCGCGATTTTCGCTGCAGAAGTGCCGCGGTTTGAGCCACATTCACGGAGGAAGGGAATGCCCATCAAAGTAGGCATCAACGGGTTCGGCCGCATCGGCCGCAATATCGTCCGCACTGCCATCGATGACAAAGACATCCAGTTCGTAGCCGTAAACGACATCACCGACGCCAAAACGCTAGCCCACCTCCTCAAGTACGATTCGATTCTCGGCAATCTCCCCCACAAAATCACCCACACCGAAGATTCCATCGCCATCGAAGGCAAGCCCATCAAGGTATTCAAAGTAAAAGATCCGGCCGAAATCGATTGGGCTTCCGTAGGTGCAGACATCGTCGTCGAATCCACCGGCCTGTTCACCAAAGGCGCCGACGCCAAAAAGCATCTCCGCGGCCCGGTAAAAAAAGTCATCATCTCCGCGCCGGCCGACGGCCCGGATGCCACCTTTGTCCTCGGCGTCAACGACAAGACCTACGACCCGAAGAATCACCACGTCATCTCCAACGCCTCCTGCACCACCAACTGCCTCGCTCCTGTCGCCAAAGTCTTGCACGACACTTTCGGCATCCACAGCGGCACCATGACCACGATTCACTCTTACACCAACGACCAGAAACTCCTCGATCTCCCGCACAAAGATCTTCGCCGCGCACGCGCCGCTGCCATCAACTTGATTCCCAGTTCCACCGGCGCTGCTAAAGCGTTGCATCTGGTCATTCCGGAACTCAAAGGCAAGCTCGACGGCTATGCCATGCGCGTCCCCACGCCCAACGTCAGCGTTGTCGACCTGACCGTCTTCGTCGACAAGCCCGCCACCAGGGAATCCGTCAACGCCGCACTCAAAGCCGCAGCGGAAGGTCCGATGAAGGGCATCCTCAGCTACACCGAAGAGGAACTCGTGTCCGCCGACTTCAAAGGCAATTCGCATTCCTCCATCGTCGATGCCGAATACACCAAAGTCGTCGGCGACCGCTGCGTCAAAGTCCTCGCCTGGTACGACAATGAGTGGGGCTACTCCTGCCGCTGCCGCGACTTGATTAAACTCCTGGCTTCCAAGTTTTGATCGTAGTGTTATCGTACAAGCCACGATTTTGCAGGGCGGGGCTTGCCCCGCCCGCTTCAAGTGAGGGCGAGAACAAAAATCTCGCAGCGAGTTCACGAAACACGGACCACGGCAAACGGAATGGCCAAGCTCACCATCAACGACCTCGATCTGCGCGGCAAGCGCGTCTTCATTCGTGTCGACTTCAACGTCCCGCTAAGAGAAGCCGTGGTAACCGACGATACGCGCATTCGCGAAACTCTTCCCACTCTCCGTCTGGCCATTCAAAAGGGTGGCCGCCTGGTCCTGGCGTCGCATCTAGGCAGACCCAAAGGCGGCCCAGATCCAAAGTTTTCGCTTCATCCCGCCGCCAAAAAACTGGAAGAACTCCTCGGCAAGCCGATAGCTTTCGCGCTTGACTGCGTGGGCCCCGGCGCGGAATCGCAAAGTAAAGCTCTCCGCGACGGCGAAGTCCTCGTGCTCGAAAACGTCCGCTTCCATCCCGAAGAAGAAAAAAACGACGAAGCCTTTTCCAAACAACTCGCCGCGCTGTGCGATGGTGTCTTCGTCTGCGACGCGTTTGGCTCCGCCCACCGCGCTCACGCTTCCGTGGTCGGCATCACGCGTTTCGTCCAGCAAGCCGCTGCCGGGCTGCTCATGGAAAAAGAACTCAACTACATCGGCAAAGCCATCACCAACCCCGCGCGCCCCTTCGTCGCCATTCTTGGCGGAGCAAAAGTCAGCGACAAAATCGAAGTCGTCGAAAACCTAATGAAGATCGCTGACGCCATGCTCATCGGCGGCGGCATGGCCTACACGTTTCTGAAAGCGCAGGGCTTGGGCATCGGCACATCCCTGGTCGAAGAAGACAAACTCGATCTTGCGCGCAAAATCCTCGCTGACGCCAAACAAAAAAACTTCAAGCTCCTGCTCCCCGTCGATCACATCATCGCGCCAGAATTCAAAGCCGACGCCCCCGCCAAGACCGTCGACGTCTCCGCAACCCCAGCCGGCCAGATGGGCCTGGACATCGGCCCTAAAACGGTCGCTGCTTACTCCGCCGAAATTGCCAAAGCAAAAACTATCGTGTGGAACGGTCCCATGGGCGTCTTCGAAATGCCCGCCTTCGCCAAAGGCACTCTGGAAATCGCCAAAGCGGTAGCCGCCGCAACTATCAGCGGGGCCACCTCCATAGTTGGAGGAGGCGATTCTGTCGCCGCCGTCCACCAATCCGGCGTAGCCGAAAAAATTTCCCACATCTCCACCGGCGGTGGCGCCTCGCTCGAATTCCTGGGCGGCGCAAAACTCCCCGGCGTCGAAGCCCTAACCAACAAATGATCCCTGCCTCCGCCAATCCATCCTCGGCCCGTCATTCCGAACGAAGCAGGCCGAAGCTTTTTCTTCCCACCTCGCTCCCGCGAGGTGGTCGGTCCGCGCAGAGAGGAATCTCTCTTCGATTGTTGCGTCGCAGCGAGATCCCCCAATGACCCGGCGCCGAGTCATCGCCGGCAACTGGAAAATGTACAAAACGCTCGCCGACACCCGCGCGTTCTTCTCCGCTTTCCTTCCACTGGTGGCCGACACCAAAATCTGCGACATCGTAATCGCCCCGCCGTTCACCGCCATCGCCACCGCCGTCGAAGCCGCAAAAGGCAGCAACGTCGCCATCTCCGGCCAAAACCTTTCCTGGAGTAAAGAGGGCGCCTTCACCGGAGAGGTCTCCGCTCCCATGCTCCTCGAAGCCGGATGCCGCTACGTGATCATCGGCCACTCCGAGCGCCGCCAACTTTTCCGCGAAACCGACGACAACGTAGCCAAGAAAACGCTAATGGCCCTTGAAATCGGCCTTATCCCAATCGTCTGCCTGGGCGAAACCGGCGAAGATCGCGACAACGGCCTCGCCGAGCAAGTTCTCGCCCGGCAATTTGCCGGCGGCCCCGGCGCGTTGACCCCTGCCGAGTTCTCCCGTATTCTTTTAGCTTACGAGCCAGTGTGGGCTATCGGCACGGGCCGCGTGGCAACTCCGGAAATCGCCGCTGAAGCTCACAAGTTTCTTCGCCAGTGCGCCGCGGAACGTTTCGGAGTCGAGTACGCTCTCGCTCTGCGGATTCTCTACGGCGGCAGCGTCAAGCCCGACAACATTGCGGGATTGATGGCGCAGCACGAACTGGACGGTGCGCTGGTCGGCGGAGCAAGCCTGGACGCAAAATCGTTCGCGGCCATCGTAAATTTTGGGCAGTAGCGCGGCGTGTGAGCTTGCCGGGCTGAAGCCGGCGGCTACATGGGTGCGCGGCGGCGGTTTCGCCAGAATTCTTGGATAGAGGGTTATAACGCATGCAAATGCCAAGTTGGATGAAATGGACTATCGCCCTGGCGATCGGCTTCGCCATCGTCGCTTTGGGCTGGAGGCTTTCCACGAACCGCTTCTTCTTCTTCATTCTGCCCGCGTTCTTCGTGCTGAACTGCCTGGTGCTGATCATCGTGGTGCTGCTGCAAAGCGGCAAAGCCGCCGACCTTGCCGGCGCCTTCGGAGGAGCGGGCAGCCAGACGGCCTTCGGTCCCCGCGGTGCTGCTAACGCGCTTTCGAGCGCGACCACCTGGTGCGCCGTCATGTTCATGGTCTGCGCGCTGGCTCTGGTCTTGCGCACCGACAAAGCCGTAGGCATGAGCGGCACATCGATTCTTCAGCAAGTGAATAAACCCACGTCACCGGTGCCGATTACTCCCGCGCCGAAGCCCGCTGCTCCCGCGACGCAAACGCCTGCTCCGCAATCGAGCGCGCCGGCAGCGCAGCCCGCAACGCAACCGGCGACCCAGCCGGCGGGGAAACCTCTCACGCCACCTCCTGCACAACAGCCTGCTCCGCCGCCCAAGCGATAGCCTTTGGCGTTCGCGCGGCCGAGCAGTTATAATGATGCCTCAGTGCGGTAGTGGCGGAATTGGCAGACGCACCAGCTTGAGGGGCTGGCGGTAGCAATACCGTGGAGGTTCGAGTCCTCTCTACCGCACCATTCCTTTCTTCCGGTTCTTTCTTTCGTCAGAATCCTCCGTTGCTTCCACTCACCCGATTTCCTCCGCTTGAGTTTGTCTCCCGAGCCGCGCCTTCGCTATCATTCCGCACATGGCTTTTCAACTGACCGACATTGAA
>Ga0137403_10000527_pt1 | contig 49454 bp, 26 predicted proteins | sample CZOMad2_1_16fung_FD_122057 | JGI IMG/M metagenome (GOLD analysis project Ga0137403, IMG submission 122057) | Vadose zone soil fungal communities from Angelo Coast Range Reserve, California, USA - CZOMad2_1_16fungal (Hybrid Assembly) | ecosystem: Environmental > Terrestrial > Soil > Vadose zone... | reverse complement strand
TTATCCTTGATGATCGGTCCGCCGAACTGAAAGCCGCCCCTATTATCGTGTGTAGCAGGCTTCTTGATGCTGTTCTTGTTGTTGTCCCAGGAGTTGGCGTTGAGGGCGGAGTTCTGGTGGAACCAATAGACCGAGCCGTGAAACGAGTTGCCGCCGCTCTTGCTTACGACGTTGATCTGGCCGCCGGAAGAACGGAGGAAGGTGGCGTTCTCATTCGTGATCTCGGCGCGGAACTCATCGATGCTTTCCACACCGATCGGGATGATGGGTTTCTCGGCGCCGCCGCCGGCGATGACATTGTCGGAGATGTCGATGCCGTCCATGATGACGCTGTTTTGATCGCTGCGTGCACCGGCGATGGTGCCGCCGCTGTTGCCGAATCCGACCTGGGCACTGTCATAAGGGGTTGAGCCAGGCTGCAAAGTGAGGAGCTCGCTGGCGTCACGGCCCAAGGTGGGCAAGCGCGACATCACGGTGCCGCCGATCACGTTGCCGATGGCCGAGTCTGTGGTCTGAAGCTCTGCGACGGCTCCGGTGGTGACTTCGACGACCTCTTTTCCGGAGCTGACCTCCAAGGACACGTCGTAGGTATAGCTCTTGGAGACGTCGACCTTGATATTGGTCAACGACGTTGTGGCGAATCCCGCTTTGGTGATCTTCAGCGTGTAAAGGCCGGGAGGGACCGACGGAAACACGTACTGCCCCGACGCATTTGTAATCGCAGTTTTCGTGTCGTTGGTCGCCGCATTCACGAGTTCGGCGCTGGCGTCTGGAACCACACCGCCTTTGGCGTCAACGACGGTACCGAGGACGGCACCGGAATTGGCCGTCTGGGCCCAAGCCGGGACTGCGATGAACGGCGCTAGAAGAAGTGCCCCAATAGCAATTTTTGAGAAGAGCTTCATGTTGCCTCCCACCTCCGACTTAGTTGGCGCGAGGAGCAAGAGGGTTTGGCAGCGAGCATTCGCGCGGCTGGAACCACCGCAGAACGCAAGAGAATCGGAACGTTTCCCTGGTGTTGGCCGGAACCGCCTGCCAGCAGCACACATCCACAGTGAAGAGAAGGATGTCCCTGAAACCAAGGAGAACGTCGAAATTTGACCACTCGCTAGGCCCCACTCGCACAACTTGTGGGTGTCGTGTACACCCGGAAAGGAGGGAGTGTCAACAAATAATTCGAAGTATCGAAAAGATGAAACGTTCGTTGACGATGGAGGAGATAGAATCTTCGGTCAACAGACAAAGGTAAGTGCAAGAAAAGGCAGGTAATACGCGGGTTCCAGTTTTATCCGGGTGAAGCAAATGAAACGGGCGTATGCGTTCCCCAATGCGGAACGCTGTTCCGTTAGACTTTCCCCGCACCTCGGTTGCGCCCTGTTTGTGTGCGGACTCCCGCGCGAATCGAGGCAGCCCCAGGATGACTTTCCCTCGTCGCGCCGTGACCGGTCGAGGGTTGGTGAACAAGCCGATTATTCTTTCTATCTAGTTACGAACAAGAGCACAAAAGAGCCAGGTTTCATCTTGGGGCGCTGTTCGCCGGCTGCAGGAGGATCGAAGTCCGCGGCGGGCAAGAAAATGTTGTGAGTTTTGAGGTCGATCCCCATAGTACGGGCGCTGCGCTTCGTCGGGACATTCTCGACCACCGTGAATTTGTCCGGTGAATCCTCGTGAATAACGGTGAGAGTGCCTTCACCGTTGGAGGAGAAGGCCAATTGAGTTTCCGGATCGAAAGCGTTAGCGTCCACACCTTGGCCGATCGGAACAGTGGTGATTACCTTGCCGGAGTCCGCGTCCACCACGGCCATCATTTTGTTGCCGCAGCCGGAAAAAATGCGACGGCTCTTGAGGTCCATGGCCAGTCCGGAAGGCTCGTCGCAGGGTTTGAGAGGCCAGCGATGCAAGACTTTGAGATCTTTGGCGTCGAGGTGAACAACTTCGGAGGTGTCTTCGATATTGACGTAAACCGCGCCTTTACCGTCTGCCGCCGCGAATTCAGGCTTGCCACCGAGGGGAATCGTGCCAGCAACCGAGCCATCGGTGGCGTTGATCACGGTGGCGTCTTTGCTACGTCCGTTGAATGCGAAAACGCGCTTGGTGACGGCGTCGTACATGATGGCATCAGGATTGGTACCGACGTTGACCGTGGCGATGGTCTTGAACGTTTTGATATCGAAGATGGTGACGGTATTTGCGCGGCCGTTACTGACGAAGCCGCGACCCAGATCCGCGGCGATAGCAATGCCATGAACGCCTTGGGTGTCTGGAATGTCGCCGACGATGGCTTGCGAATCGGCATCGAGAACGACGACATGTGTTCCACGAGAAACATAGACGCGGCGATTGGCGCTGTCCACAGCTAGATAGTCCCAGCCCGTGTCTCCCGGAATGGGAATGGACTTTGCGACATGATAACCGCTAGGACCGGGGGTCGGCGGCGAAGATGTATGTAAGCGGGCCATCATCATGATTGGGGCTGCCAAGCAGCCGAGCACCAGGCAAACGGACACTGTGGTCCAACGGAATCTCGAATTCATACAGACCTCCTGCGCGCTTCCACGCAACATAGTCAATCAATAACAGTCAATCAATAACAGGCTAGCCGGCGATAGATAAATGGGAGATAAACGGCGTCGCGCGTTTGAATCTGTCGCCAAAATCAGGCGCGAGCTGGACTCAAGGCTTGCTCTTGTGCTGATCGAACCAGCCGGCGACATAGAGCATTTTGGCAATGTGGTGGCTGGGACGGCGGCCAATACCGTGGGGTTCTTCGGGCACGCGGACGAGGACGGCTTCGACATTGAGCAGCTTTAGCGCTGCGTAGAACTGTTCGGCTTCGGAGATGGGCGTGCGATAGTCGGCTTCGCCGGTCATGATCAGGCTGGGAGTCTTCACCTTGGAAACGAGGTTGGTGAGCGATCGTTGCATATAGTTTTCGGTGTTGTCCCAAGGATTGCCGGCGAACCAATATTTGGTGATGAAGGGAATATCGGAAGTGAGGGCGAAGCTGTACCAGTTGATGACCGGATAGAGCGGAGCTGCGGCGCGAAAACGGTCCGTGTGCTCGATGGTCCAGCAAGTGAGAACGCCGCCGCCGCTGCCGCCAGTGACGAAGAGATTGTCGGTATCGATGTAGCCCTTGGCGATGACAGCGTCTACGCCACTGTTCAGATCGTCGAAGTCGTCTCCAGGATAGGCGTGATGAATGAGGTTGGAGAACTCCTCGCCGTAGCTGGTGCTACCGCGCGGATTGGTGTAAAGCACGACGTAGCCGCGGGAGGCCAGGACTTGTTTTTCGAAGTCGAAGCGGTCGCCGTAGTCGGCAAAGGGGCCACCGTGAATTTCGAGAACCAGCGGGTATTTTTTTGTGGGATCAAAGCCTGGGGGCTGCACGATCCAGCCCTGGATCTTGCGCTTGTCCTTTGACGATTCGTACCAGATCTCTTCGACGTGGCCGGGCTTCTTTTGCTCCAGGAGATCTTGATTCAGCGAAGTGAGGACTTTCATAGCGCTGCTGGTGAGCGTGGCGATATCGCCTGGAATGTCCGGGCGACCGTAGGTGCAAGCGATGATGCCGCTGCGCGCGATGGAGAAGGAGCCGCTGCCGCCGGCGTTGGTCGTGGAAGCGAGATGGTCGGTGATCTTCTTGAACGCGCCTTCCGCGGAATAGAAACCGATCTTGGAGTCGCCTTGATCGTCGTAGCGGAAATAAACGCCGCTGCTGTCTGGCGCCCATTGCGGGTCAGCGATGTCGCGATCCAGTTTGTCTGATAGCGAGTGCGAGCCGCTGCCATCGCGATTCATCAGGTATAGCTGAGTGGTTTGGTGTCCCTGATAGCGATCGTCGTAGCCGGTGTAGGCGATCCACTTTCCGTTGGGCGAGACTACGGGGAAATTGTCCGGTCCTTTGCGATTGGTGAGAGCGCGCAGAGAGCCGTCGGCAACAGTGAATTCATAGACTTCGTCATCAAAGAATGCATGATCGGATTCGGGATGGCGATTGACCGAGACAATGAGGAACTTTCCGTCAGGGGTCCAGGAAGCCCGCGACGGGCCGAACTCGTTTCCACCGTTGGGGAAGTTGCCGTTGCTGATTTGGCGGGGGGAGCCACCGTCCGTGCTGACGACGAAAATCTGCATGTAGCCGGGTTTGAGGTAGCCGACACCATTGAAGCGATAGACAAGGCGATCGTAAGCGACAGGCGGATCGGCCCACTTTGCACCGGACGGAGGCGCAGGGAGATCGGCGAGGTGCGGACCTTTCCCAAGGACAAGGGCGGAGAAGGAAAGCATCTTACCATCGGGAGACCAGTTGATGGCATCGGGCGCCTGATCGAGATTGGTGATGCGCGCGGTTTGGCCGGTGTCCATCCAGCGAATGTAGATCTGCTGCTTGCCGTCGGCGTCGGAGAGATAGGCGAGGCGGGTGCCGTCAGGCGACCAGCGCGGGGACACATCGTTGCGACTACCAGTCGAGAGCGGACGATGATCGGAGCCGTCGGAATTGATGATCCACAGATTGGCGTAACGGCGGTCGCTCATGGCATCAGCAAAGCGGCGGACGTAGACGATTTTCTTGCCGTCAGGAGAAATCTGCGGGTCGGTGGCGGTCTGAATCTGGAACTCGTCCATCGCAGTGAGCCTGGCAGTTGTTTCCTGGGAGTGAACGGCCGGCGAAACAGTCAGGTTGAGAGCGGCGGCAAAGATGACGACCATAATAGCAGCGCGATTCATAAGTTTGAAGAACCTCCTCGCATGCGCGGGAGTTAACACTTGGCTCTTCGCCGTGTCAAGGGCGATTCGGCGCTCGTGAGAGCCGCGCCGGAATCAAGCAATAGATCCCCAGATGCCTCGCAGCGTCGACAAATTGACCGAAGTCAACCGGCTTGCGGACGAAACTGTTCGCCCCCAAGTCGTAACTCGACACTATGTCCTTTTCTCTTTGCTCGACGTTAGGATTACAACTGGCAGTCGTTTTGTCCGTTCGTCAGCCCGAATACGCCGCAGAACACCCAGGCCATCAATTTTATTTAGGCAACTTCATATCGAGTAACACAACTTCAGGCATATTCCTTGGATCTCGACCTGCGTGAGGGCCGGTCGAAAAAAAATATTGGATGGCTTGCTCGCCATCGCGGGTCACCACGATTTCGTTGGTGACCTTGCTTTTCTCGAATGCGCGCAGAGTCAATTCTACGTCGTTTGGGTTGTCTGCCACAGTAGTATGACTCGGTTCCGAATCACCGGTGGCCTCCCAGCCTGGCGGGCGGAATTGTGAAATAAAAGGTCGCACCCTGGTCTACCGCACTGCTCGCCCAAATGCGTCCGCCGTGCCGGTCGATAACGCGGTGCACGGTGGCAAGCCCAATTCCTGTTCCCGCAAATTCTGAATCATTGTGAAGCCGTTGGAACGGACGGAAAAGACTCTCGGCGTAGCTCATGTCAAACCCTGCCCCGTTGTCACGAACGAAGAACACAGTCTCTCCTTGTTGCTGGTCTGTTCCAACCTCAACCCGAGGCTCAGAGACTCTCGCGGTGAACTTCCATGCGTTCCCAAGCAAGTTGTCGAAGACTACGCGCATAAGCCCGTTGTCCGCCTCCGCCAGAAGGTGCTCCGCAACGCACAGGTTCACATACCGGTCCGGATCTTTGTTCTGCAACTCGTCGCAGACCGCGCTCGCGATGCTGGAAAGGTTAACCAACTCGCGCTTCAGATCGGCGCGGCCAACGCGCGAAAGCAACAGGAGATCGTCGATCAGCTCGCCCATGCGTTGCGCCGATTCGCAAACCCGGCGCAAGTAGTCGTGGGCCTGCGGATCGAGTTTGTCGGCGTGGTCCTGAAGCAGCAATTGGCTGAATCCATCGATGCTGCGAAGCGGGGCGCGCAAGTCGTGTGAAACTGAGTAGCTGAATGCTTCCAGTTCGCTGTTCTTGCGCTCCAGCTCCTCGACAAAGGCTGCGCGCGTCTCAGCAAGCTCGCGAGCGGAGTTCGCGGCAACCACCTCCAACTCTTTTTTCAGAAGCTGCTCACGGATGTTGCGGTTTTCGTCCTCGAACTGCTTTCTACGCAATTGCGCCCGCACGCGCGCACAGAGAACCTCGAGATCGCTAGATTTCGCGATATAGTCGTCGGCGCCGGCATTGATGCCCTCGATCATGGCATCCTGCTCTTCGAGGGCCGTGTGCATGATCAGCGGAATGTCGCGCCATGCGACGGAGCCTTTGATGCGGCGGCAGGTTTCCTGCCCGGAAAGGCCCGGCATCACCAGATCCAGAAGAATGCAGTCCACCGCCTGAACCGACAGAAGCTCCAGCGCTTCCTCCCCAGAGTGCGCGGGAACCACATCGTACCCTTCGTCGCGCAGATGGGCGGCAACCTCGTAGAGATAGGTGTGGCTGTCATCCACCGTTAAGATCCTCTTCGGCCCAAGCAAACTCGAGGTGGAGGCAACTGTCGGGGGAACTCCTGAAGAACGCAGGACCGCGGTCACCCGTGTGAGAATGACTTGTGTGTCCTCTTCTTTTCGCACGTACGCATCAGCGCCCGCTTCCAAAGCTCTCAGCTCCCCACTGCGCTCCTCGGAGGCTGTTAACAAAATGCAGGGAGTGCTCCGAAGGACGGCATCGGCCCTGATTCGTTTTATCACCGTCGAACCGTCGATGCCCGGAAGTACGCCGTCAACAACAATCACCGCGGGACGGGCGTCCACGGCTGCCCGGAGACCGTCTTCTCCAGTTCCAGCGGTCACCACAGAATAGCCGGATGATTCCAGCACGAACTTCAGCTCTTCGCGAAACGTCGGACTATCGTCAATGATGAGGACGGTTTTCGACGTTGCGGAACCGCTTGCGGGTCTCTTCTTCCGCAGGAGTTCGCGGGCGCGTGCTACGACGTAAGATTGGTCGTAAGGCTTCCCGACATAGTCCTCGGCGCCGGTATTCAGGCCACGGACCCGGTCCCTCACTTCCGCTTCGGAAGACAACAAGAGCACGGGCGTGCCGACCGTCGAGGGAGCGGTTTGGATCTCCCGCAGAAATTCGATCCCATCCCCGTCCGGCAGCAGTACGTCGAGAATGATTACGTCGAAGACTCCCAACGAAATGGCCTGACGTGCTTCTGACAAAGTCGAACACAGCGTATTCGTGAATCCTGCCAGCTCAAATGCCTCGTCCAAATCCATCCGGACGGTAAGGCTGTCGTCAACGATGAGAATACGCGGCTTCAACCGTTTCTCCTCAGCTCGGCTTCGCGTGCGACAGCGGTCAAGGCGGGGGCTATCTGGTCCAGGGCCAGAACTCGAGTCGCGGCACCCATCTGTATGGCTTCCTTCGGCATGCCAAAAACGACCGAACTCGCCTCGTCCTGCGCGATCGTAAGCGCTCCCGCGTGCCGAAGGGCGAGCAAGCCCGCGGCACCGTCCCTACCCATTCCAGTCAGAAGGCAAGCGGCAGTTTGGCTGCCCAGCTCTTTGGCCAGGGACTCAAAGAGAACATCCACGGAAGGGCGGCAGGAGTTCCTCTCCGATTCGCGGGTGAGTTTGAGTTTCCCTCTCTGGACAACCAAGTGAAGACCAGGTGGCGCCATGACCATGCCCGTCTGGCCGAACACAGGCAGGCTTTCGCCGTCGTTGGCGTAGCGCACCCGTAGCGCCGACAGGCCATCGAGCCATTCGGCGAACGCCGCACTGAAGGGTTCGCCGATGTGGATGACGAGAAGAATGGGGATTGGAAAACCGGGAGACAGTCCGCGAAGTATTTCCACAATAGCGGCAGGGCCACCCGTCGATCCACCGATCGCCACAACGCTCTTTCGTGCCGAGCCATTGGAGGTTGCGAAACTGGTCTGACAGTCCGGAGTCCGTGCCGGCGGTCCGAGTTTGCCGCGAATGTGCGTGATAACTCGTATCCGGGATACGATCTTAACGGCCGATACAAGACCGCGTTCCCAAACGCCGTCCCCGTCGTTACCTGAAGGCTTCTCGAACACGTCCACGGCGCCAGCAGCCAGTGCGTCATAGGTTTTGTAGAGTTCTCCTCGGTTCGTCGATGCCGAAACGATAAGGATGGGAGTAGGGCAGTACGCCATGACGTACTCGGTGACAGCCACGCCGCTCATCACCGGCAGCATCATGTCCAGCGTAATCACGTCGGGGCGCAAACTGCGGCACAGCTCAATCGCCTGCTTGCCGTCCTCGGCTTCGCCGGCGACCTCTAGTTCGGGATCAGCGCCCAGAACCTCGATCAGATGTTTTCGAGTGGTGAGTGAGTCATCGACCACGAGTACGCGTGTCTTCGCCATGTTCTATCCCATCAATTCGCGGGTCATCCGTAGCAGATAGCCTTGGTCAAATTCGCCCTTCACGATGTAGGCCCGCGCACCTGCTTGTTCTCCGCGGTGCCGGTCTTCGATCGCGCTCCTCGATGTCACCAAGATCGACGGCACGCCGCTGAGACGGGCATCCGCCTGCGTGCGAGATACAAACTCAAAACCGTCCATTCCCGGCATTTCTACATCCACCAGGAAAAGGCCATATTGTTTTGCCCGGGCCTTTTCGAGGCCCTCTTCGCCGGAAGTGGCAACTTCCACTTCGTACCCTGCTGACTCCAGAATGCTTTGCTCCAGCATGCGCGTCGTAAGCGAATCATCGATAACGAGCACGGACGCACGTTTCGCCGGAGACAGCTCAGGAAGACGTGCGCGCCCGATGCGTGCCGTAGCCACGAGCCCTTCCGGATCGAGGACGAGCTGCGGATCGCCTTCCGCATTCAAGGAAGCTCCTGTAACGCTCGCCTCGGCCACAGCCAACGGCGGGAGAGGTCTTACTACAATATTTACCGTTCCCAGCAACCGATCGACACCAACGGCAGCCAACCCCGAGGATCCTTCCAGAACGATTACTGACCAGAAATGCCGCTTCTGGTCGTCCGCCTCTTTCTTGCGCAAGACTCTTGGCAAACTCAGGAACGGGATGGCCTTCCCTTCGTAGACGATGGAATCCCTTTCCGCCGACCGGGCAATGTCGTGATCCGCGAGCCGCAAGGTTTGACGAACCGAATCAAGCGGCAGCGCGGCAACCATCCCACCCGCATCGACCTCCAATGCGGCCAAGGACGAAAGCGAAACGGGGACACAGATTTCCAGCGTCGTACCTTTGCCGGCCTCGCTCCGGACATCGACGTCGCCTTTGAGTCGTGTTACCGTCTCACGCACGACATCCAGCCCGATTCCTCGACCCGAAACCTCATCCACGGCGCCGGTCGTGGTCACTCCGCCTTTCATGATGATCTTGACCGCTTCCTTCAACCTGAGGGAGGTCACGTCCGAGGCAGCCACCAAGCCTTTGCGAACGGCGACCTGGCGAACGGCCTCCACGTCAATGCCCCGCCCATCATCACGGCAAAGGAAAGCGACCCGCGTGCCACGCTGTTCCACGCGTAGTTCGACACGACCCTGAACTGGTTTCCCGGCAGACAAACGTTCCTGTGGGTGCTCGATGCCGTGAGCCACGGCGTTTCGAACCACATGCAGCAGGGCGTCCCGCAGGGCCGCGAGCACGTGCGCGTCCAGCCGATTGGCGCCACCAAACGATTCGAACAACACTTCCTTGTGAAGGGACTGGGCTGCGTCGCGAACGGCGCGCTCCAAAGACGAAAACACGGAAGATGCCGGCAACAACCGTAGGCGGTTGGTCGCATCGCGAACCTGCGTGAACTCCGCTTCCAACTGATCGACTCCGATGGAGAGGTTGCGTCCAAGGCGTTCCAAGTACGTGCGAAGATCCTCAGCAGTGGTACGGACCTTCGAGCCGTTACCCAGCCACCGATTCCCGCTGGTTTCGCTCCTGAGTTGCAGCGACACGCCGTCTAGTAAATTGCCGGCCAGCTGGCGCGCGCGATCCAGGGTCTCCAGTTCTTGCCGAAGCGCCCGAAGTTGTACGGAAGTCTCGGAAACGCCTCCGAGCAGCCTATCCATTTCCTCGATCTCCACTCGCACTGTTTCGAAGAGCTCCTCGCCCGCTAGTCGCGGCGTTTCTCGTTGCGGTTCCGCGGGTGAGTTTTCCAGGGACGCAACTTTCCCGGCGATCGTATCCAGCAGCCCCAATACTTGATTCGTGCGTTCCTGAGGGATTGCGTCATGCCCTTCGCGATAGGGTGCGAAAGCGTCTTCGATAGCATGGGCACACTCGGCGATTCCAGGCTGCTTCACCACGCGCGAGGCACCTTTCAGCGTGTGCGCTAGGCGCAGAACGCGTCCAAGAATCTCCTTTCGGCTGCCGCCTCGCTCCAGTTCGAGCACGGCTTGGTTGAGTCTCTCCAGGAGTTCCCGCACTTCGATCCGAAAGTACTTGTATTGGTCTTTCGCCATTCCTCAGGCACTCGCGGTGGCTTGAATAAGCCGGGTCAGATCGCGCGACAATCCCGCGAGCTGGCCTGCTGTTTGCAATGTCTGGCCGGAACTCACTTCGGTTTCCTTCGCCGCCTTCGCGACGTTGGAAACCGCTACGTTTACCTGCTCCACCGCCGTAGCTTGCTGCTTCGTGCTGAGTTCGATCTCTCGTGCGGCTGCCGTGGTCGTTCCCAGCAGCTCCGTGATTTGCTTGAGGGCAGCGGTTACTTCCACGAACTGCCGCGCTCCAAGATCCACGGCCTTCGATCCACTTTCGGTCGCCATCACCGTCGTATTGACCGCTGCCCGGATTTCCTCAATGAGTGCTCGGATTTCCTTGGTTGAGCCACCCACTCGGTCGGCCAGTTTGCGGATTTCGTCCGCGACGACTGCAAATCTCTTCCCGGCGTCCCCAGCGCCCGAAGCTTCGATGGTGGCGTTGATCGCCAGAATGTTGGTCTGCTCCGCCAGTTCGTTGATGATTTCCAGGATTCCGCCAATCTGCTGGGATTTCTTCCCGAGATCGAGCATGTGCGTCACAATCAGATCGACCTGCCGCTTGATGCTGTTCACGGATTCATGCGATTTCTGCACCGTGGTGTCGCCGGAGCGTGCCGCCGACGATGTCTCTTCGGCTACGTGAGCAACGCGCCGCGCACTCTCGGCGATTTGCCGCGAGGTCGCCAGGAGTTCGCTGATCGTCGTTGTAATCTCGTTCATGGCCGTCGAAGACTCTTTCGCGCCGGATGCTTGTTGATTTGCCGCCGACTGGAGTTCGGCCGAAGAGCTCTGCACGTGCCGGACGGCCGCTCCAATCTGACCGCTGAGAGAGCGGGTAATGAAAAAACCTGCGGCCATGACAAATACGAGGCAAAAGGCTGTGCCGTAAATGATCGTCGACTTTGCGCCGCTGGAAGCTGACTCCACCTCGTCGGCGCGTTGCTTGAGCAGATCTCGTTCCTCACGTTCCATCTGAGCCAAGATCATGCGAAGGTTATCCATATATTTCTTACCCTCACCCGAGCGGACAATCTTCATTGTTTCTTCAAGGTTAGCCTTCCGCCGTAAGTCAATGGTCTGTTTGAGCTCTGCGAGTTTCGCTGCGATGAGCGGTTCTGCTTCATCAATTCGTTTTTGCTGGTTTGGATTGTCAGAGGTCAGCTCCCTAAGCTCTTTGACGACCGTGTGGACGGTGCTGGTCCCTACCTGGTACGGCTCAAGGAATGCCTCATCGCCCGAAATGATGTAGCCTCGTTGCCCGGTTTCCGCATCCTTTAAAAGACTGAGCACCTCCGCGATATGTTCCAGCACCCGATGCGTGTGTGTAACCAATTGGCTGGTGCTCGTTAGCGTGGTTATGCTGCGATACGATACGGCGCCGATTCCCAGCAACAGCAAGAATGCAAGCGTGAATCCAGCAGCTATCTTTCGACCGAATGTCCACATGTCATCGCTCCTTCGGAACGCTGCTATTCCCACAGCGTTCTTGAATCGCTTCTCTAATGAGAGGAATGCTTACGACCGCACGAACCACGCTTGTCGCCCGGGCCACATGGGTCACGAAAGTGCGTGTCGCAGCCTTCTGCCCGGCTGAATAAAGGTGCGCCCGCGGGACCCGCACATAGCCTTCGAAGTCACTGAATGCCAAGGCGAAGGGTTCTCCGGTTCCGCACAGAGCCAGCCATCGGACTTGCCCTGCCTCGGCGCTATAGCCAAGAAGCTCCGCCAGGCTGTACACCGGAACAAGCGCGCCCCGGATACTCGCCATGCCGAGTAGCTCAGAAATGGGGCTGGGAAATGCAACAATCTTCCTGCCTGTAGCGAGACCGGAAATTTCACTCACTTTTATAGCGTATGCGTCCCGAGATACGCGGATGGCGAGCAGGTTTTCCGCCTGCTCTTGAGCACCCGGGGAAGATGGAGCCGCTCGCTCCTGATCGAAGACCCTTCGTAGTTCCGCGACCTTTGTGGCAATGGGCGATAGTGAGGTCAAGCAATACCTCCACAGGAGCGAAGTTCCGTGCGGCAAAACGCGACGAGGGCCTCGCGTGTAAATCCACCTCCGAAGAGAAGAATTCGCGAGGCGTCTTCGCGATCAAGAAGGGGTAACGCTCGTCCGAGTTCGCGGCGGGCCGTCTCCACATCCGCCGAACGCTTGGCGACCAATCCCAAGTGGAGATGCGGCATGGCGAACGCCGAGTCCAAGTAGGCGGCCGTCTGATCGTGCTGCACTGCGCCGACCTCGTCGCCAGCATGTTCCCGGCAGAGCGCCATCAAGTAGTGGGCGCCGGCATTCAACTCGTCCAGATTCAGGACGTGCCGGCAGACTTTCTCTGCTTCCGGCAGATCCCCTCCGTTAGTGAGAAGCACGGCGATCAGTAGTTGCGCATCCGGATCGGTCTTCGACTCCGCTGGGAGCGCGCGAAGAAGCTCCATAGCTTCTGAGAATTTTTCTCTTCGCAACAACTCAATCGCCACGGTCCGATCCCAAGGCGCTGGTCGCGGGTCCGCTATGGGCGGGATCGTGCCAGCTGCGCGCACGGCCATTTCATTTCTGTCCCGCGTTAGGTTCGCTATGCGCTCGGACGCTCGGCGAATGGCGCCGAACCAGGAATCGTTGGGCTCAACCAACTCGGGGACGGGACGCCGAAAGGACCCGTCCTCCGCCGTCTCGAGCGGGAGCGTTATCGCGCCGTCTTTCTCGATGGCCTCCCGTCGCTGGTAGTAGAAGGTTTCGTGCGTGTGGCGCAGATGAAATTCATGAGAGAGCGCGCGGAGCGTCTCCGCGTGTCCCAGGAAAAGAAAACCTCCGGGTGCGAGAGACTGAGCGATGCGGCCCACGACGGATCGCGCAACATCAATCGTGAAGTACATCGTCACGTTGCGGCAGAAAACGGCGTCGAACCTATCGCGCTGCCAAAACAAACGGTCGTCCTGGACAAGGTTTTGTTCCTTAAATCGGACCGCCGACCGCACGGCCTCGTCCAACTGAAAGTCGCGGCCGCGACCGCGAAAATACTTCAACCGCAGATCATCGGGAGTCTCCCGGAGTGACCATGGGGAATACCGCGCTCGCTTGGCTTTTGCCACCACCGAGGTATTGACATCGAAGCCGACGATTTCAACGTCCCAGGATGCAAGTTCCGGGAACCGCTCGCGAATGAGGATCGCAAGCGAATACGGTTCTTCGCCTGACGCGCATCCGGCGGAAAGGATTCGGAGTCGGCGGTCACCGCCTCGCGCCAGAATACGGCTTGGCAGAACGATTTCGACAAACGCCTGGAAATGCTCCGTGTATCTGAAAAAGTAGGTTTCGCCCACCGTTAACTGCTCGGCGAGAGCGCAAGTTTCACTACGTTCGCCGGCGAAGGACGAAATACGCGCGCGATACGCGGAAAAGAGATGGCATTCCGTATCTTCCATCCGCTTCCGCAAGACGTCTGCAAGGAAGTCCAGCTTGGAGTCTTCGAAATAGAGCCCAAGGAGCTCGACTACTAAGCCGCGAAAGCATTCAATCTCGGCGGCGGCCGGTGCCACAATCACGAGACTACCTCCTGTGCCGCCAGTGCCTGCCAAACCTCGTCCGGCAACGCCCAGCCCGCCCGCAATACCATCAGCACTTGCTCGTCGAGTGTGCCAATTGTTTCGAGCACGTCCTTCGAAGCTCTTTGTAAGAGCGGAGGCAGCTTCTGGATCGTAATGATTGCGTCAAGGTCGCGAACACCGAGCACAGCGTGCACGGAAAGCGCCACTTGCTTGTCCCCGACGCGAAGCGTAACGAAGCGCTCTGCCCGTTCGTTGGCTGAACCTAGAACTGCTCCCAAATCGACAACAGGAGTTGGAATCCCTCTGATGATCGAGATACCCTGTACGAACGAAGGCACTCCGGAAATCGGCTCGACGGAAAGCGGACGCATCGTCTCGATGACGCTCGTGAGTGGTATGGCGCAGACGCAGCTCTTGAGTCCAACTATGAGAGCCTTCCTTGTCCCTTCAGCGTGTTCGATTACCACTCTCTTCCTCCCCGCTTATTCAATCGGCGAAACTGGCCGTTGCCCTGAACCAAATTTTCAGAATCAACGTCACGCAGCTACCGCTTGCGGTCGCAGTCGTCACGCCCGACGCAGACTGCGCTCATTCAAAGGCGTAGCCGGCAAACAGGCACAGGTCCGCACATTCGCACAACATCATTTAATGATGACGATTCAGGGTTTCGGTGGAAGGGAGGGGTAAATCGATCCGAACCCTGCTGACGGAGCCAAGCTAGTGGCTCGACGCCAAGCTCCTATGGCCAACATGTTACGCCCGCACCAAGAACGATTCAACGCAGAATTCCACACGTGTGCTAACTGTGTAACATAGGAGGATTCCCAGACCTATCGACTTGTGACTGAGGGTTGTGACCTGGGCATCTGTTTCTCTGGAAGGGCAGCCACCACACGAAGATGTTGCGCCAGCATCACGCCCCCGAAATGGCAAAAGTGAAGCCGTTGCTGGGTCGAAGTTGGACCCCGGTTGGACCCAGCTGGTAGAAGGGAGAGTGGCACGCTAGCACATCGTGTTGTAAAATAAGCGTCTAACTTGCCTGTTCCCCGGTAGCTCAATGGTAGAGCATTCGGCTGTTAACCGAAGGGTTGCTAGTTCGAATCTAGCCCGGGGAGCCAACTCCCTCCATTTCAAGAACTTGTAATTTTGAAGCGCCAACTTTTGGTCAAATAGCATTCGGTAGCATACCAAAGGTTTTTTTCGAGTTCAGGGACGAAGTTGTGCCTATCTTCTTGGATTCAGCGAAATGCGAAGCCCCTTCTTGTTTCCTCGACTCACTGCCCCGGGTGCCCTGGGTGCAAGATTGCTTTATTTCGTGGCTCTGGCATCGATTCATTAAAGATTTGAGGGAGGGTTGCGCACAATCGGCAACTTGATGTCCTGCAGCGCCAGGTTTCGACAAACGTGCAGGCCAGCTTCCGCAGGAAAAAGAGATGTCCGTTTTGGCACCACGCTTTACTCAGCAGCTCGAACACAGAATGAATTCTTTAACGCCCTTAAGTTTCTGTGACGGTCTAGCCGAGTGCGAGTAGCCGGCCAGCCGCTTCTTGTACATTCAAGGCAACATCGGTACTGAGACGTTGGCGTAGTCGAACTTGGACTTCTTTTTTATTCTCATGGAGGCACTGGAGACAGCAAACGTACTGTTGCAGAGTTCCTTCGCAGGAGATCGGCATCGCAAGGAGAAGTATGTCCAGTCGGATATCATCAAAAATCTCACCGGGATAACTTGGAGCGGATGGACAATGACTAGGAGGGTAAAAAGAAATAACGAAAGAAAGACATCATGTATCTTCGAAACTCTTCTGCCATCCTCCTCCGCGATACTGTGCAAGACTTTGTGCATATCGCCGAATCTTAGATAGGGCGCTTAGATTTTTGCCGCTCCTTGGCGGTCAACCGAAGAGTTGCTAGTTTGAATTTAGCATGGGCGGCCGATCTCCGTTGTCCCATTTCTGGCGCGCAAAAACGGATGTCCGTTCCCTAGATAATACCGGCAGCAACCAGTTTGTTGATTTCTTCGTCTCCATACCCCAGCAATCCGCCATAAATTTCGTGGTTGTGCGCGCCTAACTTTGGTCCCGGCCACTCTATGCCTCCGGGGGTTTCCGTTAAGCGCGGAGAAATGGCCGGTAGCTTCACTTTGTCACCATCGCCTAGGTCTACTTCCTGAAACAATCCTCGCGATTGAAAATGTGGGTCCGCCATCATGTCCTTCGCGGAATAGATTGGTCCCACGGGCACCGCTGTGTTTTCCAGAGCGCGTATCACTTCTGCTGACGACAAGCCCTGTGTCCATTCCGAGATGGCCTGATCAATCTCGTCTGCCCATGGCACACGATCGTCGTTGTGCGTGAAGCGCGGATCGTTCGCCATTTCCACTCGGCCAATCGCTGCCATCAAACGCTTGAACAGGTTGTCGCCATTTGCGCCGATGATTACGTACACGCCGTCATTGCACGGATAAGTCCCCGTCGGCACAATCCCGGAGAGCCGCGTTCCTTCGCGTTCCCGAATCACACCCGCCTTGTCGTATTCTGGAATCGTGCTTTCCATCATGTTGAGGACGGATTCGTAAATCGCAACATCCACAGTCTGCCCCGTGTTCGCCTCTTTCGCATCGCGGTAATAAAGTGCTGTCAGGATTCCGAAGGCGGCATGCAATCCCGTTAGCGAATCGCCTAAGCTCAAATTTGGTCGCACTGGAGGCCGGTCGCGATCGCCGGTCACATACCGCAGCCCACCCACGCCCTCGCCCACAGCGGCAAACCCCGGTTTGTGTGCATACGGACCGGTCTGTCCCCAACCAGAAATGCGCGCCATAATGACGCGCGGGTTGATTGTTTTCACGTCTTCAAAACCGAGCCCCCATTTCTCCAGCGTTCCTGGCTTAAAATTTTCGACGATGACGTCCACTCGTTCCGCTAGCTGCCGCGCGATCTCTTGGCCCCTTTTCTGGCGCAGGTCGAGCGTGATGCATTTCTTGTTTCGCGCGAGGCTGTACCACCAGAGCGACGTGCCTTTGTGTAGCGTCCGCCAGCTTCGAAGTGGATCGCCCGTGCCCGGCGGCTCGATCTTGATCACTTCCGCGCCAAACCACGCGAGCAGCACCGTCGCGAACGGCCCAGCGAGTAGCTGGCCCATTTCCAGGACCTTCACTCCTGCCAATGGCTTCTGTTTTGATTGCGCTTTATTCTGAGATGGTTCCATGCCGCAAACATCTTAATCATGTCTTGGCTCGGAAAACACCTGCTTGAAGGAAATCAATGAAAGTCGTGAGAACCGAACTCAGCACGCGTGATCAGCAGGGCTTGCATTCGTTCTGCTTTCACGGAAATCACGTTATCTTGATTTTGCAGCTTTCCTTGGATCAGCAAATAAGGATTGTTCACCACCACTGTGCGGTCTTGATCGAAAAGCTGCGGAGTTACGATCACATTCGCGATTCCGGTTTCATCTTCCAGACTTAGAAATACAAAACCCTTGGCGGTCTCGGGCCGCTGCCTTGCGATTACCTCTCCCGCAACGCGCACCTGCGTTCCATTGGCAAGTTTCGTTAATTCGATGGCGGTTCGGATCCGCTGCTTTTTGAGATTTTCTCTATGGTATGCGAGGGGGTGCCGCCCTACAGTCAGTCCTGTGCCATAAGAGTCCGCGGCCAATCTTTCTTCCGTGGTCATCCGCAATAAAGGTGATTCTGCTAATTCGGAAAGCTCTGTTCCCTGTTTCATTCCGCTCGCTATTGGAATATTCGCGTCTCCATCATTGTTTACTTTTTCGAGCAACGGTCCGGGCCGTCGTAATGCTCGTTCTACTTGCCATAGCGCATTCCGCCGATGCACCCTGCACTCTTCCGAAAGAAAGTTCAGCGCTCCGACCTCCGCGAGTGCCCTGAGCTCTACCTTTTGCATATTAGGGATGCGGCGCTTCAACTCGTCAATGGAAGTAAATTTTCGCAATCGACGTTCACGCATGATCTGCTCGGCAGTTTCTTTTCGTAATCCTCTCACGTAGCGCATCCCGATCCGTACTACAAAACCCTGTGCAGTTTGCTCCAGCGTGCATTGCCATTCCGAACGCGTCACATCGATCGGCTTGAACTTCAATCCGTGCCTCTGCGCATCCTTCACAAGCGTTGCTGGGTTATAAAATCCCATCGGCTGGTTGTTCAGCATCGCCACCATGAATGCTGCGAGGTAATGACACTTGAAATAAGCGCTTGCATACGCGAGCAGCGCGAAGCTCGCCGCGTGTGATTCCGGAAATCCGAACAGCGCGAATGATGTGATCGACTGTACGATCTTGTCCTGGACCTCTCCGATGATTCCTTTTGTTTCCATGCCGCGGCGTAGTTTAATTTCAATGTCTTTCATCCGGGCTTCGGACCTCTTGAATCCAAACGCCCGGCGTAATTCTTCGGCCTCGCCACCTGTGAAATCCGCTACCACCATCGCCATTCGCAATAATTGTTCTTGAAATAGCGGCACGCCCAAAGTTCGTTTCAATATCGGCTCAAGAGACGGATGCAAGGACTCAGGCTTTTCTCGTCCTTGCCTCCTTTTTAAATAAGGATTCATCATATTTCCCATAATCGGTCCAGGTCGAACAATTGCCACTTCTACAACAATGTCGTAGAAATCCTTCGGGTTCATTCGCGGCAAACAAGACATTTGTGCGCGGCTTTCGACTTGAAACATCCCCACCGTATCCGCTTTTTGCAGAGCGCTATATACTGCTGGATCATCGGGCGGCAATTTCCACAGATCGATTTCTGTTCTGTGTACATCGCGAACCATTTGCATCGTATCTCTCAGCACGGCCATCATTCCTAGTCCCAGCAAATCTACTTTCACAATCTTCATGTCCGCGCAATCTTCTTTATCCCATTGCACCACCGTGCGTCCCGGCATCGTTGCCGGCTCGAGTGGCACTACCGAATCCAATTGTCCTTGGCAAACCACCATTCCTCCGCAGTGCTGTCCCAAATGCCGCGGTAAGTCCTGCACGGCATGGCATAGCTCGAAGAATTTGCGGATGCGCATATTCTTCAAATCGAGGCCCGCATCGCGAAACTGCCGGTCCAGCGCGTCGCGTTCGTCTTTATATCCCCACGTTCCAACCAAATTCGACAACCGACTTAGCGTCTCTTCATCGAATGACAGCGCCTTCCCGATTTCTCGCGCAGCGGATTTCCCTCGATAAGAGATAACGTTCGCGGTCATCGCTGCACCCAGTTGTCCGTACCGCTCATACACATATTGGATGGCTTGCTCGCGTTCCTCACCGCTGGGTAAATCCAAATCGATATCCGGCCACTCGCCGCGCTCTTCGGAAAGAAATCTCTCGAATAACAAATCCATTTTCACGGAATCCACCGATGTAATTCCCAGTGCATAACAAACGGCGCTGTTTGCCGCCGATCCACGTCCCTGGACTAGGATATTTTTCTCGCGGCAATAGCGAACGATGTCCCAGACGATCAGGAAATACCCGGCCAGCTTCAGTTTGTCGATCAGCGCTAGTTCGCGTTCAATTTGTTTCTTTGCCGCTTCGTTTTCCGCATATCGCTTGACTACTCCCTCCGCCACGCGATCCCGCAAAAATGCCATCGGCGATTTTCCGTCGGGAACCGTATAGTCGGGAAATTGGTACCCCAAATTCTCTAGCGTAAACTCCAACCGTGCCGACAAGACTTGCGTATTGGCAATCGCTTCCGGCAAATCCGCAAAAAGTCGTGTCATCTCTTCTGGTGATTTCAAGTGCCGCTCGCAATTCCGGCTCAGCAATCGTCCTGCCGTCGACAGCGTCCGGTGGTGCCGGATGCACGTAAAAACATCCAGCACTTCGCGTTGCTTTACTTGCGCATGCGAAACTCCGTTTGTTGTTAGCAGTGGCAACTTCAGTTTCTGCGCAATCATCACCGCTGCCTGGTTTCTCGCTTCTTCGTCACGGCAAAAATGTCGTTGCAGCTCAACATAAACATTCCAGTGCCCAAACGTCTCGCAGAGTTCCCGCACCCGTTTCTCTGCTTCGTCCAACCCGCCGCACACTAGTGCATCCGCCAGCGGCCCTTCTGTGCCTCCTGTCAGACAAACCAGCCCGTGGCATGACTCCTTCATTTCGTCGGCAAGAACATGTCCTTCACCCTTCTTCGCGCGCATCTTCATCCGTGTAATTAGCCTGCACAAATTCTGATAACCTTCGCGCGTCTCCACTAACAGTGGGTATCTCCATCCGTCCTCTGCCGTCACTTCCGCGCCGACGTGTGCCCTCATTGGAGGTTTCAGTTTTTTTGCGGCAAGATGGAATTGAGGCGCCCCGTACACACCGTCGCGATCGAGAAGCGCCATTGCCGGCATTCCGCGCTCTGCGCAAACGCGTATTAACTCCTCCGGCATCGAACTACCTTCCAAAAAACTGAACGCCGATCGCGCATGCAATTCTGTGTACATCAGTCGTACATTCCTCGTATAAACCATTCGCCACGTTTCGCATCGCGGTACACGCGATATAGCCCGCGTTCTTGCCGCGGTCCATCTCTTTTCTCGACGTATCCCCCCGCTCGAAACACAATCTCCAAATCCCACTCTTCCTGCTCCCACACGTCCTCGCGCCACCAATCTCCCGACGTTTTCCATGGTCCCGCTGTCGCGATGACTTCTCCGCGCTGCCCTGCAAAAAACACGCATGCCGGCTGCTCGTTTTGTAGTTCTACTTTTGCCATCAACGGCGGACGAAAAACACGACAGCTCATTCCCTGCAATTTGTTTCTGAGTCGTTTTTTATCATGACTATCTATAATTTCTAATTCGCTTTCTTCCTTCGCCGGCAGGAAATTTGCTACCCGAAACGCATCGGCCCGGTGCGTATCCATGATTTCCGCCACTCCCACATTCTCTTGACCCACCACGTTCGCTATCCGTGCAATCGTTAGCTCCAATTTCTCTACATCAGGAAAACTCTGCAAAAACAACCCGTTTTGCATCACACGTGCCGGCCTTGCTTCCGTCGCTATCCAGATTTTCGTAATTGCCGCCGGCGGTGGGCTCGCTTGCAACCGTAGACGCACCAGCTTCAGTAACATCTTCGCGTTCCGCATCGGCACTGGTAGTTGCAGCTCTAGTTCATATACGCCCGGCAAATTCTTCTCCCGCACGATCTCCTTTTGCGCCTCAATCGCCTTTTCAGACGTCGGCTCCAGTTCAAACCGCATACGGATCATCTGCACTGCCAGCGCCCGCGCCGTTAGCCGTGCGCAAAGCTGGTCCAACAGCCGTCCCAGCAAAAACGACAGCGGCTCTAACTCCTCGACTGCATCTTCCAATTCCATTTCTTCTTCAAACGTATGTGCTGCTTCTGCCACCACAATCGCTCGCGATCCTTTTCCGCGCACCACCGTATGCAGTCGGACGCCTTCCTGCCCCAATCGCTCCGAAAGCTTCAACACCGGCAGTGCCGCAAGCGCCCCGCACGTTCGCACGCCCCACCGTTCCAGCGTTTCCGCTGTTTCCTCTGAAGGCGTCAGCATGCTCACGTGCAGCTCGCTCAACCGCGCCGCCTCTTCTCCCGCCGCGATTACATAAGCACCAGAAAATCCTCGCGCCGCCACCAAAGCCGTCTCGACGTTCGCCGCCACCGCGACATTCAGGCACAACCCGCAAGCGCGCCCGCGCTCCACCAACTTCCGCGCAATCTCTTCTTCTGATCCAAGGATGGAACCTAGCCCAGCCGTATCCACAACAATCATGTCTGTCGCCGTCTCTTCGATTCGTGGCGAAATCGACCACCCCAAATCCAGCAGTGCCTCATGCGCGTTCTTCTCCAACGCCGTTGACCGTGCCCGTATCTCCACGCCCAAAAACTGTGCCGCCGTTGTCTTCGGCATTCCAATCCTAATTCCCGCTCGCTGCGCCGCCTCGTTTGCCGCCACGACTTTCATCAATGGCGGCGTACCTTCCACTATCGTCAGAGCACGCCCCTGCAGTTTCGGCTCTCCTCGCATCACTGCCTGCAGCAAAAAATCCTCGCAAAAAACTCCCGCAAACATTTTTTCGTGTACTCGTTTCTCTGTGCTCTATACGTTCTGCGCTAGATCTTCCTTTTTCGGTCTCCTGCAGGAGAAATGCATTCCGTATTTCTTCCGTACTTCTCAACAACGCCAACCTCAAAACTCACGCGTTCTTCTCGCGCATCAACCTGTTGCATCAGAAATGTTTCTTGCCTCCGTTTTTGCACATGCTCTACTTCGCTCCTCTGCCCCTCTAGTAGCCACACTTCTGTTTGCCGCAGATCGCCTGCGGTTGAAGCCCACCGCGTTGCTTCACTCTCCATCCGCAACACCAGAGACGCGCACGTCTTCGCATTCGACTCCTGCTCCATTACCACCAAAATCGTTCGCGTCTCTTCCACTGCTCGCCGCCACCGGAACCACACATTCAGCGGCACATGTCGCACCACTCGCGGTGCGATGTCGCTCAAGTCCACCGCGATCATTCCCAATCCCCCACCCTGTATCAGCAAATCCGTCGCTCGCATCGCTTGTGCGATCTCACGGCACCGCACCCACAGCAATCGTTTTAGCTGTACTCCCGCCGCTTCTGCCGTTTCCGGATCGAACGCATCCCGCGCATCCACCAGCGCGCAAGCTTCTGCCGCCGCTGTTCGCTCAGCCAGCGCTGCCATCAGCAAACTCGTCTTCCCCACACCCACCGGCCCGAAAATTTCCGTCAATCCGCCGCGCGGCAATCCACCCGTCAGCGCATCCACTTCTGCCACGCCTGTAGGCGCGGTCTCCACCAGCCGCCGCTCGCGGAACTGAAACGGCGCTACTACGCGCCCAGCCAGTGCCGACTCCACCTCCAACCGCAATGCCGCAGCCGTTTTCACGCCCATAATTCACGCCAAGAAAAGTAGCGGCCGCCTTCTCCATCAGGCGGTGTTCTTCGAATGTTTTATCGGCGATAAGGCAGGTAGAGACAGGGATTAATATTCGCTTTTTATTCGCCAAAACGATTCTCTCTTTATCCCGCGCGATTGTCAAGCAATCATAGGCCGTTGTAGGTCCGCCTTCTGAGGCGGACCCTTGATGTAAACTCGGTAACCAAAGTTCTACGAGACGAAACGCATTCCCATTTCCCGCTCGTGCTATCCTGTCCTCCCCGCTTCTCCTACCGTTTTGGATTTTCAGCATCCAATTCAGTAGAGTTCCACGATCCATCATGCCGAAGCCTCAAAATCCGTCCGCCCCCGCCGCTTCCAGCGACGCCCTCGCTCTCTTTTCGCCCGCTACGCGCAACTGGTTCGAAGCCGTCTTCCCCGCACCCACGCGTCCGCAACACCTCGGCTGGCCGGCCATTGCCCGTGGCGATTCCACGTTGATTCTCGCTCCCACAGGCACCGGCAAAACGCTCGCCGCGTTCCTCTGGTGCATCGACCGCCTGATGTTTTCTCCCGCCCCCGCCGAACCGTATTGCTGCCGCATCCTCTATATCTCCCCCATCAAAGCGCTCGCCGTCGACGTCGAGCGCAATCTGCAATCTCCACTCATCGGCATCGGCCACGCCGCGCAACGCCTTGGCATCGCACATCATCAACCTGCCGCAGCCATCCGCACCGGTGACACGCCGCCCGCCGAGCGCGCACGCTTCCTTCGCCATCCTTCGGACATTCTCGTCACTACACCCGAATCTCTCTATCTCCTCCTGACCTCCAACGCCCGCGAAGCCCTCCGCTCCATCGAGGCCGTAATCCTCGACGAAATCCACGCCCTCGCGCCCACTAAGCGCGGGTCACATCTCGCTCTCTCTCTAGAACGCCTCGAGCACCTAACCGGCGGTCGCCTCCAACGCATCGGCCTCTCCGCGACGCAACGCCCACTGGACGAAATCGCCCACTTCCTCGGCGGCGCCGACGTCAAAGAAAATGTTCCTCGTGGAACAAAAGCGATTGCCGCTGAAGCCGCAGCCCCAACTTACGCCGACGAACCTCTCTCCGAATTCGAGTCTCCCTCCTCCGCCCCAACTTTCCGTCCAGTCACCATCATCGACGCCAGCGAACCCAAAAAATTCTCCCTCAAAATTGAAGTCCCCGTGGAAGACATGTCCCGCCTCGACGAAATCGATCCACTCCCCAGCGGCCCCGCTTCCCAACGCCCAAAGCGTCCCTCCATCTGGTCCGCCATTCATCCCAAGCTCCTGGAATTAATCCGCGCCCATCGCTCCACATTGATCTTCGTTAACAGCCGCCGCCTCGCCGAACGCATCGCCGGCGCCGTCAACGAACTAGCCGGCGAAACGCTGGTCCGCGCCCATCACGGCAGCGTGGCCGTCGACCAACGCAAAGACATCGAAGACCGTCTCAAGCTAGGCACTCTCCGCGGTCTCGTAGCCACGTCGTCCCTCGAACTTGGCATCGACATGGGCGCCATCGATCTGGTCGTTCTTGTCGAATCTCCTCCCTCTGTGGCCAGCGGCATGCAGCGCGTGGGCCGTGCCAGCCATCACGTGGGAGCCGTAAGCAACGCGACGATTTATCCGAAGTATCGCGCCGATCTTCTCGCCTGTGCCGCTGTCTCCAAAGCCATGGCCGACGGCGCAGTTGAGTCCACGCACTATCCGCGCAATCCGCTCGATGTTCTCTCGCAGCAAATCGTAGCCATGGTCGCGCTGGAAAACTGGAAAGTGGAAGATCTCTTCAACATCATCCGCAGCGCCGCTCCTTACGCCGCGCTCACTCGCTCCGTTTTCGAAGGCGTTCTTGATATGCTCGCTGGCCGCTATCCTTCGGAAGAGTTCAGCGAGCTTCGTCCGCGTCTCACCTGGGATCGCCTCGCCGGGAAGCTCTCGACGCGCCAAGGCGCGCGTCGCGTCGCCATCATCAACGGCGGTACCATTCCTGATCGCGGCCTCTACGGAGTTTTTCTAGCCGGCGCCGCCAGAGGCGCGCGCGTCGGTGAGCTCGACGAAGAAATGGTCTTCGAAAGCCACGTCGGCCAAACCATTATTCTTGGCGCTTCCACGTGGCGCATCGAAGAAATCAGCCACGATCGTGTCACCGTTTCTCCCGCTCCCGGCGAGCCCGGTCAAATGCCGTTCTGGAAAGGCGATGGCCTCGGCCGTCCAGCCGAATTTGGTGCGAAGATCGGTCAGCTCACTCAGGAACTTCTCCGGCTTCCGCGTCCCGTAGCCTTCACCAAGCTCGTCGAAGAACACAGTCTGGACGTCAACGCCGCCGAAAATCTTCTCCGCTATCTCGACGACCAGCGCGCCGCCACAGTCCGCGTTCCCAGCGATTCCGACGTGGTCATCGAAATCGTTCGCGACGAACTTGGCGACCGCCGCCTCTGCGTTCTCTCTCCCTTCGGCTCGCGCGTCCACGCTCCCTGGTGCATGGCCGCTATTGCGAAACTCCGCGCCCAGCATGGCTGGGAAGTCGAATCCATGTGGTCCGATGATGGCTTCGTCATTCGCCTACCGGAAAACGAAGAACCCATCGATACTTCACTGCTGCTCCCGACACCTTCCGAGCTAAAAGATCTTGTCCTCCACCAGTTAAGCTCCACATCGCTCTTCGCCGCAAGATTCCGCGAAGCGGCTGGCCGCGCTCTGCTCCTGCCGAAGCGCCGCGCCGGCGTCCGCACACCGCTCTGGCAGCAACGCAAACGCGCCGCCGACCTTCTCGCCGTAGCCGCTCGTTTTTCTTCTTTTCCGATTTTGCTCGAAGCCTATCGCGAATGTCTCCGCGACTCGTTCGATCTCCCTGCCACTTCCGCCATCCTCGCAAAAATCCAGCGCGGTGAAATTTGCGTCACCTCGCTGCAGTCCGATCAGCCTTCGCCTTTTGCCGCTTCGCTCCTCTTCACCTATGTGGCCAATTTTCTCTACGATGGCGACGCTCCGCTAGCCGAGCGCCGCGCCCAGGTCCTCGCCATCGATCAATCCCAACTCGAAGAACTCTTGGGCGACACCGACCTCCGCGAACTCCTCGACCCCGCCGCACTCGACGAGATCGAAGCCCGCTTGCAAATGCTCGATCCCGATTATCACGCCCGTCACACAGACGGCGTCCATGATCTCTTGCTAAAGCTGGGCGATCTCTCTGAATCCGAGATCGCTGCCCGCAGCATCAGCCTCGATATCGCGAGTTCTTTTCGCGAACTTGTCGAAGCCCGCCGCGCCGTCCGCATCCCCATCGCCGGCGAGCATCGCTACGTCCCCGTCGAATACGCCGCTCGCTACCGCGATGCCTTTGGTGTTCCACTTCCGCCTGGCCTCGCCGAAGTTTTCCTCCAGCATTCCGGCGAGCCACTAGCCGAAATTATTCGCCGTTACGCACGCACCCACGGCCCGTTCGCCGTGCACGAGCCAGCCCGTCGATACGCGCTGCAACCTTCAGCAGTCGAGCCTATCCTCCGCGCACTCCACGCCCACGGCAAACTACTTGAAGGCGAATTCCGTCCGGGTGGCTCGCACCGTGAATGGTGCGACCCAGAGATTCTTCAGCAAATCCGTCGCAAAAGCCTCGCTCGCCTCCGCCGCGAAGTAGAACCCGTCGAGCAACACACCTTCGCCCGCTTTCTCGTCCGTTGGCAGGGCCTGGCCACGCCGCGCCGCGGTCTCGACGCATTGCTCGACGCCATCGAAACTCTGCAAAGCTCCGCGCTATTGGCCTCCGATCTCGAACGCGACATTCTCCCGGCTCGCATCGCCAACTATCAGCCCGTCGATCTTGATACGCTTCTCGCCGCGGGCGAAATCGTCTGGCTCGGTGTCGAACAAGTCGGCGACCGCGACGGCCGCATCGCCATTTATCTCTCCGAATCTCTTCCGCTTTTGCTCCCACCTCAGCAACTGCGCCCCGAATCCAAACCCCTCCCCGAACGCGCTCAGCAAATCCTCACTTTCCTGCAGCGCACCGGCGCGTCTTTCTTCTCCAGCATTCACGCCGCCACCGGCGCGGGCTATCCCGGCGAAACGCTCGACGCTCTCTGGGAACTGGTCTGGTCCGGCCAAATTTCCAACGACACACTGCACCCGCTCCGCACGCTGATTCGTCCCCCGGACAAACACGATCGCAAAGCCCAAGCCGAAGGCGTGCCCGGCTCTCCGGAATTTGTCCGCCGTCTCCGTTCACGCACCTCCGCAGGAGGGCCCGCGCAAGGCCGCTGGTCGCTCATCCAGCAGCGCATCGCCACCGCGCTCACGCCAACCCAGTGGAGCGCCAACATCGCTCGGCAACTTCTCGTCCGCAACGGCATCGTCATGCGCGACACCGCGATCGCCGAAAATATCCCCGGCGGCTACAACACCATCTATCCTGCGCTAAAGACCATGGAAGAAAGCGGCTGGATTCGCCGTGGTATGTTTGTCGCGGGACTCGGCGCCGCGCAATTCGTCATGCCCGCAGCTGTCGATACGCTGCGCGGCCTGCGAATCGACCCACCTGCGCCAGAAGTCGTCTATCTCGCCGCCACCGATCCCGCCAATCCCTATGGCACGATCCTCCCGTGGCCCCACCTCGAATCCGAATCGCCCGATACACCTGACATGGCGGACCCGCCTGAACATCACGGCATGTCTCGTACCAGCGGCGCCGCCGTCATCCTGATCAACGGTCGTCTCACCGCATTCTTCCGCCGCCGCAATCCTTCCATCCGCGTCTTCCTTCCGGAAGGCGAACCGGACCGCACCCACTTCGCACAGGAACTCGCGAAGAAACTCGCTGACGTCGCCATTCGCCGTCAGGGCCGCCGATCGGGCCTGCTCATCGGCGAGATCAACGGCGAACCTGCCCGCCAGCACGCGCTGGCGCGATTCCTGGTAGAAGCCAGTTTTGTCGGCACTGCACTAGGCTTCCAAATGCGCCGCGCGAACCCGTTCGTCTCACCGATTCGTGGCCAGCAAGAATCCGAAGACGCCTCGCAGGACGACGATCAAAACATCTCGGAGACCGCTTGACGTGCCCGAGGGCGACACCATCTTCCGCACCGCTCGCACGCTGCATCGCGCCCTGGCAGGCCAGCCCATCACTCGTTTCGAAACCGTCCTCCCGCATCTCTCCCGCGTCGAAGTCGATTCCGGCGTCGCTGGCCGCATCGTCGAAAAAGTCGAAGCCCACGGCAAATGGCTCCTCATCCATTTCTCCGGCGACCTCATCCTGCTCTCCCACATGCTCATGAGCGGCAGTTGGCACATCTACCGCCCCGGCGAACCTTGGCAGCGCGCTCGCATCCACATGCGCATCGTCCTTGAAACACAAGAAATCCTCGCTGTAGCCTTCAACGTCCAAATCGCCGAATTTCACAACACCGATTCCCTCCGCCGCAAAGAAGGCTTCAACATTCTTGGCCAGTCGCTCCTGGCAACGCACTTCAACGAAGCCGAGGCCATAGCCCAACTGCGTTCTCATCCCGACTTCGAAGTCGGCGCCGCCCTCCTGAAACAATCCATCGTCGCCGGCATCGGCAACGTCTTCAAATCCGAAATCTGCTTCGCCTGCCGCGTAAATCCATTTCGTCTGGTCCGTTCTCTAACCGACCCCGAAGCCGCCGCCCTAATCATCACCGGCCGCAAATTCCTGCAAACCAACGTCGCCGCAAGCAACCCCATCACCGGCTACGCCCCGTTCCGCCGTACCACCACCCGCACGCAACCCGAAGAAAACCTCTACGTATACCACCGCGCAGGCCAACCCTGCCGCCAATGCGCTACGCCGATCCAATCCTTCGCCCAAGACCCCGACGCCCGCACGAGCTACTGGTGTCCCCTATGCCAACCGGCGCAAGCATCCGCCACCCACGCATAGCCCGGCCAGACTGATGCGCAACCACGCAAACTTTGTAGCTGCTCCTCCAGAGCGGGCCTTTCCGCTCGGTCTTGGCGACGTTCTTCGGTTCGCGGCTATCCTCGCAACACGCTAAACTTTCCAATTCGCTCTTTCGGTACGATGCTCCTCTTCAACCAAACCGCCGACGCCGTCTCCGCCACGGCCAAAAAACTGGAGAAAATCCGCCTGCTCGCCGATCTCCTGAAATCCCTCCCTCTCAGTGACGCCGCCCAATCCGCTATCTTCCTGACCGGCCAAGCCTTCCCCCGCCACGAAGAACGCGTCCTGGGCATCGGCGGATCCACTCTCTATCGTCAGGTAGCCGAACTCGCCGGCAAAACCTCCCAAGAACTCACTGCCATTTACCGCAAACACGGTGACCTCGGCGACGTAGCCGAGGAGGCCCTGCGCGAGACTCATTCTGGTCGCGACGTGACCATCGCCGAAGTAGCCAACTCCTTCGAAAATCTCGCCGCGCTGCGCAATCAATCCCAAAAAGTCGCCGTCCTTAAATCCCTACTCGAACAATCCAGCCCCGCCGACGTGAAATACATCATCAAAATCATCACCGGCGATCTCCGCATCGGCCTCAAAGAAATCCTTGTGGAAGAAGCCATTGCCAAAGCCTTCGACCGTCCCCCGGACGCCGTCCGCCGCGCAAACATGCTCACCGGCGACATCGGCAAAACGCTGCGCCTCGCCGCCGCCGATCAACTGGCCTCCGCAACGATGGTGTTGTTCCATCCCATCGGATTCATGCTGGCAACACCGGTGGAAACCGCCGAGGAACTCTTAGACGCCAAACAAACGCAATTCCTGATTGAAGAAAAATACGACGGCATCCGCGCGCAAATTCACAAAAACGCCAGTCGCGTGAAAATCTTCTCTCGCACCCTCGACGAGGTAACGGAATTCCCCGAACTCGCCGCGCCCATCGCCGCGCTTCCCGGAGAGTTCATCCTCGACGGTGAAATCCTCGCCTGGAAAAACGAGCATCCTCTGCCCTTCACCGAATTGCAAAAACGACTCGGCCGCAAGACCAATCAACTCAGTCTCTGGAGCCAAGAAGTCCCCGTAACATTCGCAGCTTTCGACATCCTCTATCTGAACTCAGAACTCCTTCTCGACTTTCCCCTCCGCAACCGTCGCGCAAAGCTGGAAGCGCTTTTCACGGCGTCGCGTGATCCCGCGCTGCAACTCACCACTGCGATACTTCGGAACTCCTCCGATTCTGTCGTGCAAAGCTTTCGCGATTCCCTTGCCGCGGGGCACGAGGGGATTGTGGCAAAAGATCCTGAATCGACGTACACGCCCGGGCGCCGTGGCGGAAACTGGTTCAAACTGAAGGAGCCGTTCGCCACTCTGGATGTCGTCGTCACTGCTGTCGAGTATGGACATGGGAAGCGGCATGGTGTTCTGTCCGACTACACCTTCGCGGTGCGTAGCGGGGAGCAGTTACTGAATATTGGCAAAGCGTACTCCGGCTTAACCGACGCGGAGATTGCCGGATACACCGAATATTTCTTGAAGCACACGACGGAAGATCAAGGATTTCTGCGCGTCGTCGAGCCTAACGTCGTAATAGAGGTCGCGTTCAACAACATGCAGAAATCGAAACGGCATGCCAGCGGCTACGCTTTGCGGTTTCCGCGCATCGTGCGCTTTCGGCCGGACAAGCCTGTCGCCGAAATCGATACGCTCGCTCGTGTCGAGGAGCTTTACGCGAAGCAGACTACGCTGCCGAGTGCTCACAAAGAACGGTAGTGCTTCTCACTATTTCATGCTGTCGTGCTTCGCCCCTCATTGCTTTCTCCCGAGTTCTTCATGGATTTACCGGACCTGCAGGAAGGTTGGCTTCCAGGTAGCGGAGCAGCGTGCTGAAAACGTGGTAGCTGACTCCTTTGCCTTCGCAGATGCAGTGAGTGCGGTTGGGGTACTCCATGAAGTCGATGGGTTTGCCCAGCTCGATCAGGCGATTGAGCAGCAATTCCGTGCCGGAATAATGCACGTTGTCGTCGCCGGAGCCGTGCATTACGAGCAGGTGACCCTTCAAGCCTTCCGCAAAATTGATCGGGGCACTGTTTTTGTATCCGTCGACGTTTTGTGTTGGCAGACCCATGTAGCGTTCTTGGTAGATGGTGTCGTAGAGACGCAAATCCGGCACGGGAGCTACCGCCATCCCCACCTTGTACACATCTGGCGAACGGAACATCAGGCTGAGCGTGCTGGTTGCTCCACCGCTCCATCCCCAAACGCCGAGGCGCGAGCCGTCCAGATACGAACGCGACTTCACCAGATTCTGTATTGCGGCTGTCTGCTCTTTCACAATGACCGGCTGTATCGCTCCATAGGTCGCTTTCCGCCATTCACGCCCTTTCGGTGCCGGCGTTCCGCGATTGTCGAAGCTGACGACGATGTATCCTTGCGACGCAACGGTGCGATGAAAAGCCAGCGCTTCCTCCGACCACGAATCCAGCACCGTCTGTCCCGCTGCTTCGCCATAAATAAACACCAACACCGGATATTTTTTCGAAGGATCGAATTGCGCTGGACGCAGCATCCAGCCGTCCAGGGTCACGCCCTCGCCCACATCCACTTTGAAAAACTCCCGTGGCACTGCGGCCACAAACGGCGCTGCCTTGGCCTTTAGATCCGCATTGTCCACGAGGGAGCGCACAGCGCTATGCGCCGGGAGCCGGACCAAGTCAGTCGAGTCCGGCGTGTCGAAATTGGAAAAGGTGTGAAATGCCCAGCGGCCATCCGGCGAAATGTCGTAGGTGTGCCAGCCCGCTGCCGCCGCCGGACTTACGCGCTCCGGTTCGCCCGATCCATCAAGCCGCGCTCGGTACAAATAATGCTGCGTGGCATTCTCCGGCGAAGCCGTGAAATAGACCCAGCCTTCTTTTTCATTCACGCCTGAAATTCCCATGGCGTCGAAGTCGCCATGCGTCACGGCGCGTGAATTTCCGTTCTCTCGCGAGACGCGATACACATGCCGCCACCCCGTGCGCTCGCTACTGAACAAGAACTCCTTGCCGCCATTGATCCACTTGAACGAATCCATCAGATCGACCCAGGCGCTATCCTTATCCTGAAACATGCTGCGCACTTCGCCCGTTACGGTATCCGCGAGCAAAATGTCGTTGGTGTTTTGCAGCCGGTTCAAGTGCTCCACTAGTAGGTGCGCAGAATCGGGATTCCATTCGATGCGCGCAATATAATTGTCGCGCGGCTCGCCGGGTACATTCATCCACCGCGTCTCGCCGCCGCTTGCGCTGACCACTCCGATGCGCACCGCGGAATTTGCCGTTCCCGCAATAGGATACGGAATATCCATCCGCGTCGGATATTTCCCTTTCCCCGGATAAGGAAATCCAGTCACAATCTGCCGCGGCTCGCCCAGGTTGTAGAGCAGCGGGAAAATGCCCACGCCGGTAGAGTCGAATTGCCAGTACGCGATACTCTTTCCGTCCGGACTCCAGCGAAACGCATCGCGCAGAGCCAACTCTTCCTCGTAGACCCAATCGGTCGTGCCGTTAATCGTGGTATCGGAACCGTCGTGTGTCAGTTGGGTGATCGCGCCGCTGGCCAAATCCTCGACATAAACATTGTTTTTGCGCACATACCCGACGCGTCCGCCGTCCGGGGAAAACTTTGCAAACATCAGGGTGGATTCTGGCCCGTCGCCGCCTAGTTTCTTCAGCGTGCCGGATTTGCGATCGAGAGCCCAGTAGTCACCGCGGGTATTCGCTCGCCATACCTTCTTGGTATTCGTGAATACCAGCAGCCGCGACATATCCTTGGACCAGGAATAATCGTCGATCTTGATTGGCGCGCTCGCGCCAGCCGGGGTGAGCTGCGCTGCACTGACCATGACCGACCGCTCGCCGCTCGCTGTCGAATAGCGCACGATTTCTCGCGCGTCCTTCACAGTGCTCGAAGCCTCGACGGTGGTGTACGCGTCACCGTTTTCCAGCCAGCGCGCCGGCCCGAAGACTTTGGGCTCGAACTCCTCGGTGTTGTAGAAGCGTTGAAGAAGTTGGGAGACTTCCGGCTTCACCTGAGCGCGGGCAGCAGAAGAAAAAACGCACGCAGCGAAAAGCAGAGCCGTAGCCTGCAGAACAAAACCGGACAGCTTGGGCGAGTGTGTGGACTCGATATTCACGAGGCAGCCTTTTCAGAGGGATATGATGGCCGGCACCTACGGCCCGGCCGAGGAACCGGGCGAGATAATGACGGGGAAACGGAGGAAGGTCAACAGTCGTGGGACCAATGCACCATGGGGGTCTACGAACACAGAACGCTAGCCATGGATCCAGGCCTAAATAGCGTGCCGCCCTCTCCATCCTGTAGCGCACAGGGCGCCGGCACTCATCCAGAAAGGCAAAGCGCCATATGTTTACTTACAGACGTACACTCGGCAATGCGCCGCCGAGAGTTCTTCGGGTACGCCAATCTGGAACCGGCGCTAGGGAACGAGATTCACCGGATGATCATAACCGGTCATTTCCAAATAACCCGCGCCGCGAACCGGCTGTCCGCTGTGATTTCCCGCGAAAGTGATGGCGCCTTCCCAGTACGTGGGAACCAATGCTGAATTGCCGGCAAGTTCTTGCGGAGCGAGCGGAGTACTCGCTTCAAGTTCGAGGCTAAGTTTGGGGACGACAATTTTCCAGCGAATGGGATACGTGGCGTTGCTGGCAGGACTCTTCCAGTTTTCGCCCAGCGCTCGCAGCACAAAATCCTCTTTACGCAGATGCGTGCTTTTACCTTGCGCATCGACATACGTTCCCGCAGAGAACGGATCGATGCTGCCATCTTTGCGGCGAATGTCGAAGAGCATCAGCTCGCTGTGGTCCTCGAGCTGCACGCTGAGCCAGTCCCAGCCCGCTTGGTCCGGGCTGAGCTGATGCGTGAAGAATTCGTGGTCCATCCAAGCCAGCCCGGAGACTTTGAACATTTTTCCATTCAACGTGATGGAGCCGTTCGTGGCCAGACGCGTTAGAGAGATGTAGTGCGAGGCGCGGCCGGGGCCTTCCGCTTTCTGGCTGATGCCGTTCTCTCCGTGAATGACCGGCGGCTTTTCCGAATGCAGCGCGAAATGTAGCTCGAAACTTTCGGCGATGGCTTGCAATTGCTGATCCGCGTCTTTCCACGCGACTTGCCAATTTCCATTCCAGATGCGCTGCGCGGCCTCGTCAGCGCCAGCGATCCCAGGTCCGGAGCGATTGGTGCGCTCGGTGTGATGGAAGCGGCCGCCGCTTATATCGCTGAGAGCCAAATGCGCGAGGCAGAGGTCACGAACATCCCACGTTGTAGTTTTGGCGGCATTGCGAACCACAGCTTGGCGGAAGAACGTAAGCTCGAACCCGAATCGGCGACCGTCCGCCGACAGCAGATTGCCCGTGTAATACCACCACTCGGTTTGGAAGGCGGGATGACTGAAGTAATCGCGCGGAAAAGCATAGCGGTATCCGGGAAGTGCGAGTTGATAAGGCTCGTTCATCGCAGACGAAGGAACCGCCACCAAGAGGAGAGCCGCTAACACCGCCCGCCGGCGAGCACGCGCCGATTTCCGGCTAGTCCTCATGCACGACCTCGGTCGGGTTCAGACGCACCGCGATAGCGGCCGGATACAGGCCGGCCAGAACCGTAGCGACGTACACAAAAGTAAGCGCGCCGAGAAGAATGGTGACGGGCCAGTGAAAACGAATCGTCCAACCAAACGATTGCTTGTTGATGACAAAAATCAGGATGAGCGAAAGAAAGTAGCCAAGCACTGCGCCGGCAAGATTGGCGAGAAACCCGAGCAGCGCGGCCTCGACCAGGATGAGTTTGCGGATTTGCCGGCTCGCAGCACCGAGAAATTGCAGCAATCCCAGCTCGCGGCGCCGGTCGATGACCAACGCCAGCAAAGCGCCGGCGATGCCCATCACCGCGACGAGCACAGCGACAGCCTCCAGTGCATAAGTGATTGCGAACGTGCGGTCGAAGATGCGCACCGCTTCACCACGAATTTCACGATCGGAGAAAATTAGCAGTCGATGCCCGGCGGCGGCTCGAAAGATTTCCGCGCGCACGGTTTCCGGATTCGCTCCAGGCGACACGTAAACGGCCAGATTCGATGGTGCCGGGTCGGGGAGATAGCGGAGAAGAATGTTGCGATCCATCAAAATCTCGCCGCGCTCACTCGAATAATCGTAGTAAACATCGATGATGCGAAAATCAGCACGCGATCCGCCGAGTGCCAGCGATATCGTGTCCCCCGTGGTCGCATGATGTTTGTAGGTGAATGGTTCGCTGACAATCACGTTGTTGGTGTTGCGAAGCTCGGCCAGCACCTGGGCGACCGGGCGTCCCGAGAAAAAATCCGATTCCCGATGTGCCCGATGCGCGGAAAGATCAGCAGCGCCGAGCATGACCGGCCGTCCGTTGTAGGTGATTTCGTAAGCGCGCAAACGATCGACAGCGTCGATGCCCGGGAGCTTGGCGATAGCGTCGGCGACATCGAGAGAAATGGTGGGATGCCGGTCCGCAGCAGGAACACCGGCCGGCCGGATGTACAGATCGGCTGGCAGTTGCTGAGCCATCCAGTCAATCACGGTTTCGCGAAAGCTCCCGACCATGATTCCCACGGAAACCATCATGGCGATCGCCGTGGACAACGCCGCGACCAGCACGGACGTGCGTCGCAGCGATGCTCCAAGGCTCCGCGACGCCAGCAAAGCTTCTGGCCCGAAAGCGCGGCCAAGCCAGCGCGAAGAAATGCGCATTACGGCCGCCACCAAAGCCGGAATCGCCAGTGCTGACGCGATGATCAGAAGAAACGCGGCGAGATACCCGAAGAATGGCTTCCCCGCAACCGCAGGAGCTCGCGATGCAGCGGCCGCGGCCAGCGCAAGGGCCAAAGCCGCCAGTACATCGCGCGATTTGTGTACGTGCGCTTCGTATTCGCGGCGAGCGCGCGCCATGGCTTGCACCGGAGCCACCAGCGAAGCCTCACGCGCCGGCGAATAAGCCGAAGCAACAGCAATACCCACGCCGATGAAAAAAACGGCGAGAACTGACTCGGCCGTCAGCTCGATCGCGCCGGGCCGGCTGCTGACGTACAGAGACTGCACCGTCACAGCCATAAGCTTGACGGCGCCGATCGCCATGACTCGGCCAAGCGGTAAACCGATCAGCGCTCCGGCGAGGCCGAAGCTGGCCGCTTCGCCCAGGAATGCCGCAAGAATTGTGCCGCGACTTGCTCCGAGCGCCCGCACGATACCAATCTCCGGGCGGCGCCGCACCACCGACACGGAAATCGTGTTGTAAATAAGAAACGCGCCGACAACCAAAGAGATATAGCTAAGCAATCGAAGATTCCAGCGGAACGCCGCCAGCATCTGCCGATTTTCGTTGGTGCTCGTGCCTTGCGGGCGCACATCGATTCCGGGCGCAAGTGCGGAGCGCAGGCGCTGCTGCCATTCGCTGAGTTCCGGCGCCGGCGGCGTTTTGATCAGGATGCGATCGATGCGGCCGAAGCGCGTCAGAGCGCGCTGTGCCGCTGCGATGTCCATAAGAATTGCGGATTCGCTGCCATGGGCATCGGGATACACACCGCGGATGGTGTATTCGTGGACCTGATCGTTGATCAGCAGCGCGATCCGGTCACCAGGTTTGCGCTGCAGACTCGCGCCCACCCAGATGCTCAACGGATCGGTGAGGCAATCGAGCCCGCTATCACGCGATTGCCGTTCTGCCGAAGGCAAATCGTGATTTAGCGGAGCGCAACCAGAAGTGGCCACGCCAGCTTCCGCACCACTCTCTTGCGCCGCCGCGAAATGACTGTTCGATTCAGCGACGAGATCTATCCCGATCAGCGGCAGCGTCTGCTTGCTTTCTACAAGTATCGCAAAACTTTCGATGCGTGGCGAAACCCGCAGCGCGTAGGGAAGTGACGCCAGCGCGCCGACCAGACCTTCAGGAATGCCTCCGGACGCCGTGACTTCAAGATTGTTGTCGCCGGAGAGCGTCTCCATCGAAGAACGGAAAGAGCCGGCAGCAGCGTTCCCTGCCAAATCGATGGCCAGAACGACCGCGACTCCCAGAGCTACGGCAAGTACGGTGAGCGCCGTACGAACCGGCTCGCGAAAAAGCGGACGAACCATCAGGCGACAAAAGAGGCGCAGCATCTCAGCGTCTGACAATTTCTTCGATTTTTCCGTCGCGCAGCCGGACGATCACGTCGGCCAGAGCCGCGGCCTCCGTGCTGTGCGTGGCCATCAGCAACGCGGTATTTTGCTGACGCATGAGCCGCTGCAGCAGCGCGAGAATCACGTTACCAGTCGTGGTGTCGAGGTTGCCGGTAGGTTCGTCGGCGAGCAGAATACTCGGCGAATGTACCAGTGCGCGCGCGATAGCGACGCGTTGCATCTGGCCGCCGGACAGCTGATGCGGCAAGCGATCGGCCAGATTCCCGAGCTCAACCCAACTCAGACGCTCGATCGCCGCGGCACGGGCTCCGGGCTTGCCGGCCAGCAAAAGTGGCAGCTCGACGTTTTCGACGACGGTGAGTGTGTGTAGCAGTTGAAACGCTTGAAAGACGAAACCAACTTTTTCGCGCCGAATGCTGGTGAGTGCGCTGTCCTTCACCTTCGACGTGGACACCCCGTCAACACGCACTTCGCCCACCGTGGGAAAATCCATCGCGCCCGAAACATTCAGCAGTGTGGATTTGCCGCAGCCGCTGCGTCCAACCAGCGCCACGAACTGGCCGCGCTCGACGTCGAGCGTAACTCCGTCCAGCGCCCGCACGGGCTGCCCGTCCGAGACGTAATCTTTTGTGACGCTGCGCAGCGAAAGAATAGGCATGAAGTTGACGGGCCCAATGGACCCGCAACTAGTGTACCAACGCCGCCCCAGCGACGCGGTTTGCCTTAGACGCAAGCAAATCGTAAGGCCAGGCTTTAGCCTGGCAAGACCCTAGGCCCTCGTTCCATCAACCCTTCAGCGATGCCAGAGCCTTCTCGATCGCCGAAGTAACCTCCGGCGAATCCGGTGTCACGGCCGGTTCAAATCGAGTGATCACCCGGCCATCCGGGCCCACCAGGAACTTCGTGAAATTCCACTTGATTTCGCCGGCTGTCTGCGGATTCGCCGCCTTATCCGTAAGGAACTGATATAGCGGCGTGATGTCCTCGCCCTTGACCGAAACTTTCGACATCATTGGAAAAGTCACCTGATATTTCGTCGCGCAGAACGTCTTGATCTCTTCATTCGTGCCGGGCTCCTGCGCGCCAAAGTTGTTGGCCGGAATCCCCACGATCACCAGACCGCGGTCCTTATATTTTTCATACACGGACTCCAGCGCCGAATACTGCGGAGTGTACCCACAGCGGCTCGCCACGTTGACCAGCAGCACCACCTTGCCTTTGTAAGAGGCCAGCGGCGTGGCCTGGCCGTCAATCGAATTGAGTGTGAAGTCGTGCACAGATTTCTCCGTTGCCGTAAGTACCGTTGCGCAGAATAGCAGACCGAACAGAAGTTTTTTCAAGTTGTCCTCTCGAGATCTGGGCCGATACGCTGGATGCCGCAATCGCCTGAATTCACTCAGACGAGTAGACCGCCGCCGCCCCCTTCTTATTTCCTTAACGCCCAATTCTACGCCACTTGACGACAGCCGCTGCCGGGATTCGAGCCTTAATATGTCTCCAAGTCCGCTCAATCTTTAGCTTGCGGCTAGGCGCAGATTAGACGGAATTGGACCGTCTCTAGCTCACTCAAATACCTGAGAAAAAGGGGGTTACGCCCAATTCCGGCATTGAGTGCGAGGCTCTGGTGTTATAGACTCGCAATCGATTTTCTGGCGTCTTTTTGCCCCTAACGGCGGGGCGTTTTCAGTCGCCGTGCTCGGCGGTTTGGCGGGTTCGTGTCTGCCAGACAGGCACGCAAAGTTGCCTGGGTTAGCCCACTTGGCCGCGGCAGCACTTGGATTTTTCAGGAGGTACGCATGCTGTACGCGTCGGCGGCTGCGGTCACGCACCGAGACCTCGCCGGAGTGGATATCGCGATCATCGCGGTCTACTTCGTCATTATTTTCGGCATCGGCTTTTATTTTGCCCGCAAGGGACGCAGCTCCGAGGATTATTTCTTGGCCAGCCGCAACATCGGCTGGTTCGCCATCGGCGCCTCGCTGTTCGTTTCCAATATTTCCACCGAACATTTCATCGGGCTGGCCGGATCGGGTGCGACGTCCGGGCTGGCCGTCGGGCATTTTGAATGGCTGGCCTGCCTAATCTTGTTGCTGCTCGGCTGGGTGTTCGTGCCCTTCTACTTGCGTTCCAATGTTTTCACTATGCCGGAATTTTTGGAGCGGCGATTCAATCGCAACTGTGCCACCTACCTCGCTTCCATTTCCGTGATCGCCTACATCTTCACCAAAATCTCCGTGCACCTGTACGCCGCTGCGATCGTCCTCGAACGCGTCGTCGGCTGGAGCCCCATGACCGCAGCGATCATCCTGGTGGTCGCGACGGGTATTTACACCATCGCCGGCGGTCTCGCAGCCGTCATTTATACCGATCTCGTGCAAACATTGATCCTGCTGGCCGGAGCCATTGCGCTCACCTTCATCGGACTTGACAAAATCGGCGGGTTTGCCGGTTTGCGCGCCCATGTTCCCGCGGAGTATTTCCACATGATGAAGCCTGCCACCGACGGTGAGTTCCCGTGGACGGGGATTTTCTTCGGCGCTCCGATCTTAGGCATTTGGTATTGGTGCACCGACCAGGTCATCGTGCAGCGCGTACTTTCCGCAAAAGATGAAGGTCACGCCAAAGCGGGCACGATTTTTGCCGGCTTCTTGAAAATCCTGCCGGTGTTTTTGCTGGTATTGCCCGGCCTCGTGGCCTTCGGCCTGTACCCCGGCATGTTTCACACCGTTGCCGGCAAAGTGACTAATGGCGACATCGCCTATCCCATGCTCATCGTCAATCTGCTACCCAGTGGCTTGGTCGGCTTGATGATCGCCGCGCTGCTGGCTGCCTTGATGGGAGCCATGAGCTCGGTCTTCAATTCTTCATCGACCATGGTCACGCTCGATTTTTACAAGAAATTCCGTCCGGAGGCCAACGAACTGCAACTGGTTTCCTTCGGCCGCCTCGCCACCGGAATCATGGTTGTCCTCGGATTGCTGTGGGTTCCGTTCATCCACTTGCTTAGCGCTCAGCTCTACATCTATTTGCAGAGCGTGCAGGCCTATATCAGCCCGCCCATCGCCGCGTGCTTCATCTTCGGAATTCTGTGGCCGCGCTTGAACGGACAGGGCGCGATCAGCTCGTTGCTCGTGGGATTCGTGCTGGGTGCCGTGAGATTTGTCTCCGAAGTTCTCGATAAGACGCGGCACTATGATTCCCCCGCGGTTCGCTGGCTCGTCGACATGAATTTCCTGCACTATGCCATTCTAATGTTCGTCATCTGCTCGACTGTCCTGATCGGCGTCAGCATGATGTATCCGGCGCCGGAACGTAAGAAAATCGCGGGACTCACTTTTGCCACCGTCGACGACAAGATTGACAGCGTCGATGTCAATTCCCCGCACCTCGCCCGAGAAAGCCCGCTGGAGCGCAAAACGAATCTCGCCTTCACCGGTCTCTTGCTGGCCACCGTCATCGGCTTGTGGATCTATTTCCGTTAGGAATCATCGAGAACACGATGCACACAGCCACCATCCAGGTCTTGAAGCCGAACGTAACCCAGGAAGACGCGCTGCAAGCGTTTTCCGCGCGCGGGCTCACCCGGCTCTACTGGAACCTCCGTAGCGGATCGCTGCAACGGATCGCCAGTGTCTACGTGCCGTTTTGGGTGTATCGCGTGCGTTACGAAATGAATCGTGCCACCGAGGAACGCTTGTTCGCCCTTGATGCCGTCGATGGCTCGCTCGATTTGTTTTCGTTCGCACAAATCCCCTGCAGCACTGAACTGCGCGCCATCGAAACTCGCAATTTTCTCCAGCCAGCGCTCACGGAAACCGAAGGCCATCGCATCCTCCGCGACAAAGTGCTGCGCGTGATTTTCCAGCAAGGTTTCTTCAAGCTGCGCAGCAAGGAACTAAAAATTCAGCGCGAGCCAGTGGAGTTTTATATGCCCTACTGGCTGGGCTTCTACCGGGGCCGCGGTCGGGTGCGTTGCCGCGTGCTGGACGCCGTGCGCCGCCGCGTCGAAGGCGCGAAAGCTTCCGCGTTTTTCGAGCAGTGGCTGGCGGCGTAATCGCCGAAATAGACCGAGATTTCTGCACTGGCAATACAGTCTGCGGCGCCTCGCAGGCCGTGAATCCACGGAGATGGTCATGAGACGCCACGTACGACGAATCAGCACGGCGTTGCTGTACTGCGTGTTCGGCTGCGCCGGAGCCTTCGCGCAAGGCTGGCAGCACCTCGGAAAAGTACAAAAGGTTGAAAAGCTTGCCGACGGCGTCGAGCTTGTCGCCGGTAGCGCGAGAGTGCGCATCACCTCGTTCCGCCCCGGAGTCATTCGTGTGCGCCTCGCTCCCGAAGGCGCCTTCGCAAAAGATTTTTCGTGGGCGATCGTCGAGCCACCCGCGCCCACTCCCGTTCAGGTCGACGACGGAAAGTTCGAAGTGACCATGACCGCGGGAAGCGTCACCGTCGTCATTAACAAAGATCCTCTGCTCGTCAATTTCGCTGACGCCAAAGGCAACAGCTTCGTCTCCGACGAACCCGCCCGCCCGATGGCTTGGGACGGCAAAAGAATTCGCGCCTGGAAACAATTGCCCCAGGACGAAGTCTTCTATGGCCTCGGCGACAAAGCCGGCCCCATGGACCGCCGCGGCCGCGCATTCACGCTCTGGAACACCGATAATTTTGGTTTCCAGGAATCCACCGATCCGCTGTACAAAGCCATTCCGTTTTTTATCGCTGCACAGAAAACTGGCGCATACGGAATCTTTTTCGATAACACTTACCGCAGCAGTTTCGATTTCGGCCTGGAGTCGCCGGACTTTTTTTCCTTCGGCGCCGAGGGCGGCGAGCTGAACTACTATTACATCGCCGGGCCCGAGCCGAAAACGGTTCTCATCGCGTACACCGCGATGGTCGGCCGCTCGCCGCTGCCGCCCTACTGGACGCTGGGCTATCAGCAGTGCCGCTACAGCTATTTTCCCGAAGCGCGCGTCCGCGAAATTGCCAATACTTTGCGCGCCAAGAAAATTCCCGTGGACACCATCTATCTGGACATCGACTATCAGGAAGGCTATGCGCCGTTCACGATCAACCGGCAATATTTCCCCACGTTTGAAAAAATGGTCGGCGACTTACGCGATCAGGGCTTTCATCTCATCACTATCACCGATCTGCACATCAAGAAGAATCCCGATCACGGCTACTCGCCCTACGATTCGGGAACGAAGAACGATATGTTTGTCAAAAATCCCGACGGCTCCGTCTACGTTGGCCCGGTCTGGCCGGGTGACAGCGTCTTCCCGGACTTCACTCTCACTCGCGCGCGCGATTGGTGGGGCACGCTCTATAAGGATTTTGTCGGCATGGGCGTCGCCGGATTCTGGAACGATATGAACGAACCCGCCGTCTTCCGGTATCCGGAAAAAACCATGCCTCTTACTGTTCTCCATCGTCTGGATGACGGAACTTCGTTGGACCACCGCGCCATTCACAACGTTTTCGGCATGCAAAATGCCCGCGCGACTTACGAAGGCCTTTTGAAACTGCAGCCTAACGAGCGCCCTTTTGTTCTGACCCGTGCGGCGTACGCTGGAACGGCGCGCTACGCCGCCACCTGGACCGGCGACAATTCCTCGACCTGGAATCACCTGGCCATGAGCACGCCGATGCTGCTGAGCCTGGGTCTCTCCGGCTATCCTCTCGTCGGCGACGACATTGGCGGATTCGCCGGTTCGCCCCCGGCCGATTTGCTTACCCGTTGGTATGAACTGGGCGCCTTCAATCCCATCTTTCGCAACCACGCCGCGAAAGGCTCCGCGGACCACGAACCGTGGGTGAACGGCGCGGAGCACGAATCAATCCGCCGCCGCTACATTGAGCTGCGCTACCAGCTTTTGCCGTACCTGTACACGCAAACCGAGGAAACTTCGCGCACTGGCATTCCACTGATGCGTCCAGTCTTTCTTGACTATCCCGAGGCTCGCGATTTTTACCACGATGATCGCGACTTTCTCTTCGGCGGCGATCTCTTCGTGGCACCGGTAGTGCGCGAGACGCTTGATGCGCAGGGCGTGGCACTCCCGCCGGGGGAGTGGTACGACTATTGGACGGCCGAAAAGCACACTGCCAAGGATTCCATCGTGCTACATCCAGCCATCGATGAGGTTCCGCTATATGTCCGCGCCGGCGCGATCGTGCCTATGCAGCCGGTGATCCAAAACACTGGCGAAAAACCAAAAGGGCCGCTGGAGTTGCATGTCTATCTGCCTTCCGACATCCCCGCGCCGAATTGCGCCGGGTCACTGTATCAGGATGACGGGCATACCTTCGCCTACCAGAAGGGCGAATTTCTGCGCGTCAGCTATGCCTGTGAGACCGCTACCGGGTATGCAAGCGTCACCAGCACGGTCGAGCAGACTGGCTACCGCCCCTGGTGGAGCAGCATCGAACTAACGGTTTTCGGCGTTCCCGCTTCGCCGAAAGAGGTGCGTTACGGCTCCCGGGTTCTACCAGACTGGCGGTACGACGCCCAGAAGCACTCGGTGACCGTAACGCTGCCCGATGCGTTGATCAACTGGAAGCTGCAACTCGTCCTGTAGGTTCCAAGCTCTAACAGGGGCTCTACAATCCCCATCGAGAGCTTTCCCGATTTGGGAAAGCTGTTTTGAGTGACACCCCCATGTTTTCGCAAAAGAGTGCGGAAGCCATTGAAAAGACTGGCGTTAGGCTTTGCTCTCGTGGTGCAAGACTGCAGCAAGAGTGCGCAAGATATTGATTTTCGAGGACTTAGTTTTTCGCTCTTGTGCATTTGTTGCTTCCAGAATACGAAAGAGCGGCTACTGTTGCGGCCGCTCCGGGTACCAATCATTAATCTGCGTAGAGATTACCATAGAATAATTATTCTGTCAACATGTAAAAAGTTCCCAACGGCTGACTGGCTCGGGAGCGCGCGCGTTTCCAGTTCCGTAATGGTGTGAAAACTTCCGGAGGCTTCAGGGGCTGAAGCCCGGCCTCCTAAAAGAGGAGAATTCGAGAGGCAGCGTCGGGGCTGGGCCGGTGTTACGGGGGGAGGGGCCCGGCTTGAGGACGGCGGCGATGGGCCTAGTCGGGGCGCGGTGAGGGGCTATTGGACGGAGAGGATGGATAGGGATTCGCGCGGGAGGCTGAGGGTTATTTCGTCGCGACGGAGGGTGGCGGAGGCGGCGCCGAGGAGCGAGGTGGCGGTCGTGACACCTCTGGCGGGGGTGTCGTTCAGGGGGATCTTGAGTTCGAGGGGCTTATCGGATTTGTTGAAGGCTACGACGATGCGCTCCTCTTCGGTTTCACGGAGGAAAACGTAGGAAGAGGCATCCGAGCTGAGGTGCCATAGCGCGCCGGATTGCAATGCGGGGTGGTCCCGGCGAAGACGCAAGAGTGTTTGCACGTAGGTGAAAATCTCCTGTTGCCCGGAAGTGCGGCCTTCCGCGGTGAAAGCGTTGCGCGGGTCTTCTTTCCAACCGCCGGGAAAATCGCGGCGATTGTCCGGATCTCCGGCGCCAGGCATGGCGATTTCGTCGCCGTAATAGAGTTCGGGAATTCCGCGAAGAGTGAGCGTGAGTCCGAAGGCCAACTTGAGTTTGGCCGGCGAGCTGCCCTTTTCGCTGGCGAAACGGGTGACGTCGTGATTGGCGAAGAAGGGCATGAGCAGATTGGGACGGGGGTAGAGGGAATCGTGGCGAAGAACGTCGGCGATACGGCCTGCGGGCGCGTCGCGGAGCAGCACATCCCGGAGCACGAAGTACATGGGGAAATCGAAGAGCGTGGTGAGGCCGGTATCGACACCATCCCAACGGCGCTGGCCACCCTCGAAGCGCGAAGCTACGCTGGGATCGGGGTGATAGACCTCGCCGACGGTGAAGAAATTGGGATAGAGCTTGCGCAGGCCGGCGTGCCAGCCGGTCCAGAATTTGCGGTCGATGTAGGCGAAGGTGTCGACGCGAAAGCCATCGAGCCCGGAAGTCTCCGCCCACCAGATGGAGTTCTGCAGCAGGTACTGGGCAACGATGGGATTCTCGGTGTTCATATCCGGAAGCAAGCCAAAGAACCAGCCTTCCGTGGAGTTGCGCTTGAGGCGGTCAGTGGCATGGGGATCGACGAGCAGTTCGAAGAGATCGTGGTTCGATTCGTCCGGCAAACCGTAAAAGGAGCCGCGCACCGGCGCGAAGGACTCCACGTGATGTTCTTTGGTGCCGTGAAACCAGTCGGGAAGCGGAGGATCGGTGACCCAAGGATGCTTGGGGCCGATATGGTTCGGAACGGCGTCAAAGAACACTTTCATGTGCAGCTTGTGGGCTTGCGCGACGAGTTCTTGATAATCCTGCACGGAGCCGAGATGCGGATCGACGGCGTACAGATCGGCGGCACCGTAGCCGTGATATTCGTCGGTGGTAGCGTTCTTGACGACGGGAGTGAGCCAGAGAGTAGTGACCCCGAGATCCTGGAGATAGGGCAGGTGATCGGTGATGCCGCGCAAATCGCCGCCGTGATACGCGCGAGGCTTGGAGCGGTCGTGCGACGCGGGGCGGTCCGCGGGCTCATCATTGGAAGGATCGCCGTTGGCAAAACGGTCCGGCATGATCAGATACATTACGTCGCTTGGCGCCAGGCCCTGAAAACGGCCGACGGTGGGCTTGCGGGCAGCCAGCGGCAGTTCAAATGAAGTGGCGCCGTTCGCGGTGGTGAGGCGGCAGACCACCGTGCCCGACTGCGTATCCGGGCCGATCTTGAGCCATATGAAAAGATAGTCGCCGCCGCCGCTGGATTGCGTGCGCGAGACTTTCACGGTGGGCAGATTGCATTCGGAGTGGGTGGCTTCGAGATGCTTGCCGGAGAGCAACACCATCACGTCCGGCGCAAATCCCACCCACCAATTCGGCGGCTCGACTTTGCTGACGCTGGGAGCGCCTGGCTTTGCAGTTTCCTGGGCGAGCAGCGAAGCCTGAGCGGCAACAGCTGCGACTAGCGCAACTGAAAAACCAGCGAGCAAGAATCGGGTTGACCTAGGCATCGGGAAAACTCCGTGGAGAGCGTAGCAGAAACAAAAGGGGCGGAGCAGCGCCCTGCCCCGCCCCTATCTGCGCGCAATCAAACTAGAAATTGACGCGCAAAGCCAGTTCCATCTGCCGATAGGAGAAAGGAAGAGTGGTGGTGACTTTGCCGAAATTGCCTTGCGACAGATCGGCATTCGGATTGCCGAAGTGCGGCGTGTTGGTCAGGTTGTAGGCTTGCGCACGAAACTCGACGTTGGTTCTCTCCGTGACCGAAAACTTCTTAGCGACACCAAGGTCGATGTTGGAGTTGCCCGGCCCACGCAGGATGTTGCGTCCGGCAGTTCCAGGACGGTCAAATACGGTGGAACCATCCGCGAATTTCGTGGACGGAGGGGCGGCAAAAGAAGCGGTGTTGAAATAGAAATCGGGAGTAATGGCGCCTGGGGTGGTGGTCAGGGGTCCGACGAGGTCTGCGCGAGTAACGCAGTTGCCTTGGGCACCGTCGACACAAACGGTGAACGGCAAGCCGCCCTGCAAGGTGTAGATGGCATTGAGCTGCCAGCCGCCGAGAGCCCAGTCGATGGGACGGGACCAATCGCGACCAAAACGCTTGCCTCGGCCCACGGGAATTTCGTAGAGCGAGCTGAGCACCATGCGGTAGTTCTGATCGATATTGGAGCGTCCGCGTTCAATTTGGAAATTGGTGGGCACTTGCGGGTTGCAAGTATCGAGGTCGCCACAAGCGTCGTCGATAGTTTTAGACCAGGTGAAGGCGCCCAGGAACTGGAAGCCGTTGGAATAACGGCGCTCGTACTCCGCCTGCATAGAGTGATAGACGGAGTTGCCGCTGTTGTCCTGGAGATTGATGCTGCCCAAATTGGGGAACAGATCGCGTGCGGGATCGCTCTGCGAAACACCGTAAGCCTGCTGATTAATGTTGTAGTTGCGAGTGAGATTCTTGCCGCGATCGCCGACGTAAGCGATGCTCGCGGAGCTGTTGGAGCCGAGCTGCCGCTGAACCTGCAGGTTCCACTGGCTAACGCTAGGGACAACGTTGCTGGGAAGAACGGCGACGAGGCTGACGCCGGAGGGATTGGCCAAATCGAGGTTGGTGAAATCGCCGCTAGGAACCGGCCCGGTGGCCAGAGTTGAGTTGAGCTGGCCTTGAGTGCAATTGGGCGAACACGGCAGAGCGCCAGAGAGGGCGATGCGGAAGCCCTGCCCGAAGGTGACTTGGTTCTGGCCGCCAAACGGAGCGTTCTGGCCGAGCTGGTTGCTGATGCCGCCGCGATCGAGGAAGTAGAAGATGCCGTAGCCGCCGCGGAGAACGGTCTTGCCATCGCCGGTGAGTTGATAAGCGAAGCCAATGCGTGGGCCAAAATTATTGTAGTCGGTGGGAATGAAGGCGCGCGAGGCGCCGTTCTGGTTGGCGATATCGATGGCGCCGGTCGCTACGTTGAAGTTGGACTGGCGGTCTTCGACTTCGACAGGCCAGGTGTAAACGTCATAGCGAAGGCCGAGGTTAAGAGTAAGGCGGGGAGTGATGCGCCAATCATCCTGGGCGAAGAAGCCATTCTCCCAGGAGCGGGTTCCGATCATGCCGAAGTTGGTTCCGTGAGAGTAGTTGTTCACGAAGCCCGCAAGCAAATCCGAAACTTCGTAGCCGGTAATGGTGGGGTTGGTGCCGTTGCCGGAAAGGTTGAAAAAGCCTTTGCCAGCCAGGGGGCGATAAAGGTTGAGGTCGCGGCGGATGATGTTTGAGCCAAACTTGAAGGCGTGCTTGCCCTTGGTCCAACTGACGGTATCGCTCAGGTTGTAGCCGGTTTGCGGAACCAGGAACGGGCCGAAGTCACCGGTGAATTCAAGCTGGCTGTTGAATCCGCCGATGAGCGCGATGCCTCCGAGAAGCGGAGTATTGCAATTGACGATGCCGAGCTGAGTGCAGATATCGACGTTTCCGAAGGGAGGCTCGAAGCCGTAAACCGTGCGGACATAGCCGACGCGCACTTCGTTGACCAGTGAAGAATTGAGCGTGGAAGTCCAGCCGATAGACGCGCCGTCGGGATGGTTGAAATTGGTGCCGGAACCGAAGCCGGAAGGAAGGGTGGTGAGACGCGGAGTCTGCGTCTGATCGGCGCGGCCATGGCTGACGCGGACAAAGAAGGAGTTGGTTGTATTCAGGATGTAGTCCGAGCGAATATCAAAATCGTTCCAGTTTTCGTTGATCTTGCGGACGTTGCGGTAATTCTGCTCGATGGTATGGCAGCGGGAGTCAACACTGGGACTGCAATTCGGTTCAGGAAAGGCATTCAAGTATGCCTGGCCCACAGTGTTGATGCGTCCGTTGGGAATCATGTTTCCGGCGAATTGCGCTCCGGTGGTTGGATCGAGGACGGGAATCGTAAAAGTGCCGGGTGAGGTAGCGGAGGGGCAGACGTTGTTGGGATTCAGACCGGTGGCGCAGGTGGCATTGACGAGCTCGGAGAAATTGCCCTGGCGCATGAGATCGGTCGGGACGGTGGCGGTATCGTTACTGCCTGGAACGCGCTTACGCAGACCTTGATAGTCGCCGAAGATGAAGAGCTTGTTGTGGATGATGGGACCACCGACGGCGATGCCAAACTGGTTGCGGTTGTAGCCGGGCGTGGGACCGTTGTTGAAGAAGTCGCGAGCGTTCAGGCTGGTATTGCGGTTGAACCAGAAAGCGCTGCCATGCCAATCATTGGATCCGGACTTGATGGTGGTGACAATGAGAGCGCCACCGGCGCGGCCGAACTGGGCGGGCGCGACACTGGTCTGCACGCGAAATTCTTCGATAGCGTCAGCGGGAGGAAAGAAGACGATGGTGTTGACCAGGGATTCGTTGTTGTCGATGCCATCGAGGATGAAGTTGTTGTTCTGGGGGCGAAGGCCATTGACGGAGAGAGATGCGCCGCCAGTTTCGCCATCGCGAAAGGTTTCGGCGTTGTTGCCGGAGCCAGTGGCGGAACCGGTGGGGACGCCACGAGTGACGCCCGGTACCAGCGTAGCTAGCTGCGTGAAATTCCTGCCGTTGAGCGGCAGGTCCGTTACTTGCTTGCCGACGATCACTTCGCCGATCGCGGAATCGGCAGCGTCGATTACCGGCTGGCCAGCTTCCACGGTGATGGATTGCGTGACGTCGCCGACTTCCAGAGAGAAATCTGCGACGGCCGTCTGAGCGACTTGCAAATCCAGCTCGCGGACGTATTTCTTGAAACCCTTGAGCGAAACTTCCATGCGGTAGTGACCGGGCGGCAATGCGGTGACCGTGTAGTAGCCCAGCTCATTAGTGTTAACGGTCTGATTGAAGCCGGTGCCGGTGCTGGTGACGGAAACCGACGCGGCAACTATGGCGGCGCCGGACGGATCCGTTGCTGTGCCTTGTAACTTGGCCGTGTCTGCCTGGCCGAAGCCAGCTTGCGCCACTGCGAGGCAAGCTAAGACTGCAAAAACACCGCGTAAGACATT
>Ga0137403_10000526_pt1 | contig 49572 bp, 45 predicted proteins | sample CZOMad2_1_16fung_FD_122057 | JGI IMG/M metagenome (GOLD analysis project Ga0137403, IMG submission 122057) | Vadose zone soil fungal communities from Angelo Coast Range Reserve, California, USA - CZOMad2_1_16fungal (Hybrid Assembly) | ecosystem: Environmental > Terrestrial > Soil > Vadose zone... | reverse complement strand
GCACAACGAAACGCTTTCCGTCGCCGCGATGCGCGTCAGCAATCCAGATCGGGCCGCGTGGATTGCGAAGGTTGAGCGGCTAGCGCAATTCTTACGGTGTCGGGCGAGGGCGGGGTGTCGGGCGAGGGCGGGGTGTCGGAATTACTCGCGGAAAGTCGAACATTGATCGTAGGTCCCCAATCGCCGGACTATTAGTCGGAAAGTACGGAGCGTTGGATGCGGAAACCGGATTCGGCAAATTGTCGCGGCTGCGTGATGACAGCGGCGGCAAGTTCCAATTCCACTCGATGAATTTGAGAATTGATGCGTGATCAGCATAGGTGTGATCGACGTACCCTCGCTGGACGAATGGTGAAACTGCGATTAACACCGTGCGCGGCCCATCGCCAAAGAAATCGATCGGCTGAATGTATCCCGAATCATATAGGCCGCCGGCTTCATCGAATGTGATCAGGATAGCCGTATCGCTCCACAACTGGCCGTTTGCCCTCACGGCGTTCACAATCTTGCGGACGAAGGCCTCGTGTAACGCAGGCGTCGAGGTGCCGGGGTGGCCATCGACTAACGAGTCTGGTTTAATGAATGAAATCGCCGGCAGCTGGTTAGTAGCAACGTCTGAATAGAAGTTCTCTAAATCGACTAGGTTTTGACGCAGAGAGGTTGTCATGATCGAGGTGGCATACTGGAAGCCATTACAAATCGAGCAGTAAAGCAAGTTCTCTGGCCGATTATGAGCCGCCACGTTGAAGCCGCCGCCATAGTACCTCCACGGAATGGCGTTAGCTGAAAGGGCATCGCCTATGGTCGGGATTGTCTGTGGTCCAATAGAATACGCAGGGCCAGCCGGGAATTCGTTAACGTCCTGGTTGCTGATGATTGTTCCCCTTGTGGTGTAATAGGGGTAATTGTTGTTCACCTGATACCAGTGGTTTGAGTCGCAATCCCCGTTATTGAACGGCGGGTACGGCAGCGCGTGCAGGTAACTCATGATGGGCTGGACACCTGGCTGGGTATCGTCGGAACAGTTCGTGAAACCCACACCTGCGTTTCCATCGATCATGTTGAAGCCGTCGTTATTGTAGAAATTGTTGGTGCCGGACCTCGGATTGGGATCTTCGATCAGATTTGCAGCCGGCATTGCTGCATTTCCGTTCGCGTCTGTGAAGAAATAGACATCGCCCGTGAACAGGAATTGCGCATTCGGGCCGGTACCGCCCATCACCGGCTGATGATAGTTGTCGCTTATCGCGTAGTTCTCTGCCAGATCCAGAAAATACGGGAAATCGCCCTGAGCCATATTGTAGTAGCCCATTGGCACCCCGCCCTGGAAGGTATCCTGCTCTGTCATGGGCGGATTGGTGGTCGCCCAGCCTACCGTAATCGCCACCCACACATAGAGGTCGCTTTTGCAGCCGCTGGGATTCTGCGGGTTGATGTACGCAATCGAACAATCGGACTGTTGCCACGTCTGGTAAAAACGGTGCACCGGATCGCCAGTGTTGCTCGTGTAGGTCGTGTTCGCGATTGTGTCGGCCAAACCCGGCGGAAACGGCGGTCCGCAATTGGTCAATTTAGAAGCTCCTACGAGCGAGTAAGGCCCGTTAGGGAGGTCGGACGGATACCGGCAATCAGGCACGGGAGGTGGGTTGCTCATTCCCGGAGCGGGCGGTTGGCCTGTGCCACGGGCCGAGAGAAGCCCCTGCGATGTTGGATCAAGCCCAATGTCGGTGCAGAAAATCGAGGCGAGTCTGCACGGCCCGACTGGTAGCGCGGGGCTGATGGTGGTGTTTGGCTGCGGCAAAGTCGGGAAAGCAACTGTTTGCGTGGGGCTAATCTGATACGTGGTCGTATCAGTCGCTTGTTCCTGTGCCGCCAGAGCAGCGTTTGGTCCCGGGTCGCCATTGTTTAACACAATGCCTTGGGACAGGAGATTCCATATCAGTTGCGAACGCGATGGCACATAAGTGCCGAACACGTTATCGAAACTGCGATTTTCTCCTACTACAACAATGAGATGACGAATTGGCGAGCGCGGATCGCCAAGTGTTGGGAGAGAATCCCTGCGCTGCGCGCCAACGGAACGAGCTTTTGTGTCGAGATTGGCTGGTTTGGCTGCGAATATAGCCAGGCAGACTGCGATTAAGATGAGAGTAGATGCGATTGTGGTTCTCATAGGATTCGTGTTTGAGCGACGGATAATGCCGATATCAACCGATTGCAGTATTTCCTACGCCGAGCCCGAGGCCAGCAAGAGCGTTGCACCCTTCCGCCGTAGTGAACGCCGGATAGCACCCGTCCGGATTCCCCGGTAGCTCCGGGGGTAATGCTGCCTGCGTTTGTGGCAAAAACTCAAAGCAGGCAAGGCCGAATCCGATGATGAGTCGTGGAGTTACTTTGTTGAGATGAATCGATGGATTCATTAGAAATTTCCTTTCTTTCTCTCGGCGGTTGACCCTTCGGCTGCGAGGTCTGAAAGAGGGGAAGAAAGCTCCGAGAGGGGGCTCTTACCCTACCCCGGATTCAGATCTTTGATTTACGCGGATTCTGGAACAACGTCCGCCAGCATGTCAATTCAAAACGTCGCAGCCACGAATCGCCGCTTCGAGTTCGACAAACGCAGTCAGCTTTTCGTCGGTGTGCACAACGAAACGTTTTCCGTCGCCGCGGTGTGCGTCAACAATCCAGATCGTTCGCCCCTGAGAATCAATCGCTGAGACACAGCGCAAACTCCAACCCGCTTTCGCTGAGGTTGTCGGCGATGATTTCCCAGTACTTCATGCAGGGCTGCCCGGAACCTCGATCTGTTCATTGCAACTGGGACAGTTAACTGCCAACGAGATGTGCTCGTCTGTCGACATCGAGTTCGCTTCGCTGGTCGTGCCAAACGGAGTGAGCCCGCAGTTCTGCGACAGTAACCATTGGCAATGCCTGATGAACCGTTTCCTGTCAGGCGAAAGATCGGTCTTGAACGGCGTAACGACAGGCGCCAGCACGCCGCGGATGCGTTTGCTCATTTGTTTCACATCAAACCTCTGACATTCAAACATCCCTTTTTTTTGATTCTTCCTTCACTTAACTTTTCGAGCGCCAATATGCCGCGGATACGTGCGCCTTGAATCATAAACGACAAGCCTCATGTGAATGGGAATACATGTTCGCTTTTCTCCTCGCGGGTATGGTCGGCCACGATTTTTCAAGCCCTATTCGGACACATTTGACTTTCAGAACATGCAGATTTTTCTAAAATGAAGCTTTGATGCCGATGCACAAAAGGCGCTAGGAAATAAGAAGCAACTATGAGACCGATGCGCAGATCGCTTTGCGTTTTCTCCTTTCTCCTCCTGCTACTCTCGGTAGCAAGTGTCGCCCAGGTGGGCATTACCCCTCGGCCAGCTCCCACCACTGGTGTCATCGCCGTGCTCAGTGCAATGACCTTGGAAATCGAGACGCTGGGCCAGCAACTCACGGACAAGGCGGAAATGACCGTCCAGGGGATCCGGTTCACGACTGGGAGCTTGAAGGACAGAAGGGTTGTGCTCGCCCACTCGGGGATGGGGAAAGTGAATGCAGCCATGGCGGCTACTTTACTGATCGAGCAGTTCCAGCCGACCCACATCCTCTTCACCGGGATCGCAGGAGGCCTCAACCCAGACCTCCGCCCGGGCGACGTCGTGATCGGCGCCAAAACGGCATACCATGATTATGGAGAGTGGACCCCGGAGGGGTTTCGCGTCGGCCGCACGGTGGACCCGTTCACCGGCAAGCCGAACCCCCTCTTCTTTCCAGCCGACGCGGGCCTGCTGGCCGTGGCTGAAAAGGCTGCATTGGACCTCAAGCTCGCGCCCGTGAAGACGGCCTCAGGCGAGAGGACCCCGCGGGTCGTCACGGGGGTGATCGTGACGGGAGATGCGTTTGTGGCCTCGCCCGCGAAGAAGGACGCGCTGCGCAAAGAGTTCAAAGCCGACGCGACCGAGATGGAAGGCGCGGCGGTGGCGCAGATCTGCTGGCAGCGGCACGTGCCGTGCCTGATCCTGCGCAGCCTTAGTGATAGCGCGGGCGCTAAGGCAGTAGAGAACGTGCGTCTCTTCGAGAAGAGCGCTGCCCAGAACTCCGCGCTGCTCGTTACTGGTATTGTCGGGCGTCTCGAAGCGCAATGAGCACTCCTCCTCGCGATTGCTCGAGCGGGGGAAATGGGGAAGTGGGAAATGAAATGAAGGAAATGGAGGAAATGGGGTCGCGTCTAAACTCCGAAAGACTTCGCGAGCAGGCTATTCAACATTTATTCCGAAAACTCATGCACCGTGGCCTCCTTAGCTGATCGCGGCCAACAACTGGCCTGTCACTGTTTGGAAATGGCCGGCTGCTTGCCGCGAAGGACATACTTCTGGACCTTGCCGGTGACTGTTTTCGGCAGCTCGCCTGTCGGCGACGTTAAATCGTTAAAAGCGTTACATCGTTACATCGTTGTAAAAGCACCAGCCTTCGCCAAGGCTACGGCTTGGCAAGCGAATGACGAACACGCGCGAGCTGGAGCCGCGCGGGTAGGTGGTAACGCAGCTAGGGTAGCTGGCACGAGCCCGGGCGAGGTGAGTGACCAATGGTTAGGATGCAACTTCCGTAGCATGAAGCTACGTATTGTCGTGAAGCGAAGCCCCCAGATAAAGACATGAAATGACGAAGGAATGACGAAGCACGAATGCAACGTTCTTGCTCAATGAGCGCTGCCATGTAGCGCACGAAGCAAGCCTGTTGTTAGTATTAGAGCAAGGAGAGTGCTGCCGTCACGCTGCGCTTGGGATTTTGATGGGCCAGCAGGATGAGCACGAGGCGGGGAACATAAAATAAAACCTCGACATTCGTTAGGAAACGATTTATCAAGGAAGTTGATTACGTCATCCGACGTTTCAACGCATCTTCGGCCGGGCTGAAGAAGCCCGTGGGGCTGGACCTACGCTAGGACCGCCGCTTTACGCGATCTCCAGATCCAACTGGAGCTCCGAGCCCGCCGACGCGAGGGGCCGCTTCTTCGAAGCGCCTCGTGAGGATGGTTCCTAGTTCCGCGCGGAAGTGGATTGCGGTTAATGCAGTTCAACAATCAGCCTCAAACAATGAAAATAAAAAATATGACAACTCTACACCTAAGAAAATCAAGCGGCCGGCTGCCTTTGCGGCACGGTTTCCTTCTCATTCCACTCGTGGTCGCGTGGCTTGCACTTTTGGTCACGGCGAATATCGCGATGGCCGATCAGAACGTCAGCTTTCGGGTCCAACTGAGACCCCATGTTTTCGCGAATGTGGTTTCAACGGTAGTTACCAATCCTTCTTTTCCGACAGGCGGGATGACGGTGCTGATGGTGCATGGCCTCGCTCATACGGGGAGTACTTTTGGGAATCTCACGCAAGCTATTTTCAATTCTCCGCAATACGGACCTTCCGTTTCGAATGTAGTCTCCGTGAATTTACCGGGCCACGGGCTCAGCAGCGGGCCGATCCTGCAAGACGGCGGCCAGCTAGAATATGGCGAGCTCTCCATTGAGGATTATGCGACTGCGGTCACGGAGACGATCCGGCGATTGGGTGCGTTGCAGTTGCGGCCCCAGGTGGTCATTGCTCACAGCATGGGCGCCTTGGTGATGACGGTTGCCCAGCAGGCGCTCATTTCGAGACAACAGAGCCTCGGCGTTAATTTCGGAGTCCAGAAGGTAGTGCTCATGAACGCCGTGAGCCCTTCTCCGGCCCCGTTTTTTTTGGCCGACAGCGGCATAGGACCGGTGATCGTGGCTCCTTTCGTGTTGAGTGATCCTGTGAGGGGTCTATACGTCCATATCCCGGCTCCCAATTGGCTGGGATTCTTTTTTACAAATTTCCTCGGAAATTTCGTGCCGGGCACGCCTTCACCCCAAGAGGCGGTGAACCGGGGTTACATCTCCGACGAACCCTTCCAGGCTGGAGCACAGGTCGTGGCGGCTGCCGGCAGGCAACGTCCGACCGTAAGCGAAGGAATTTTTCTTCCGTCCTTGCAGACGAGCGTAGTCGTGGTGAGCATGGAGCAGGACATCTTGATAGTTCCGTCTGAGCTTCAAACCCTCTACAGCTTCCTGACGGGCGACGAAGGTCTGTCGGGATTCCGGTTCATCAGCGGAGATGATGCGGTTCACGATACGTATATCTCCAACCCGAACGCTCTTCTGAACGCCATCTTCGGAAACTAATCATGATACGCGAGGCCGCCTGGGCGAGGCGGCTTCGAAATTGTCCGAAAAGTTGCCTCGCTAGTGAGAGATAGCGAAGATGACGGAAAGCTTGTCGGGTTAACCGGCTATGCGGGTACTCACATCAAGTGGTAGCTTGGCGAACAGGTGAGAGCGTAAAGCTCCGTTGGAGCCACGCTCCTTTACGGAGTTGAGAGTTGGTCCGGGCAATATATTTTACCTCCGATGAGACGAAGAACGTTTTTGGAGGTGATTCTTGCAGGTGCAGCTGGCGTCTTAGCCGGTGGATTACAGAAACTTCTGGCGGCGATCCCGGAGGCGCGCGATTCCACATTCCAATTGGGCGGGGATCTATTGGTCAACCGGCTTGGCTTTGGGGCGATGCGGCTCACGGGCGAGGGGATCTGGGGTTGGCCGCCGGATCGCGAGGGCGCGAAGAAGGTTTTGCGGCGCGCTCTCGAGCTGGGCGTCAATTTCATCGACACCGCCGATGCTTACGGTCCGGAAACCAACGAGCTCCTCATTGCCGAAGCGCTGTATCCCTATCCGAAAGGACTGGTCATTGCGACAAAAGGCGGTAACACCCGGCCCGGTCCTGGACAATGGGTGCCGGACGGGCGGCCGGAATATTTGGCACAAGCCGTCGATAAAAGTCTCAAGCGATTGAAACTCGAGCGAATCGATCTGTGGCAATTGCATCGGATCGATCGCAAGGTGCCGGTCGAGGAGTCCTTAGGCGCAATCAAGAAGGCGCAGGATGCCGGGAAAATCCGGCACGTTGGGTTATCGGAAGTGACGGTGGCGGAAATCGAACAGGCGAAAAAGGTCGTGCCGATTGTCAGCATCCAGAACCGGTACAACATCACCGATCGCGCCTCGGAGGACGCGCTCAACTACTGCGCGAAAGAAAAGATGGGATTCATTCCATGGGCGCCGATCGGCGGGAGCGGAACTCGTTCGTTGAGCAAGTCTGCCACTCAGTTGGAAGCCGAAGCGAAACGTCTCAATGTCAGCGTGGTGCAACTCGCGCTCGCGTGGTTACTGCAAAAATCGCCGGTCATGTTGCCGATCCCGGGCACATCGTCGCTCGCGCATCTCGAGGAGAACATGGCCGCGGAGAAACTCCAGCTCAGTGCGGACGAGTGGAAGAGGATCGAAGAGGAAGTGACGAGTGGCGTGTGACGAGTGACTAGGAAAAAGAACAAAACGTCCAACGCCCAACTCTCAACGTCCAATTAAGAGACCGAAAACGACGAGGCGAGAAGTAGCTGTGTTTTGTTTGCGGCCGACTCGAAAGTTGCGACCATCGAATCGGCAACCAAATGAAGACACTTCAAGACTGTTTTGGTCGTAGCGTACGGCTCACGGACGAACGACTTGCGCATATTCTGGAGCGACCCGAAATGAAGGAGATGGGCGACCAGCTTGAGCATGCATTGCATCAGCCGCAGTTGGTTCGGCGCTCGCGTGCGGACGACTCCGTGGGCTTATTTTATGAGTTTTACGAGCACACAGTGGTGGGTGGCAAATGGCTGTGTGTTGTGGTTAAATACGCAGAGAACGACGCGTTTGTGGTTACCGCCTACTTAACCGACAGACCCAAAGCTGGAGAAGACTTATGGCCGATAAAGTAAAATTGTGGTTCGACGCAGAGGCCGATTATCTCGAAGTGAGTTTTTCAGATGCGGCCGGCTACATGAAAGAGACGAAACACGACGCGCTTATGGAGCGTGTGGACGCACAAGGCCAAATCATCGGCTTCAGCGTTATGGGCGTCAGTCGCTTCAGGAAAGATAAGCCGCTTGAAGCGGACCTTGCTCCCGTTTGAGACTCCTATTTTCGGCGGCGGGACAGAGCCAGGCCTCCACCTTTAACATCCGCCGGTCATTTCTAAGCGGATCCCATTTCCAGCGCGTCCGAAAGGCAGAAAGGGTGACGCTCTCGTCGGCGTAATCGACGCGCCGAAAAAAAGTGGCTATCGAAAAGGGAGGAGTGGCTTAATAATCTCGAGAGGGATTCAGATCACATGACTGCGAAATGCTCGGGGATTGATGGATACGTTGGGGACACGCCGCTGATTCGACTGCGGCACGTGTCCGACCTCACGGGTTGTGAGATTCTTGGAAAGGCGGAATTCATGAATCCGGCCGGATCGGTGAAAGATCGAGCGGCCTACGGAATCATCACTGACGCGGAGGCAGCGGGTCGGCTTAAACCAGGCGCAACGATCGTCGAGGGAACCGCCGGTAACACCGGGATCGGGCTTGCCGTGATTGGGCGCGCCAGAGGGTATCGCACGGTTATTGTGATTCCGAATAATCAGTCGCCGGAGAAAATGCATTTGCTCCGTACGCTCGGCGCGGAGGTAAAGGCGGTGCCGGAAAAGCCATACAAGGATCCGGAAAATTACAATCATATCGCGCGTCGGCTCGCAGAGGAGCGAGGCTGGTTCTGGGCGAACCAGTTCGACAACACTGCTAATCGCGACGCGCATTATCGCAGCACCGGCCCTGAAATTTGGAAGCAAACGGAAGGCAAGGTTTCCTCGTTTGTCGCAGCCATCGGTACCGGCGGCACGCTTGCCGGTGTGAGCGCTTATCTCAAGGAACAAAATCCGAAGATTGAGATCGTCTGCGCTGATCCGTATGGCGCGGCGATGTGGTCCTGGTTTACCAATGGCAATCTGGAGACCAACGACGGTGATTCCATTGCAGAAGGGATCGGTCAGGGCCGCGTCACAAAGAATATCGAAGGCATCAAAGTCGATCGCGCTTATCGCATTCCGGATCAGGCTGGTCTGACGATCGTTTACCAGCTTCTGCGCGAAGAAGGCTTGTTCCTCGGCTTATCGAGCGGCATTAACGTGGCAGGTGCGGTGCGCTTCGCCAAAGAATCCGGCCCGGGTCAAACCATCGTCACCGTTCTTTGCGACTCGGGCCACAAATATCAATCAACGCTCTTCAATCGCGACTGGCTGGCTTCCAATCATCTCGATCCGGATCTTTCGCTAGGAGGCTGTTGAAATACTGGAGCGGGTCGCGCGTAGAGGCAGAAGGGATGGATGGCAAGAAGCGAGTGAGGCGCATCCCCTTTGGCGGGCTGCAACGAGCGAGCGACGTGGGCAGACGCCCCTTCAGTCTCGCGCCCGCAGGGTTGCGTCCCTTTTTGCGCTGGCCGGCGTTGCTCCCTTGACCGAGATCGCTGCGGATATCGGCACTGCGGTCGCGCCTCGTCCAACGCCAAAATCGACAGCAACGCGACCCACTTCAGTATCTCAACAGTCTCCTAAAATCGATTCTCGATCGCTGATCTCTTTTTTGTTTCGATTCGATGTTCCGAAAAAACTTGGCGAGTTGATAAATCGCTGGATAAATAGGCCGACGAAAGTTTAACTCAATCGAAAGAAATACCCATGCTTTGGACTATAATTGTCATTCTGATCGTGCTCTGGCTTCTTGGCTTCATCGGTCACATTGGCGGCGGTTTGATCCATCTCCTGCTCGTAATTGCCGTCATCGTCCTGATCATTAACCTGATTCAAGGCAGACGAGGCCTCTGAAATAATGTGGGCTGGGCGGCGTCGCCTCAAACCCCATAGCGAATTATCAAAACCAAACCCAAGATCCTCGCCCTCGCTTTTGTAGCAACGATTGCGCTGGGGTGCGTGACTGGGTTTTTGTTCTCGTGCACAAGACCACGACCGTCGGCACTCAAGCCAATCGACAAGGCTGCGCTGCAGACCTTGGTGGACACGACCGCCAAGGAACTTCTGATCCCCGGCGTCGTGATTCTCCTACGCACACCCCAAGGTGAGTTCACGGTCAGCTACGGCACCACGTTACTGGGCGCTAACAGCCCACCGAGCGCTGATACCCACTTCCGGATCGCCTCGAATACCAAGACAATGACGGCTGCGGTGATCGTGCTGCTCGCTCAGGAAGGCAAGCTCAGGCTTGACGATCCCGTTTCGAAGTACGTCCCGGATGTGCCCAACGGCGACAACATCACCATCACCGAACTGTTGAATATGCGCAGCGGTCTTTACACCTACGACGACGACCCCGAGTTCTGGGCGATCCTCGAGCGTGACCCGACCAAGGTCTGGACGCCAGCCGAGGTGTTGGCAATCGCGTTCACGCATCCGCCCTACTTCCCACCCGGTACCGGCTACCACTACTCCAATACTAACTATGCGCTGCTCGGCCTCATTGCGGAAAAGATCGACGGGAAGCCGCTGGCCAGCTGTTTGCAGGACCGTTTGTTTGGCCCGCTGGACCTGAAGGACACCCTGCTCCCCGCCACCACGTCGAACACACTCCCCGAGCCCTACTCGCACGGCTACTTGTACGGCGGCTGTTCCTTTCGTAACCTGACGGACAAGCCGTACCCGCCCGACATCCAGGCCGCGGTCAAAGCCGGAACCCTCAAGCCCGATGATTGCAGCGACCAGAACTCTTCCTACGCCTCGGCGGCCGGGGGCGTCATCTCGACCGCCAACGATTGCGCCATATGGATCAAGGCACTGGTCGGCGGCAAGGTCCTCAATGCCGACTATCAGCGCCAGTGGCTCGACAGCGTGCAGCCCGAGGTAGCGAGCAAGCCCGAAGGCCAAAAGTACGGGTACGGCATCAGCCAATTTAGCTGGGGACCGAACACGATTTATTTTCACGGCGGCGAGATGCCCGGCTTCAACTCAAAAATCAGCTACGATCCAACCAACCAGCTGACGCTTATCATTTGGACCAATCTGACTGTATCACTCGACGGCCAGCAGACCGCCAATACTCTCTTCGTGAAGATGCTCGATCACGTCTATGTGGTGTCACCGCTGCGATAAGCGCACGCCTCAACGCCCGTGCGAACAATTCCGCCGACAACAGGAAAACAGAACATCGGCGGTCAGATCGCAACACTGTACGTTCATTCCACCCAGCCATCAGAATCTGACGCGCGTCATGGAGACGATCAGACGCGAGGCGTGCGTTAAAGGAGCAGCGCGTTAAGGGAGCAATTATTTGTAGGTGGTCTTCGGCTCCGGCCCGGGGATGATTTTTTGAAATCGCGGATCAGCTCTTATTGCGCGCCACAGTCAGGGCCGCCATGCAATCTGGGATCCAACAAGCCTTACGGCATGAATTCCCAAGTATCGAACTGGATCCGAGAAAAATCTTGTATCGCGCTGCGTCATCGCACAAGAAACTGAGGGGTAATCGCGAGATGAAGATTCTTGCCTTTTTAATTTTCTGTTTGGCGTCAGGCGCCCTGGCCGACGATTTCAGAGCGATTGACGGGAAAGAATACAAGAACGTCACGGTTAGCCGAGTCGAACCTGACGGGATTGTCCTTAGAACCAAAACGGGAATTTCGAAAATTTATTTCGTCGAGCTGCCGAAAGAAATTCAGGAACGCTTTCATTATGACGCTGCGATTGCCTCTGCTTACTCCGCTCAACAAGCAGTCAATCGCGCGACGACGGCCGTCGCTGGCCGCGGGCAGCCGGTGGAGGTGATTTCGCACGGCGCCCAGGTGGACATCAACCAGCATCTTGCGCTCGGTAATGTAACGCTTGTCGATTTTTATGCAGACTGGTGTGGCCCATGCAGACAGCTATCGCCGAGCCTGGAGCAAATGGCGAGAAGTGATCCAGAGATCGCGCTGCGCAAGATCGACATCGTCAACTGGAGAACGGCGGTGGTACAGCAATTCAACATCCACTCGATTCCGCACGTTAACATTTATGATCGCGGAGGCAGGCTGGTTGGTACCGTCAATGGCGCTGACGTCAACGCGATCAAAAGTTACGTCGCACAAGCCAAAACCGGCGGGTGATTCCGCGTCAATGACTGCGAAATCATGGGGGGCTATTCGGATTAGCGAGAGCTTTCGGAGTGCGCACGCGTCCGCGCATCGCTTTTAGATTGGCGTCAGGCTCCGGGCTTACAACGGCACGCCCTGGTTACTGCTTATCGTACACCACGACGTTCTTGAATGGCTTACCATCCCGATCGGTTCCGCTCACAGTGACGGTGCGGCTTTTGCCATCGGCGGAAACCACGATGTGTCCGCTGCCAATAAGCCTTCCGTGGTTCATAGTATTGAATTCCGAGGTCCGATCATCCCGCTTCTTGTACGAGCGCGCGTCAGAAGTCGGATCACCAATGACGGGATAATCTCTCCCGTCAAACTTGCCCGTCCACTGGCTGTGCGTGGCCTTACCTTTCGCATCCATGCCATTCACAGTCACCTTCACTTTGTCACCGGCAGCTTCATAGACAACCGTGGTGTTCTTTGTCGTCCCGGGCTTGATCTTCGATTTTGCTTCGTTCAGCTTCCACGTTCCCATTTGTGGATCGGCTGCGAAACACGCTCCCGCTGCCACAAAGCAAAATACTACAAGCAATCTAATCGATTTTATTTTCATTTGGCCGATGAAGACCGGATTTCGATCTCCCGTCAACATTTTTTCACGGTTCCAACCGGCGAATGAATCCGCCGAAGGCAGGCCAAGCGCATCAAGCCGCTGATGAGAGGAACTGGGTGTCGCGCTCGGCGAAGTTTTGTTCAGTCAATCCGATTTCGATCGATCGCGCGTAATCGGACGTGGTTTTCTTGTCCCGCTGTTATCTCCGATGATTGTGTTTTGGTTGCAAATAGTTGGTAACAGTCCACTCGCCGACATTGCTTCCCGCCTGTAGTCCGTCCACGTTCGCCGAATGGAAGTGAATGCCGCCGTATATCCTGCTCACCCCTGCTTCTTCCGCTGCATCGAAGGGTGTTGAAAAGCTACGGTATACACCGGGTAGGAAATCTGAGCCGGTTGTGAAAGGCAGATCTTCCGTCCCAAAAAAGAGCGGGAGCACAGTCGCGCCGGCCCCGCTGAAGGTGCTATGGCCAGAAGTGTACTCGGGGAACGGCGGCGTCACGAGCAATGGCATCCAATTTAGTTCTGGTTCGGCAAAGGCAATCGCAGTCACCGGGCGCCAGAAATCGAAGGTGTACTTCGCGTCCCATGCACAAATAGCAGCGTCGGCCATGGCGATGTTTAAGAGAGCAAACAACCTCGCGTTTTCTTCCAGCGTGTTGCCTTGTCCGGCGCCGATAATCTGCGCAATGCTGTTCCAATGCCCGGGCGGCGTTTCAGTGCCCGTGCCATCGGCCCAAAACAAGGCAATCTCGGTCTGGTCTTCTGTGCGCGTTGAGCTGACGTCCTCACCGAGTTCCTTGACCTCCTCGTAGTCTGCAGCGTACTGCTGGCTATCGAGAGCCGGCGGCCCGGGCGGACGAAACTGTGAGCTGCTGCTCATTGCAAACGGCACGACGAACCCCCATTGCGGCAGCAAATAAGGAAGAAAGGCTGGAGGAGTTGGCACCCATACGCCAGGACCACTGCCGCCAGGTGGCTGGACGATAGCATTGGAACCATCATTCGCCCGCGCCGCGAGGATTTGGGTTGCAACGAATTCGCCCCACGTAATGCCATTTGCCTTTTGTGGGCCGTTTGGAATTCCAGCGAGAATCGCGGCGTGAAGCGCATCAAAGCTGGCTACATTAGCAGGAAAGAGATTGACGAGCGCCTCGTGCGCGGCGGCACTAGCGGCAGCTTCACGCGATGCACTGGGCGGCACTGCGCTTTGCACCAGGTAAGGCTCATGCGTGCGGGCAATGCCGTTAACCGCGTCGTAGATTGATACGTGAAGAATAGCGAGACTGCGGGATGCGACCGGTGGCGCTGTTCTGCCGGCGCGAATGGCATCGAGCGCGGCGTTGTTCCAGTCGGTCACGACATCGGCACGTGCAGGGACAGCGATGCTCGACGCAAGATTTATGGCGGTTAGGTAGGCAATAACGAGTGAAGTTTTAAGGAGAGTGTTCATTGGGCGCACCTTTCGACGACAAGTGGCTCGCTTGTACCCTGTAGCGGACTTTTACGTCAAGATTGTTCCGACTGGCTGTTTCCAGGGAGAGAGGCTCCCGTTACAGCATTGGCAACGATTTTTTAGATTTTGGCGGCGAAAATTCCCGATCAAGGTCTGCCAGATCTTCTTGGGTCAGTTTGATGTCGATTGACCGTGCGTTGTCGCGGACGTGCTTTTCGTTACTTGCTTTTGGAATTGCGATGACTCCCGGCTGACGTATCACCCAGGCAAGCGCAATCTGGGCGGGACTCGCGTCTTGACGTTTCGCAATTTTCTTTAACGTCTTGTTTTCGAGTAATCCGCGGTCGTGGCCTACCGGCGAATAAGCCATGATAGTGCAAGTGAACGGTGATTGGTGATCGGTGATCAGTGGCAAGAGATCGAATTCAATTTCGCGGTTTTCGAGATTGTAAAGCACCTGATCGGTGGCGCAGTTGGGGCCGTCTTTAATCGACAATAGCTCTTCGAGATCATCGACGTCGAAATTCGACACGCCCCAGCGCCGGATTTTTCCGGCGAATCGAAGCTTCTGGAACGCTTCTACGGTCTCACCGAGCGGCGGTGTCCTTTCGCGCCAGTGCAACAAGTAAAGATCGATTGCATCAATGCGAAGGCGCTTGAGACTGCGCTCGCAGGCCTTGGGCAACTCCGTTCGCGATGCGTGGTGCGGATAAACTTTGGTGACGATAAACGCGCGGTCGCCGCGGCATTCGATTGCGTCGGCCACGACTTTTTCTGCGCCACCTTCGCCGTACATCTCGGCGGTATCGATCAAGGTCATGCCGAGATCGATGCCCAGACGCAACGCCGCGACTTCGTCTGCGCGTGCGTTTTTCTTTTCGCCCATGCCCCATGTGCCCTGGCCCAGCACGGGAACGCGCGTGCCATCGGGAAGTGCGACAGTTTTCATACACTTCAATCGAATCTGGAAACCAGGAAAGCAGGAAACTTGTCTCGATAGATTGCGCTGTAACAATGCAGCCGGCGCGGCTGCGACGACAGAATCTCGTCCGAGAAATCTGTGTAAATGTGTGTAATCTGCGGACATGGCTAGAATGCGTGTTGTTCAGGTGCCGCGCGCTGGCGGACCGTTAGAACTGGTTGAACGAGATATTCCTGAGCCGCAGCCGGGATGGGTGCGGATCAAAGTCGATGCGTGCGGTGTTTGTCACAGCGACTCGTTAGTCAAAGAAGGACTCTGGCCTGGTATTCAATATCCGCGTGTGCCGGGACACGAAGTCATTGGAGTTGTCGATGCTGTCGGCGAACGAGTGAAACCATGGAAAACTGGGCAGCGCGTCGGTGTTGGTTGGCACGGCGGGAACTGTGGTTATTGCGATAATTGCCGGCGTGGCGAGTTCTTTGCGTGCAGTGTCGCGCTGTTGACGACCGGCATCTCTTTCGACGGCGGCTACGCGGAATACATGGTTGCGCCGGCCGAAGCGCTGGCACTTGTGCCTGACGAACTTTCTGCCGTCGAAAGCGCGCCGCTGATGTGCGCCGGCGTGACGACTTTCAACGCGCTCCGAAACAGCGGCGCCCGAGGCGGGGATGTTGTTGCAGTCCTCGGGATCGGCGGTCTCGGTCATCTCGGCGTGCAGTACGCAGCCAGGATGGGATTCAGAACCGTGGCGATCGCGCGTGGAAAAGACAAGGGGGCATTCGCCAAACAGCTCGGGGCGCACCACTACATCGACAGCCAGGCATCCGATCCGGCGGCGGAACTGAACAAGCTCGGTGGCGCGAAAGTTGTAATAGCAACCGTGACTCATGCCGGTGCGATGACAGCAGTGCTCGGGGGACTGGCACCGAACGGTGTGCTTATGGTGATCGGCGCTGCTGGCCCGCTTTCCGTTGATCCGATCCTGCTCATTAGTGGCTCCCGGTCCGTCGAAGGCTGGTACTCCGGAACGTCGATCGATTCGCAAGACACCCTGAACTTCAGCGCATCGAACAACGTGCATTCGATGAACGAAGTGTTTCCGCTTGAACGAGCCGCCGAGGCTTACGAGCGCATGATGAGCGGCAAGGCGCGTTTCCGCGTCGTTCTCAATGTCGGCGCAAGAAGCTGACGACTGAAAGCTAAGTCAGCGGACCGAGAAGGAAAGTGCGTTCGTATTGGTCGCTGGTTCACACAAGCGTATGGAAAAGCAGGAAGCTGATGACAATCGTTCGGCCGCGAAAGAAGATGGCGTAGAACTGATGATTGCACTCGTTTCATCTGACCGCAGCCGTGACCAGACCGGCGAAATTAAGCAGTTACTGATGTCTTGTTATGAACCTCACTCCATTTCGGTGACTGTCCCGGCTTTGACTTCGAGTTTCTCGGCAACCAACTCTCGGCGCTTCTCGTCCGCCACATCGATATAGACGTCATATGTGCCCGGTGGCGCGGCCATATCTTCACCGTACTTTTCGGCTTTCTGAACTGCTGAAATCGGGACGGTCATCTTGTTATCGCCTGGCTCGGCCAAGTAAATTGCCTTTGCTTTCGGCAATGCTTTGCCTCCGAGACGGACTAGACCGATATGTTCCTCAGGCCTGATCTCGTGGGAAGGATGTTCCTGATCGAAGGCGAGATCTCTGACCAGAATGATGCGCCGCCCATCTTTTGGCAGCCAGACGACATCAAACTTCTCGCTTTTCACATCTGGCGGGATGCGGATGGGTTCATCGTATTTGTCCGTTTCACCGGCGTTTTCAATTCGGATCGCTGCGTTTGGATTGTCAGCATCTCCCGCGGTCACCACAACGATCGCTTTCAGTGCCGGAAATTGGATGCCAGGTTTCAGGACTGTGATTGTTCGCTGAGGACGGGCGAGGCCTTCTACTTTTTCCACTGGAGCCGCCTTGCTCTCAGCGGCTGGGGAGGTTGTTAAAGTTGGCTGTGCTGCAACTCGCATCGGCGACTGATATGATTTCGTGCCTGTGATGGCGCCGAATTTCAACTGCACACGATGCTCTGAGCCATCCGCCGGGAGATTGGACGTGTAGTAGATCGCGTATTGTCCGGCAAGTTGTCTGCCGATGTTGTCGTAAAGGCGCTTCAGCTCCGTAGGTTCGGTCGCGCTAAGGTAGAGCGCACCGGAATCGGCTGCGATTTTTCTCAAATTCACTTCGTCGAGTTCTGTGCCGAGGCCAACGGCATAGATCGGCGTGTTGACTTGCTTGGCGAGCAAAAGGACATCGGTGACGGTGTGTTTGCTCAGCGGTTTGCCGCTGCCGTCGTCATCGACTCCGTCGCTGAGCAGCACTATCGCTTTGCGTCCACTCACGGCGCGCAACGATTCGACCGACGCATAGAGGGCGTCCCATAATGCAGTATCTCCGCGTGCAGCGGTCGCTCCGATCGCGTTGCGTGCTGCCGCGCGATCACTGCCCAGCGGATAGATTGTCTTTACGTCGCGCGAAAAACGAACGACCTGCGCCTTGTCCTGCGATTGAAGCGTCTCGAGAAAACTCGCGGCTGCCGCTTGCGCCTCAGCGAGGCGCTTTTTCATCGAACCACTGGTGTCCAGCGTCAGCACGACCGAGAGCGCCGTGAGCTTGGGCACGACGGTGATAGGTTCCTGATCGACTTCATCTTCGCGCACGCGAAAATCGCCCGACCCGAGACCCGGCAGGGGTACACCGTCTTTGAGCACCGTGGCGAAAATCGTCACTTTCGGAAATTCCGAGGTGTCGATCTGGTTCAGCTGGACCTGTGCGTCGGCCGCGGCCTGCTCTCCGGTGATACGCCGTGAAGGCTCTTCAGCTTCGAGGATTGGAAGAATGCCGACGAGAGCGCCGACAGAAAAGATGCGACTAACAAACGGGTGAATATTCATAGTGAAATCATCGTTTAGGACGTAAAATCCTATGCCGATGGACGACTGAAGTCGAGCCGTTTAACTCGAGATCAGCTGGCGTCGCACCGTCGCGTTTTCCTATACACACGTGAAAAACGAATTCTGATAATCAGCTTAGAACCTCGACAGCGATTGCATAGGCTTTATAGAACCCAAAAGATTTGGGAAAGTCGATAGCTGAGCGTTGAATATTGAGAGATGCTCCCCATGATAATTTTTTGGGGTAGCCTTAAATGAAATCAAGCTACGACGTCGTAACCCTGGGAGCCGGTCACCCGCCTTCGCCAAGGCTACGGCGTGGCAAGTAACGGTTTGTTGCACCATACTGAATCGTTCGGATGAAGTCTCGATATGATGTTGTAATCCTGGGAGCTGGTCACAATGGGCTGGTGGCGGCGAGCTATCTTGGACGCGCCGGCTTAAGCGTACTGTTACTGGAAAAAAACGATTATATCGGTGGAGCGACCACTTCGCAGAGATTATTCCCGGACTATGACGCGCGCCTGTCGCGGTATGCTTATTTGATTAGTTTGTTCCCGCAGAAAATCATCCGCGATCTCGGGCTGAACCTGGAGCTGCGCAGACGCGCGATTGCGTCGTGTACGCCTTACATTAATCACGGCGAGCATAGTGCTCTGGTTTTGAGCAACCTCGACGAAGAGCTGAGCCGAAAATCGATTGTCGAACTGACCGGAAGCGACGCCGAGTTCGAGCGGATGAAAAAATTTTACAATCTGCCGCGCGTTTTTGCCGAGCAGGTTTGGGATTCGATGCTGGAGCCGCTGCTTGCGAAAGAGGAAATGGCGCGCCGGTTTCAGGTTGATGAAATCTCACGCGAGGCGTGGCGCAGTTTGGTTCAGGAACCGCTCGGGAACGCCATCGAGCGTTATTTGCAAAACGATCTGGTGCGCGGCCTTGTCTTCACGGATGCGAAGATTGGTGTGTTCACGTTTGCGCACGATCCCTCGCTCGTGCAGAACCGCTGTTTTCTTTATCACCTCATCGGAAACAAGACAGGCGAATGGAAGGTGCCGGTCGGCGGGATGGGTGCGGTGTCATCCGAGTTGGAGCGGGCAGCGCGTAAAGCAGGCGCCGAAATTCTTACCAATGTCGAAGTGCACGCGATAAACCTGAGCGACAAGGCACGCAGCGTTGAATTTCGCGTTGACGATAAACAACATGATGCGGTCGAAGCGCGCTTTCTATTGGTCAACTTTGGCCGGAACGTGCTCGCAAGATTTACGGGTCGTCTATTGCAACCGGATCGCACCGATGAAGGTTCCGTGTTCAAGATAAACATGCTCTTGCGTCGATTGCCAAAGTTAAGGGCGAAAAAGCACCAGGCGACGGAGGCCTTTTGCGGGACCTTTCACAGCGACGAAGGCTACGAACAAATGAATATCAGCTACGACCAGGCGTGTGAGGGCAGATTGCCGGAGAAGACACCGTGCGAGATGTATTGCCACACGTTAACCGATGACAGTATTCTCGCGCAGGACCTGCGTGAACAGGGATTTCATACGATGACGTTGTTCGGGCTCGACGCGCCCTGGAGCCTGTTCGCGAGAGACAATGAGAACATGCGGCGCGAAGCGGAGAAAAAATTCCTGGCGAGCGTAAACCAATGGCTCGAAGAACCGATTGAAGATTGTCTTGCGGTTGCGCGTGATGGCCGCCCTTGTATCGAGAGCAAAAGCCCGGTCGATCTTGAGGACGCGCTCGGGATGTATCATGGGAACATCTTCCACAACGCGCCGACGTTTCCCTTTGCCGAGCGCAAACAGCAGGTCGGCACCTGGGGCGTAGAGACTGAATACGAAAACGTGTTTTTCTGCGGATCGAGCGCCTCACGCGGCGGTGCCGTTAGTGGCATTCCCGGGCACAACGCCGCGCGAGCGGTGCTCGCGCGTGTTTGATGTGAAAAGCGAAGCGATAACAAGCGACGTTGAATCTATCGACGCAATCATCGCCGCCACTTACGACGTGATCTCCGGCCCCGCTGAAAAGAAGCGCGATTGGAATCGTGAGCGGTCGCTGTTTTATCCAGGCGCACGTTTGATTCCCACTGCGAGCGTCCCTGGAAGAAAGGATGTCGATCTTGAGCCGCAAATATTAGATGTCGAAGGTTACATAGCGCGGGTAGAACCGCTTCTTGAGAAGGCTGGTTTTTTCGAAACGGAAATCGCTCGTCAAACGGAACAGTTTGGCCGGATTGCTCACGTTTGGAGCACCTATGAATCGCGTCACCATCCAAATGACCCCGCACCGTTCATGCGCGGCATTAACAGCTTCCAGCTCTTCAATGACGGAAAGCGCTGGTGGATCTTGTCGATTTACTGGCAACACGAGAGTCCTGAGCACCCAGTTCCGGAAAAATATCTCTAAGAAAGCAGACGGCCTACGTTCAATTCGGAAGGGGGGCGGTCCGGTTGCAAATGGCAGGGATCTGTGCGCCACAGTGCGGAGCGACGAGCTTCGCCATCCGAAAACAACTACCCATCAAGTCAGCATCATCGGCTGTGAGTTTCAAACGCGCTAATTTGTTTCGCGAAGCTGTCGAGAATGATGGAGCCGGGTTCGGGTGCATAGCGCAACGCAATATAGGCATTCGAGATCTGCCGAATAAGCTCGGATTCGTCCGGCAATAACTGCGCGGCTCGCCTTGAGAAATCTGATGGGCCTTCCCACGAATCGCGTCGGACACCAAGGCGGGCGGCCTTTCGACAAAAACGTTCATACAACGCCTTCACCCGGTCTATGCGTGAGCGCGTGCGCAAGTGCATCCAGCCGAAATAGCTTACGAGCAGTGCCACTGCGACAACCAGAATTTCGAAGATAAGAAAGAACGGCCCGCGGCTGGCGATCCCGATTGAATCCAGCAATACTTCCTGCACGTCGGCGTCGAACCCAAGGAGCCGGGTGTCCCACTCGTAATTGAGCGTCTCCCAGGCAAGCCGAAACTTGGTGAATATTGCTAATCGAATCAACCGCGTGACGAACGCGCTTCGACGACCTTCCATCTGTCCGGAAGCGAGGCGCGTCTCTACGAACGAGTTGAGATCGAGACTCGCGCGCCCCGGCGCGACTACGGTGGTGGGATCCACTCGTGTCCATCCGCTTTCCGGGAGCCAGACTTCGCACCAGGCGTGCGTGTCCGCCTGTCGTACGAGAAAGAATCCTCCCAGATCGTTATACTCACCGCCCAGATAGCCGACCACGACGCGTGCAGGAATTCCCGCTAATCGCATCAAGGTAGCGAAACTGGAGGCGTAATGTTCGCAAAAGCCAACTCGACGATGAAAGAGAAATTGTTCCAGATCGTTTTTCTTGTACTCGCCCGGCGACAACGAATAACGGAACCCTTGCGTCCGGAAAAACTGAAGCGCGCTGTGTACCGTGCCGCGCGAATTGGAATTTTGCGCGGCCCAGGATTGAGCTAGCTCGCGTACGGCCGGACTAATCGATGCCGGCAACTCGAGCGCTTCCTTACGTTCATAGGGCGGGAGTTGCTTTCCCGTCTCTTCTGGAGACGAAACGACCTCGTATCGGCGCGCTTTTCGAATCGGCTGAACGCACCAGAGATAATCGCCGCGTGCAAGCATGGCACCCGGAGGAATATCAAACGGCCGATCGAGCGCGAACATCCAGCGCGAACCATGCGGTGCGATCGTAATCCGCTGCCGAATCGTGTTGCCGCTGGGAGATTGCCTGGGCAAACGAGAGATTGACGCCGGCGCGTACGGAGCTCGCCATTCCATGCCATCGCAACGCCACATCACTAGCCCGCGCCAATACATCGGACCGGGCGGCGGAGTTCTGCTGCCGGGAAACTCCGCGCGGAAAGCGATGTCTGAAGAATTTGCAAGCGCTGCGATGCTGCCCGGAGAAAGTCGATCGGAAAAACCGGAACTCGCCGAACGCGGATCGCGAATTTGAAACCAGAACCCGGTATTTAGTCGTGGAAACAAAAGGAACAAGAGGACGACGATCGGCGCCGCCTGAGCAAGCAGTTTGCAAGTCACGCCCAGTGGAGGCCAGAAAGCGCCGGGTGACGATCCGCGATGAAACTGGATCAGTGCCACAAGCAGCAACGCAAATGCTGCGAGGAGGCAAAGTGCGATCCCGAAGTCTTGGGAAAGGAAAAATCCGCAAAGACAAAGCACCCATCCCATCAACACCATGATTTGGAACTCACGCGCGGTGTGCGCTTCCAAAACCTTGAGAGATATGAGAACGACAAGGAGCGATACGCTAGGCTCAATTCCCTTGAGGGAACCATAGCTGGCGAAGATGGCGAAGAGGGCCACGGCCGCGAGCATCAGTTTCAAAGTTGCAAAACGAAGGCGGTACCCTTTTGGCTCCATCCAGAATTTCATTGCGAGTGCGAGCAGAAAAAGGCACGGAACCCACGTCGCGAGAGAGCCGAACATTGGAGGCAATGTGAAGAGCAACGCAGCCGCCAGCCAAAGCAGCGGCCGCCGTGGAATACTCCGGTCCCTGTTAGCCTTGCTCATGCTATTGCTCCGCTAACTGGAACAGACTAAGTGCGCGCAGACACTGATGAAAATGCAATTGGCCAACAGCCGGTGGAACAACGGTGCCTGGCAGGCGAAGACCGTACGGACGCCGCGCGCGCTCGGCTTCGATCACCCAAAGCGCGAGCTGCGACAGTTTCTCTTCCACGTTAGTAAAACCGAGAGCAGAAAAATCCAGGTGCACGACACCTTCCGCTTCAGCGGCGAATTGCTTTGTCATGAGCGGTTGCCCGCGCGCCACAGCTTTCCAATCGATATGACGCTGGGACTCTCCTGGCACGTAGGCGCGCACTCCCGCAAAGTCATCGCCCTCTCTGATCTCCGTCTGGGCGCGGCTATGTGCGGTGAGCGCGCGATTCGACGGGAGCTGGGGATCGCCCGCAGGTTTTGGATAAACGATGTAGGTTTGAGAAGATGCAAATTTCTTCAAAAAGCGAATGAAACCGAGCGGATAAACACTCGTTAGGCACAACGTGCGTACCGTATGTTCGCCCCGCTGCCGAGCGGGAAATCGAAGCGTCACCCGGGCTGCCTTATCGGCTGGAATGTAGTCGATGCGTTCACACTCCCTGCTCGATCCGCGGAGGGCCAGCTCAATTCCATGGCGCGTTGCACGGGAGCCATTCGTGATCTCGACCGGCAGCGAGACCTCCTGGCCTGCAAATGCTGGCTGTATGGATTCGAGTGCTATCGTCACGCCCGCGAGATTGGTCAGGGTATGCGGAATCGAAACCAGAAATACCGACGTCAGCGCGAACAAGAGCAAGTAAACTGCTGCACTATTTTGACTCGAGGCCGCGTACCACATCGCGCCCAGCACAAACAGTATGCCGGCAAAACTCGCGGTCGGATAAACGAGCGGAAGTTTTCTTGCTTTCACGGGACCGGCACGCTGTGTAGCAGATTATCAGCGAGTGTGCGTCCACTTTGTCCGGATTGCTCGATATCGTGTCCCAGCCGATGCGCCATAACTGCGATTCCCACCGCTTGAATATCTTCGGGAAGAACCATGTCGCGGCTGTTCATCAGCGCCCAAGCCTGGGACGCGTGCAGCAGGGCCAGACCTGCGCGTGGTGACAAACCAGTGCTGTGACGTTGCCGCGACGCGTCGAGTAAATCCTGGAGATAATCGAGCAGCGCCGCGGAAGCGTGCACCTTTCGTACGTTATCTTGAATCTCCACCAATGTTCGCGGACTAATCACCGGCTTCAGTTCTTTAAGCATCTCGCGGCGATCCATTCCCAGAAGCATGGCCCGCTCGCTGGCGCGGTCTGGCACGCCCAGCTCGATCCGCATCAGAAAACGATCGAGCTGAGATTCGGGCAGCGGAAAAGTACCGACTGCGTGTTGTGGATTCTGTGTCGCGATCACAAAAAACGGCTCGGGCAACTCATACGTCACGCCATCGATTGAGATGCGCTGTTCTTCCATTGCTTCAAGCAGCGCGCTTTGCGTCTTGGCAGTCGCGCGATTGACCTCGTCGATCAGGACGACTTGCGAGAAGAGCGGGCCGCGATGAAACACAAAGCATTGTTTGCCCCGATCGAAGATGGAATTGCCAAGAATATCGGCCGGCAACAGGTCACTGGTAAATTGGATGCGCTGAAATGCGAGCGCCAGCGAGCGCGCTAGCGCCTGGGAGAGCGTTGTCTTGCCCACGCCCGGGATATCTTCAATCAAAAGATGACCGCGCGCTAGCAGACATGCGACAGCGAGCTTTACCGCCTGATTCTTGCCTACGATAAGTTCACAAATCTGCTTCGTGAAGACATCAACGTCGTCCGTCACTCCGAAATGATCTGCGGGAACGATGCGCTTCGCAAACAGGATATGCGGAAAATGACCTCTGCTTTTTTACTCTTTATCTTGCTCATGCTCTAACGCTCGATCTGATGACTCGAATTCCTCAGTTCGCGTAGATTTTCGCGTTCGCTTTCGTGACGGCGAGATGGATGGCGTGCTTCCTTCGACTCTGCTCAGCAAAGGCTGCGGTCTCGCCCAGGCAGATGTCGCTTTGGCCGGCGGCAGAGCAGGGGACGGATGAGCCTCGCGGTAACATTTTGTGACCAGACCGAGCACGAACGCCCCAAGAACGAACACGGCTACTCGTCTTTCCATCGGAGTGAGGCGGAATCTCTGCCTCACGTCATCGAGTTTGAAATACCACTTCCTTTTCAATTCACGACAGTTCCAGAATCAATTCACAGTTTGATTCTCGTGCCGTGGCCGAATCAGAACAGAGCGATAATGTCGCCTGATGTTCGAATCGTAAAACCGCGTTTTTGACTCCGCCGACATTAGGTCGCGATGCACTGCAGGCGGGACGGCGAGATATCGATAGATCGCGCCGTTTACGAATTCGATTTCGAGAATGTGCCAGCGTTTGCTGTAGCCAATCTTTGCAATCGCAGTTGATTCGACGTGCTGTCGCGGAATGTGCGAGATAATGGAATTCGGTGTCGCAGTGGGATCAGCGCAAAATGCCGTCGGGGCCACACTGAGTATTGCAAGGAACGCTGCGTGCCAACGGCATCTCATGGCGAGGTAATGCGTTTCAATTCCTCGGTCGAGCTAACCACGAATGCACACGAATAGACACGAATTTCGAAAAATGACGAAACCCAAATGACGAACGGCGAATCAATGATGAAGTCCGAATGACGAGGATCGAATCCCGATTCGACAGACTTTGTCGATAACGCGGAGAATTGTCAGGGGGACCGCCGGGCAACAGGCTAGCATTCTGTCATTCGTTCGGCATGTGACATTGTTCATTGCCCGAGCGGCGTGCTTACTTCTGTCCCTTGCGGTGGCTTGAAGTCGAAACTCGACGGAGGAACAGGCGCGCGCGTTTGATTCGAATACGTTGTTACGATTCTGTCGCCATTCGGTAGCAGCATATCAGTGCGTCCGACACGCAGGTCGTCATTGACGTGCAGATCAAGCTTTTCAAATACTCGCTTCATCGAAACGGTGCGCGGCAGCAACGCGAGCTCGTATCCGTTGTCGGTCTTTGTCGCCTTGATTTGAAATGTGTTTTCGACGTTCTCCAGATTCAGTGCGGAATTGATCGCGGCTACCGTGGAATCAAGCGGCGATCCTTTGCCTAATGGATAACGTTCCGCGGATTTAAAACTGGGGTAATAAATCCAGAGCTGCCGGCCGTCGCTCACGGTGACACTGGGTGAATTGCCTTTCACTTCACGCCGGAATTTGTTTGGCGGTTGGAACCAAATTCTTCCGGAGCTCACGATCGGCTTCTTCATCAGGCGGATCACTCTTTCTTCCTGAAAATCCGCCTGCGTGCTCCGGTTCGCCCGAATTCCCGCAAGAAGGTTCGTCAGATCAGCCTCGGAAAGTGGGCCGCTGTTCGTGACGGATGTAAGTGCAGCGAAGACAAGTGTCGCAAACAAGATCCTATCCATGCGGCGATTTTATCCGGGTTGGATGATTTTTCACAATGCGAGATATCTTGCACGCGCTTGTAGAGTATTCCCTCTGATAAAGAAGCAGCTTACGTGAAAATCTATTTCGACAATCCAGAGTACGACGGACAATTCCTGCGCTCGCTCGGTTACGCGCCACTTGGCGCGCAGATCGGCGAGGCGTGGGCGATTGCCGCACAAATCCGGGCGGGCGATGCGACCAGCTGGTATAACGCATGGTCGTCCTACGCCGACCAATTGTACGAGCTCGTCGTCAAGTCCCGCGCTGCGGGGCATCGGGTCAGCGTGCGGAATGCGTTCTTGCGCGCATCGAATTATTATCGCACCGCCTACATCTTCATGTTCGCCCTGCCCGTTGACCCACGCGTCATCGAAGCCTATGAGAAGCAAACCGACGCCTTCCAGAAAGCCGCCACGTTATTCGAGCCGCCGATCGAGATTCTCAAGATTCCGTACGAGAAGACAACACTGCCCGGTTATTTCATCAAACCCGATGCGAGTGACGCGGCGCGCAAAACTTTGTTGTGTACGGGTGGATACGACGGGACGTGTGAGGAACTATTCTTTATCATTGCCGGTGGCGCGTTGCAACGCGGCTACAACGTCTTAATCTTTGACGGTCCCGGTCAAGGTGGCGCGCTCGTTACACAAAAACTGCCAATGCGGCCGGACTGGGAAAAGGTCGTGACGCCAGTAGTTGATTATTTACTCACGCGGCCGGACGTAAATTCTGCTCGCGTTGCGCTATACGGCGGCAGCTTTGGCGGTTATCTCGCGCCGCGTGCGGCGGCGTTCGAGCATCGGCTTGCCGCTTGTATTGCAGATGCTGCCCTGTTTGACCCAGCAGCGCTGAGTAACAAAATGTTCCCGGCTGATATTGCGAGCGCCTTGGCGAAAAATGATGTTGCAGTACTTGAGCCATTTTTTGACAAGCTGCAAGAGGATACGACTCAACGCTTTATTCTCGGACGCGGCATGTGGGTGCACGGCGCGACAACACCTTGGGAATATTTTAAGATGTTTCAAGCGTACTCGCTTGCCGACATAGCCAAGAATATCCAGTGTCCCACCTTTGTGGACGAGGCAGAAAACGATCGACGGCGCGGCGGCGGGAAAGAGTTGTACAACGCGTTACAATGTCCTAAAGAATACGTGCTCTTTAAGGCGAGTGAAGGCGCTGGCGAGCACTGCGAGGCAGGTGCACGCGAGGTATTTTTTCAAAAGATGTTTGACTGGCTCGATCGAATCCTGGCCCGATAACCGCGCCGGAAAATACGACCGGCGCGTTTTCTGGCGCGAGCTTAGCGCCACATTGTTCGGCGAACGACGAGCGCACGTCCTTGCCGGGACAACTCCGCGTGAGCGGCAGACAAGGATGCGTGCGCTCCCCAATATTAGGAACCGAATTTAGTCCTCAGTGATTATGCCAAAGAGACCGTGCTCTTCGTCAGCGATTCCAGCGGTGAAAAAGACTCCGCCCGCCTGAGGGAGAAGATCCCACAAGCCGTCAAATTGAAGCGGCGTACCATCGGCGCGCATTAGCGTCTCGATAAAATTGCCCGTCACTGGATCATAGTTATTAATGAGTCCGTCACCAAAATTGCCGACCCAAAGGTTGGTGCCTTCCACGAGAGCAAGTCCCCATGGGGCATTGAGATTTCCGTTTGAGATCAGCCGCCGGAGGAAGTTGCCACTGGTATCGAACACATTCACGAAGCCACAGCCGGCGCAATGGACATCATCCACTCTTTTGGCATCCTGCTTGGCATAGGTCACAAAAATTTCGTTATTGAAATTGCGGATGCCGAATGGTCCATATCCTGCCGGTAGATTGGGGTCGACGAAGCCATTGGGAGTAACCTGATGAAAATTCTCATCGTAGGTTTCGACCTTGCTTGTGTGAAAATCTGTCACATACAGGAAATTGTGACCGTCGGCGACGCCGAGTGTTGCGCCTTTATAAATGGCACGGTTAACGCCATTGTTCGTGCCGTTATCGACTGCGATGATGGCATGCGTTTGATCCAGAGTCGGGTTCCAACCCGAGATGGAACCATCTTCACTGACAAAAATGAAAAAGGCGGGCGCCGACATTCCATTTTTTGTCACTTGGAAGAACGGCGTGCCGTTGAAGACTTGTCCAGTGGGATTGCCCACGCCTCTGTTCCGCGCGGCCGTGGGAATTGTCACGACCAGGTCAACAGCTGTGCCATCCTGATGGTAGAGAGTGGAAACACCGGTACCATTGTCACTGACCCAAATCGTACCGCTAGGCGAGACCGACATGCCCCATGGATTGACAAGGTTTGGATCGACGTGTTGCGCAACGCCGGGGATATCTGATTGGAAGTTTGTCCACGAATAGGTGTCCGCGCGCCCAGACGTGGCCGTTAGGATTGCTGCTGCCAACACGGGCAGAGCAATTTTTGTATAAGCATGAATCTTTTTCATAGGTTTTGGTGGTTGTTTTACTGCTGAGACAATCGCAGCGATCATTGCTGGGTAGCGCATCGGAAAAGTAACAGTGTTGTTACTTTTCCTGAGCGCTGCGTAGTTAATCGGCGATACCCAGTCCGTCCACTGCCGACGCTGGCTTGCCGGAGGCAGCGCGATGGCTTAGCGGCGGTCGCGCGAGTCGATCGTATAGCCGACGTGGCGGACGGTGTGAATCAGCGGAGGATCACCGATCTTTTTTCGGAGACGGCCAATGAACACTTCGACCAGCTTCGTGTCGTACTCATGCGCGTGTTCCCAAACGCGCTCGCACAGCTCGGTGCGCGTGAAGACACGGCCTGGCTCACGCATCAGCACCTTTAACAACATTAGTTCTCGCGGGGAAAGTTCGATTCGTTCCGCGCCGCGATGGACATTGTGAGTAGCCAGATCGAGCGTGAGATTGCCAACGTGCAAGGACATCACGGGTTCCTCCGGATACCGCCGCCCGAGCGCGCGAACGCGCGCCACCAGCTCCTGCATGGCAAACGGCTTGGGCAGGTAATCGTCAGCGCCAAGCTGTAATCCAGTAACTCGATCATCGACCGCACCGCGCGCGGTCAGCAGCAGGACGCGGCTGGCGAGATGTTGTGCATGGAGCCGTTGCAACACTTGGAAGCCATCGATCCCAGGCAGGCGGATATCGAGCACGATAAGGTCGAAAGGTGTCTTTCTCACTTCGGCCAAAGCGGTTTCGCCATCATGCACCGCTTTCGGATCATGGCCGGCCTCGGTCAACGCAGAAGCGATTTGCCGCGCCACAGCGATTTCATCTTCGACGATCAGGATGCGCATGGATTAGAACCGGATGGTAAATTGTGCAGCTAACAGATGATTGTCATCGCCGGAGCCGGTGGTTTCATGCTGAAAATCATACTGCAATTTTAACTGCACGTGTGGTGTGAAACGATAGGCTGCGGCGATGTCGATCCTGCCGAGGTCTTCACTCCAGCGAACGTCGTGGCCGTAGCCGTCATTGATGTCGCCGAAAAGTTGTTGGTTCCAGCGAATCGCGCCGAAGAATTGCGGCGTGAATTTGTATTTCGCTTCGAGGTAATAAGCGAATGTGTCCGCGTTTCCCACACGTGGGACCTCAAAGCGCGCTTCATAAAACTCGACCCACACTTGCAGATGACGCCATGCAAAGCTGGCGTCCTGCCCCAGAACGAATTCCCGATAATCGCCGACGTCGCGCCCCGGCGGCAGCGTAGGTTCGGCCTCGCGCCGAAAATATGGACCCTCGCTACCCGACAAACCAAAATTCCACGCCTCGTTGGGCCTGAAACCGGCGCGCGCGCTAAAAGTCGGATGATCGAAACCAGTTTCTGTAACAGTCCAAGATTCGGGACGTGACGAGAGGGACGCATTTTTCATTTCAACCGCGTAGTCAAATCGATTCAGCCGGCCGGATACAGAAATGCCGCTCGCATAGCTGGGTCCCCAGATTACCGGGTTGAACGCGTACTTTTCGTAGTACAAGGGCGCGTAGATGAAATTAAGTGGTGAACTCGGAGCCGATTTGTCCTGAATTGGCGTGACGTTTTCATAAATTAGCGGCGCGTTGATGAATGGATTCTCCCAGGAGAGATGCCGCGGAACCCAATTGCCCACGACAGTGGCGAACTTTCCAATTTGCACCGTCAAGCGGCCATCTTCCCACGGCGTGACACGCAATGCATATTCATCGAGACGAATCTGAGCGCCCTCATCGCTTGGGTCAAAACCGCGATCGAGCCGCGATTGTGCAAAGAAATAAACCTGCGATCCGATTTGTGCGTCGAGGAAGAGCGTTAAACGCGGGTTGAACAGAGTATCGATGGTGCTGTTAATGAGACCGGGCGCAGGTTGTTCGAAGTGATAGATCTCCAAATCGAGTCTGCCGCTCAATCGTGCGCGCAGATTGTCTTGAAATGCGGAAATGGTCAGCGCCGTGTCCAGCCGGTCGAGAAAATCATCAACATCAAAAGCGCACGCTGTGCAGGCAAAAACGCACAGACTGAGCGCGCGCAACTTCATGCAACTGCATTAACACCGTTCACAGCAGGAAAGCGCACTTCAAATTCAGTCCAATCATTTTCCGACCGCACCAAACGCAAATCGCCGCCATGCAGCCGGGCCAGCTCGCGCGCCAAATTCAACCCGATCCCGTGACCAGAGGCCGCCGAGGGAGTCGAGCTGTGATGAAACCGCTCGAAAATATTTTCACCGCGCGGAATTGTGCGGCCCGTATTCCCGATCGTCAGCATAACGTTGTGGCTGTTGCCGTGTCCGCTGACCCGGATTCGGCCACCCGGACGATTGTACTTACGCGCGTTCTCCAGGAGATTTTGCACAATGAGTGAGGTGTAGCGTTTTTCGCCAGCCACAAACAGACCGGATGGGAATTGCTTCTCGATTTTTACATCCGGCGAATCTGGAAGCGCGCCAAGATCGTCCAGCCACTCGTCAACCACCTTGCTGAGATCTACGGGTGTCGAGGCGATTTGAAGATGGCCAGCATCCATGCGTGACAACAGAAGCAAATCGTCGATCACGCCCGTCAAACGATGCGTCTGATGAAGCAGAGCGGAGATCTGTTCGTAAACCTCCGGCTTAAAATCTTCGCGCGCCAGCAATGATTCCAAGCCGATTCGAAAAACAGTGACCGGGCTTTTCAACTGATGGGAGGCGTCGGCAGAATATCTTGTGGATCTCTCCAGTTCTTCAGTAGTCGAAGCGAGGGCGGCTTCGGCGCGTTTTCGTTGTGCGCGATCCTCTTTCGAATCCAGCGCCAGTTTTTTTACCGGGACCGATAGCCGTAGTGCGACCAGATGGCTTGCGACGAAACCGCCTAACAAAAGCAACGCGCCGGCTCCACCAATTTGCCAGCGGAGCCGATGCAGCTGTGCCAGCGAATGGCTGAGCGGATAAACGCAAACTTCGTAAGCAGGCGGAAAGAGCGAAGCCGGGTTGAGCCGCTTATAAAATAAGAGCTGTGGTGCACCACCAACCTCCACGCGAAAATAGTTTTCGCCATGGTCAGAATTGACGAGCTCACCTGCTAATTTGTCATTCAGCGATGCTTCGGTGGATCCGGGAAGCGCCCGCAGATGCAGCTGGCCGTTCACCCAGATTCCGCTCTTCATTCCGCTGTGTTTATCTTCGAGCTCAAGTGGTTTGAACCCGATCACGAGCGCAGAAATCACATCGCCGGTGTCGGTCGAGAAAATCGGCACAGCTATTACTTCATCGATGGTTTCGCCGCCGCTTTGGGTATTTTCCTGGATGTAGCCGATTTGCTGCGTGTCCGGCAATTTGTTCAGGGCGAGTTGCGCTTCCGTCGTCGCGTCCAGCTCCCCAACATCGTAAGGGTTCAAAGGCTTGATGACCGCGCCTGTGCTGTCGAGGAAGCGATAAAATTTCGCAGGAAGCCATTGTGCTCGTTGCTCAGGAGGCAGTTCCTCGCCTTCCATTAAATCGCGCAGCTCATCCTTGGCGCTCGGATACAACAAATCGATTGCATTGTCCTCGATGGCCGCGTGAATCCGCGGCTTGGCCGCGAGCACGTTGCAGCGGTCCGCCAGCGCAGCGTGGCGAAGCTCTTCGAGTTGGTGCAGCGAAGAAAGTTCGGTCTGAAAAATTTGCTGCAGATTTCGTTCCGCATCCGCCGTGACCTTGCGCTGTGCCAGATAAAAACCAAGAGCGGTCAGCGTCGCTATGACGATCATCATGGCCGTGAACAATCGAGTGCGAAAACTCGCCGCCTCTTTGTCCCGTGCCTTAGCCGCGGAGCTCATTGAAAATCAACGTGGAGCGTTTCCCCACTCTTCAACTCCACAGACTTTTCTCGCGTAGTCCTGCTATCGATCCACGCCTTGAGTGTGTAGTGACCTGCAGGCACGCCATCTAATCGGAAGTGTCCACTCGTATCTGTCATCACAAAATACGGCGTATTCAAAACGAGAATCAGCCCACGCATGTGTTCGTGAATGTCACACCGAAGTATGACGAGGCCTGGCTTGTCGAAGACTTGCGTCGGGATCGGTCGCTCATCCGGCCGATAACGACCAAGATCAAATCGCTTGGCAGGCGAGTAGGAAAAAATATTGTGATAAGTGTCATCGAGATTTGGAAATTCGACCTTGGTCCCCACCCGCACCGGCAGGAGCAAAGGAACGAACGTCAAATCTTTTTGTGCCACCTGTTTCGCTGGCGACGAACTTGAAGGCGGGAAAGCACCGTCGAGATAGACCACCGCCAGCGGCGGCTGGGTGGACAGAACTCCGCCTTTGGTGACGATCTCGTAGCGCTTCGCCTGAACCGGAGCCGAATGCGACTTCGGGAGGTCCACATGTCCCTCCACAGCGGCGCTGGCGAAAAGTGCAACGGGAAACACCGAGCAAATCGCGTTCAACCATAGCAAGCCCCGCAGGCGCATTTTCTCAGTAGTTTAGCAGGTGTTTCATCGAACGAAACTGCACGGCCTACCCGCGCAGTCTGCACGATTCGTCTGGTTATATTTTCGGTTTAGCCGCTGCCATTGCGGGCAGCGTGAAAAAGATTGTTGCGATGAGACTCCAGAAAATCCCAATCGCGCTTGCAATGCCAAGGCCGGTCAGCGCTGGATTTCGCGCAAGGGCGAGCGAACCGAAACCGCTCACCGCGGTTAATCCTGCAAGTACGACCGGCTTTAACACACCGGCAACATCGTGCTCGATTTCGCGCGTCTTTTGCCAGACCAGCACGACGTATATCCCATAGTCAACGCCGATCGCGAGTACGAGGCGGAACGAGAGCACATTCAGTAGATTGAGATCAATGTGCAGCAGTTTCATCGATGCGATCATTGCTCCGATGCCGAATGCGAGTGTGATGACCTGGATCAGCCACAACCGAAAATCACGGTACAAAAGCGCCAGCAATGATACGTCAAATATGGCCATAAGCGCGCTGATGATGAGAAGTTGATGGTGCGACCATGGCTGGAGATCGGCGAGCGCATAACTCCAGCCCGAAATAATCATCTGCACACCAGGCACCGCCAGATCGCTTTCCAGCTCTTTGCTTTGCGTGTGCGTTGCGACCGGCTGATTTGTTATAACAAATCCAGTTGTCAGTAAGGGGTCTCGCCCGAAGTAGCGGTCTACTAAAAACCACCAGCTCGATGATTGCGGCAATTTCGTCCGCCAGTCTGGCAGGGGCACTTTTGGATCGGTAAGATGCTGCAGATCGTCGAGCAACGCGAACGCCGGCGTGAATGAATCGCGGCTGAATCCTTCGGAATCCAGTGTTTGCTCCAGTGTTTCGCGCGCCGCTTGAAAATTAATCGTGCTCAGGCGCTCTCGATTTGCCTGCATCCAGTCTGGTGAAACGCAAAGCGCCGCGGGCGTAGAGAAGCTTTTGATTTTTCCGGCTGCCTGGAGTTGCCGCAAACGCGCTGAAATTTTTTGCCAGTAATCGTGCAGTTCCTGCGGAGTCGCTCCGCGGACAATCGCCAAAATCGGTTCCCAATGGACGGGCATTTTGTGCATGATTTCCTCAAGGGCGCGACTCGCATGAATGTTTTTTGGCTGCAGTGAACGTGTGCTCGCTTGAAAGTGGAGCCGGGGAATCGGCGAAAAGCCAATCGCGGTCAGCAGCAACAAAACCGCGCCCGACGAAATCAGCATGGGTGCGGGTTTGCGCACAGTCCAGCGCACATATTTTCTGACGATGTCGAAGAGCCAGTCACGACGGACTACCGCCTGTCGCTCGCGAACGAACAGGAACAAAATCGAGCACATGAACAGACCCGCCACGAAAATACCAATCGCAATTAGCATACCGAGTTGCGAAAAGCTCATGGCGCCACTCAGCACCAGCGCGAGGAAGCCGACCGCCGTCGTAAGCGCGCCGAAGAAAACCGCGCGTCCAAGTTTTGACACAGAGGTGGCAATGGCTTGCTGATGCGTTTCTCCGTCGGCACGCGCCTGGTGATAGCGTCCGATGGTGAGAATGGCGAAGTCGACGCCGAGTCCGACGAGAATCGCGCAGAAGCCGACGCTGACCATGCTGAGTCGTCCAAACAAGAGCTGGCCGGCTGTGAGTGCAATTAAACAAGAAAGGAGAAGGCAAAATGCGATGCCCGTGAGTGCGGAAAGCATTCGGGGAAAACCTGCGAAGAAAATCGCGCCCACCAGTACCACTGAGCCGAGTAACGTCGCGACCACGTCGTAGCGCATGCTCAATGAAATTTCTGATACAAAGGCTGGCCGCCCAGTGATGAGAACTTGCAGCGGGCCGCCATTCCATCCCTCCGCTGCAGTCTTACGAAAGTCGGTTACACGGCGCATCAAGCGTTGGCATTCAAACGCGCTCACGGATGTTTGGTTGCTCACCACCAGAAAAATTCGCATCGTGCGATCTGGCGACGTGAGCGGCTGCTCCTGTTCAATTATCGTGCTTTCCGCAAAAGGCTTTAGGGCCGGCGCAATCAGGCCGAGCGGATCGAACGAAAGCTCGAACTCCGGCTGCGGCGAGCCTGCTTCGATCTGTTGGTGCAAGCGATGAAGACGATCGCGAATTTTCTCCGGTTGCAGAATCAACATCGTCTGCTCGAACACGCGCGGTTCCAGGTTGAGAAGGAGCGGCACCGCCATTGATTGAAGATCGCGAATGCCTTCGGGCGTGGCCATGGGCGAGCCTGCAAGCACACGCGCGCACCAGGGTTGCTGCCGCAAACGTTCGGCAAACATCGGTGCGAACTCCTCCAGTTTATCAACATCATTTGGATCGCACCGAAGCGCGAACGTTAGCTCCCGCGTTTGCTCGAAATCGCGATCATAGATTTTAAGGCCTTGCACCGATGAAAATTTGCCGGGCAAGACGTTGAAGACTTCGGAATCAAGTCGCAACGATGTGATGAGAATCGAAATGCAAGCGATCGTGACCATCGCCACGCCGAACCAAACCAACGCGCGACGGTGTGTAATCGTCCTGGCGATGAAATCGCTGATGCGCATGAGCAAGCCAGCATTCAACACGATTCAGCACGAACATGCCAATGTTGCTGGTGGGTCGGCGAACCGGGCGCGGGCAGACGAGTTACTGGTTCTCTAAAGATGCGCCGAGGACACCGCACACTACAGCCAGCGATGTTGTAGCCCCGAAGGCTTTCGGGGCTGTCCTTAGCGGAGAACGAGAATCAAAACCGGAATAAGAACGTCTCGTTGCCGCTGATGTACCGCAGCGTCTTCTGATCTCGCGCGTGAACAAATTGATCACGCAACGCGAGCCAGCCGCGCAGCTCTGACGGCGCTTTCTCTGCGGGACCAGACCAGCCCTGCCGTGCAAATGCGCCTTTGACTTCAGCAAAGCTCGAATCTTGTCGCAGAGACAATAACGTTATTCCTGGTCCTTTCGAAACAATCAATTGGAAGTCGCCAGTTCTGGAAAAGCGGACCAGCGCCTCGCCAATCAGCGTTGTTGTTGGGGTTCGATACATCAACTGGCCGGTCTTGGTCTGCCAATCTGCCGTTGGCTGAGAAAATTCATGAGATGAAACAGTTGCGCAACTTGTTACGCATAACGAGGTAATCGCCAGAGCGAAAAGAAATTCTAACGCAACGGGGCAGCCATTAGAAGCCAGACGAGTAGCATGGCCGCTAGGCGTCAGCTGATCCGCCTCGCCCCTTTGCAAAAGGGGAGAGGACTGAGGTGAGGGGATTGGCAGTTCCGGGTTACTCACAGCGCGCCGAACCCTCATCCTACCCTCTCCCTTGTTCAAGGGAGAGGCGAAAGCACAGCTTCTGCGCTTGCAAATAATCGCCGTGCCTAACTCATCACATCGCCCTCGCTGCTTCAGCCGCCGCCGACGCTTCTTCTTTCTTTGGCACGAGCGTGAGCCTGGGTGCTATCGGATGATGGCGTTGCAGCCAAACCAGAAAATAAAAGACCCACATCCGCCAGCGGATTGGAAAACTGTTGCCGACATTTCCACCGAGCACTGCGTTCACGGCTGGCGCAAGCCCGAGCACATTGCGCGGCGCCAGGAAGACTTCGATGAATTCCTTTGTGTACCAAGCATTGACAAAACGAAGATAAACATCCATCGCACGGTTCACCGACCGCTCGTAACGGGCGAACAGCCGTTTCGTGTTCCGTGGACGCTCGAGCACTTCGTTCAGAACATCTGCGCAGCGTTCGCCGCTGAATACCGCGAGAAAGACGCCGCTGCTAAAGATCGGATCGATGAAGCCGGCCGCATCGCCTGCAAGCAACCAACGTTCACCATGTAACAGTGCGCTCCGATACGAGAAATCTGCTTCCACATAAACTTGCGACACGCGCCGGGCGTTTGTCATGCGTTTGGCGATGATTGGCTGTTCGGCCAATGCCTGTTCGAGAAAATCTTCGGCGCTCAGTTTTGACTTGCGAAAAGTTTCGCTGTCGAGAACCACTCCGACACTGGTGCGCTCGGCGGTGAGTGGGATCAACCAGAACCAGCGATCAATCGCACGCAGCAAGACTGTCAGCGTGCCGTCGATTCCCTCTGCGCGCCAGACGCCGTCATAATGCGCAAAGATCGATAGCTTTTGAAGATGCTCGTAAGTCTTTTTGATTTTGAATTGTCTGCCTAAGACCGAGGTGCGACCGCTGGCGTCAATGAGGTAACGCGCGCGAATTGGATGAGACGAGCCGTTGCTTTTGACCGCCAGCTCGATCTCGTCCTTCGAGAACTGGACTCGATCAACCGAAGTCTGTTCGTGGACTTCCGCGCCGCATTCGGCAGCATGATCCAACAGAACCTTATCGAAATCACCGCGTGTGACCTGATAAGCGTGATCAGTCTGCGAACGGAATCCGTCCTTGAAGTAAAACTTGGTTCCAGGCTCCGAGCACGCGCCGAGGATTTCGCCACCAAACTTTTTCATGAATCCGGCGCGCGAAAATTTTTCGTTCAGCCCGAGGCGGGTAAACGCTTTCATGCTGAATGGCAGTAGGGATTCCCCGATGTGAAAGCGTGGAAATTTTTCGCGTTCGAAAACGATCACGCGCCATCCGGCTCGAGCGAGTAGCGCCGCAGCAGTACTGCCGGCCGGTCCGCCTCCGATGATCGCGACGTCGTATGTGCTGCTGCTCATCGTGCGTTGAGCTTAGCAAATTTTCGACGCTTTGGTAGCGCACGCCCGTCCTCTACCAGCAGCCGCCAGCGCGGGATCGCCAGTTTGTGCTAACGTCTGCAGCGGAAAATGAAGCTGATCGATCGATTTATTAGCCGCGAGCTGATCGTGAACGTTTTGTTTGCCATCGCGGTGCTGAGCCTGGTGCTCGTCGTCGGAAATATTTTTCGGAAACTTCTTCCGCTGCTGGTGAATCATGACGTGCCGATGGAATACCTGGTCACCTTCATCGCGTATATTTTGCCGTTCTCACTGATCTTCACAATTCCATGGGGATTGTTGACGGCGATCCTGCTCGTGTTTGGGCGGCTCTCCGCGGACAATGAATTGATCGCGCTGCGATCCAATGGCGTGAGTATTTCTCGAATTTGTATTCCACTGGCTGGGGTGGCGCTTGTTTCAACGGTGATTTGTCTCTGGCTCAACGTGGAGGCTGCGCCGGCTGCGCAGGAAAAATTGCGCAGCACGATTTTCGACCTGGCTACGCGAAATCCGATGGCGCTTTTCGGAAGCGATCAGGTGATCGACCAATTTCCCGGGCGCAAGATTTACGTCGGCAAGAAAGAAGGTAATAAACTCGAGAACATTACCGTATTCGAGTTGAACCAGAATTCGTTGCCGGTAAAGGTGACATACGCACGCACCGGCATGCTCGAAGCCGATTTGGCGAACAAACAGATTCTCATGCATCTCTATCAGGCGCGTTATCAGGAGCGCGATCAAGAGAACCCGCTCGATCTGCGAAAGATTCGGGACGGAATTAACATGCTCGAAGGCACCCTGCCTATCAGTCTCGACGAGCTTTACGAGAAACAGAAAAAACGGCCAAGCCGTTCCGCATTGTCGATCGAGCAATTGCTCGAGCAGTTAAAAAGTGAGAACAAGCGGGAGCGCAGCGCCAGTCGCACCGAAATCAATAAGCGCTTTTCGTTTCCGTTTGCGTGTGTGGCGTTCGCAATAATCGGGGTGCCGCTCGGCGTCACGGCGCATCGCCGCGAGACTTCGATTGGTTTCGCCATGGGTTTGATTGTTGCCACCACTTATTTTCTGTTCGTCATCATTGGCGATACGTTGCGCGGAAACCCGCAGGCGCATCCGGAGCTGCTTGTCTGGCTGCCGAATATTCTCTTTATCGTGCTGGGGGCATTTTTATTCCGCCGACTGGCCCGACAATAGCCCGATCCTCATGTATCTAGTGTGACGATCGATCATCGTTGGAATTCCGCTATCGTATTCAATTGCCGACGATCTCGCGCTTGGATTCATCGGCTACGCCATCATCAAAGCTTTCAGCGGCCGCGAAATCAGTTGGCTGACTTACGTTCTCGCGATCGTGCTGGTGTTCTACTTCGTTTTTGTGCGAAGCCGAAGGAGCTAGACAAGCAAGGAGTTACTCGCAACCGCCAGCGTGGCTAGCTCAGGCTTCCTCCGGCGCCGGTCCGAGCGAGAGAGAAGGAGTCGCGCCCGATCTCACCTCTCGATGTTCGAAAATCGGAATGCGTGTTGATAGTGTGTCCCACAAGTAAACCGCCACGCAGCTCAGGACGACAATAGAACCATACGGACGAATCTGCTTAAGCACGTCGATGGCTGGGAGGGTCGCTTGGAGCTTCTTGTCGATGAGCATCACGTGCAAGATCATGATCGTGCTAGCGATCGAGATGATGAAATGAATGATGCTCAGTCTGACGCTGACTCCCAGCGCCACGGCGCTGACAACTGCGCCCCACATCAGGTAACGCTCATGCATCTGACCGAGTAGTGCGAACATCAGCAGCCATGGCGCGGCGATCGCAATCAGCGCGCGCGCATCGCGATCGCGCAAATGTCGCGCCAATCCGCGCGCGCATAGAGTTAGCCCGCCAAGGTAAAGCAGGCGCAGAGTCCATTGCAGCGTCACGTGCAAATGTAGAGATCCAAAATGAGCCGACAAAAATGAATCCTTCAATGACCAGCCAACCTTCGAGAGCAGCGATGGAAGGTTGTAACATGAGCTGATAAAAAGGTACGGATAATGTTCGGTGCCGTAGATAAATCCGACTTGCAACCAGGCGAAGCTGCCTCCCGTAAAGACGCCAATCACGAATACGGCGCATCCGATAATTCCTGCGAGCCACGCGGCTCCATGTGGCAGTTTATTTCGCAGGACGAATAACGAGCTAATACAAGCGACAGCAGCCACGGCGATCCATGCCGCCGGGGGGCGCAAAAGCCATGGTGAAACTATCAACGCTGTCGTCGTCACAAAGCCCGCCAGTACACGCAGCGCTGAGATCCATTGTTTTTGCCATAGTGGCCACAGAACAAAAAAAGGAGCGACGAACAAAAGTTGCCCTTTGAGCATCGCCCCTGCGGCCAGCAAGCAGCCGCACCAGAACCATCGATTTTTCAAGGCTGCGAACGCGGCGAAGAGATAGAACGGCAGAATCCACACGTCCCACTGTGGCCAGCCGTGCCCGTCGAGAATCATCGACGGTTCAAGCCATGCCACGCTCGCCGCTGCCAGACCGCAAATCGAAGCGCGCTGTTGTTGCGAGAAACGGTGCAACAACGATGAGGGCGCTGTCGGTGACGACCGTCGCACGCACAATCGAACCAGCAGGAAGATCGCTACTGCGGAAAGGAGTTCGCACACAAGATTGATCTTCAGGAGCGGGTTGACGAGTTTTGGGTGGCCGTCATCGACTCCCGGGAATCCATTGCGCACTTGCTTTGCCCAAATTGCCATTACCAGAAGTCGCAGTGGCGGATAATCGAGGTGGTAATCTTTCTCGTATGCCTTGTGCTTTACCCGATCGTAGAGCGCGAGATAGCCGCGGCAGAATCCTGGCCACGAATTAGCAGAAGCTTCGTCGGGCGATAATCGCCGCGCCTCCTTCAGGACCTCGCGGCCCCAGTAAAAGCCGTTGACGATGTCGTGTTGGTAGCGCACGTGCCTCGTCGTGTCGCCGATCCAGCGGCGTAGCTGAATGCCTGCAAGAAAAATGATTGCGATTAGAAGAGCAACGGCGAGCCGCCGAATAAGATCGCTAACGGGCGTCGACAGTATTTGGACACGAATGAAAGATCGAATGGCCATTTCGCGAGAGAACCCCAGAAGTTCGATTCGACAGCTTAAAAGCAGTTTGTGTTCGAACTGTGTTTCTCTCTATTCGCCTGCTGGTTCAGCAATAGCCGTATGAAAGCCGCAATTGATCTGTAGAAGTCGGCGTCTTGAAAAATCGCCGATTCCTTTCAAATCCGTTGTACTAACTCAATAAGCCGTCAGATTGTCCCCGACTTATGGGGTAAGCGTATAGACTACAGTGTGTACGGCTCTTCTGGTGCCCTTCACAACGCTGTGCGCGACATTCTTCGCTGTAATCGCCGTGCTCTTCGCCACATTCCTGGCCGTGCGGACAGGTCCCGCCTCAACGCTGCTAACAGCAACCACGAAGCCGAGCATGATTGAAAAGAACGCTTTCATAGTACTTAAGTTTCGTAACTGAGGCATCGGGTGCGCTTATGCGTAGGCGCAATTAGCGATTGCCAGTTGCTTGAACAGAATCGCCGCGCAAAATATACGCCCGCACTCTTTCATCTAGCGATCCAGCGTAGCTCAGTGGTAGAGCGGTCGGCTGTTAACCGTCAATAAAAGTGCTTTCCCAAGTAGTCTCACCTAGCGCCCACATAGGCAAAGCGCATTTGGGATATGGTGGGACATGGATAAAAGGACGTGTAAAGAGAGCGATGCCCCTTTTGATCGATCACTTCACCAACACAAACCGTCCATCTTCGCCCACGCTTCTGTGTTGCGCACGAGGAAGTCGATTCAAGCATTGGTCATCCTCGCGCTCTTCCTGCGCTCGGCGTTGTACCGCCGCCGTGGCGCGCTGAGGAGCAGCGATAGACTCGTTGGATCCCTTTCGCGTGAAAGTATCGAGTTGGTGCAAGGTGAAGAATTACTCGAATCCGAACAGCTGAAGCGAAAGCTATCAGAAGCGAAAAAGCGGATCGAGTCCGAAGGCGCCTAGAACGAAGTTCGATTCACGCCGTTGTCCGGCGTAGCATTTGCTGTAGCATTTGTATTTGCATGTGCTCGTAAGGTGGGTATCTTCCCCATCATGATAACGATTTCCGTGGTGGAGCTTGAAGAGCGAGAAAAAAAGCTAGAGGAAGAAATCCGCGATAAACAGGAGCTTTTGGAAGCCTTGCGAAAGACCCGCACTTACATTCAGACCGGCGGTGAAAACGGGGTAGACGATCCTGCTTTGGAAAGGACGGTTAAAACTCTCAAGTCGTCAGCTCCGCGATACGGACAGAATACACGGCTCGTACGCAATGCAATCAAACAGACAACACGCAACTATACGATTCGCGACATTCGACGAATTTTGACCCAAAGCGGTACCCCGCTATCTGACCAATCCATTGCGACCGTACTAAATCGCTTGAAGAAAAACAGGGACATAACGGAACTCCGAAAAGGCAAGGGACGTCGCCCGTCTCTTTTCAAAAAGGTCTGAGTCTTTTAACCTGAGGAAACCAATGAAATTAACTAGACAGCGCAAGGCGGGACGCCCGCTCGTAACGTAGCGCAATGACATAAAAGGCACCGGGGGCGAGTGGCGAAAGTTCTTTGCGGGACTCTTAACCACCCGTCCCCCGGTAGGGCAATGGGGCTATCCTCTGGTGAGGCCGACCGTCTCCTAAACGCTCCGGCGGGGGTTCGATTCCCCCTAGCTCCACCGCTTTCTTGTATTACGAAATCACGAAGCGCTGGAATTGTCAATCAAACATTTCCGCGCCCACTCGCGAACCTTTTTCCCAGCCCGCCTTGCGGTCTTTTCCATCCCGTCTAGTTCGTCTTTAGAGAATCGGAGTGAAAAGACTTTTCGCGCCTTGTTTTTCGGGAGTCGTGGGCGTCCTGGCTTTCGCATGAACTATTTGTTGTAATACGCAAATTCTTCTTGACGGCTGCAATATATTTTCGTATTACATTAAAGCAAGAGGAAAATTTATGGCCAACCAAAATGATTTCCCAGTACTTCACCCGATGGATTGTGCCTCTTTCGCTGTACGTCATCGAAGGATTTTCAATTCGTCTAGCCTTGCTTCCAATGAGGAAATCTTGGCATCCAAACTTCTAATCTCGCGCAGAACCCGTTCATGTGCGGTCTCGTCCTGAGTTAATTCAGGCTCGACGAACAAACTCGCAATAAAGCCGGTGAACGTGCCAAATAGGCCAACGCCAACCGCCATTAAAATACAAGCGACGATTCGGCCTTCTGTCGAAAGCGGAAATTTGTCGCCATAGCCTACCGTGGTGACAGTAACGAAGGCCCACCAGAAAGCGTCTCCCGCAGTCTTTATATTTGAATCGGGTAAGGTCTCGAATTGTAGTACCGCTATTGCAGCAAAAACAACTACTACCAGTGATATTGTGGTAACTGCCGCCAGCGAAGTGATTTTCCGGTATCGTAAAAGATAGAGAAGCAAATTCTTTGCGGACCGAAATGCACGCAGCACACGCAAGACCCGAACAATTCGGACGACGCGGCCAACACGAAAAACACTAACCGCCGGAATACCCGATACAAAATCAATCCAACCCCACTTGAGAAACGCGAGCTTCCATTGCGCTTGTGAAAACCTAACGAAAAAATCCGTGAGAAAGACGATGCAGACGAGCAAATCGATCCAATCCAGCAGAGCGACTGCATCCGGCGGTAGCGGAACCAGCGATTGAATCAGCAGTGCAATGAGCACATAAATCGACAGGATCAGCGTAATTATCTCAAGCGGGTTCAACCGCTTCGCAGCCTCGGTCTGACTTGGCTTGGCAATCACAGATGGCTCTATTTAGAATGTCTTTGTCAATCGCCGGTGTTGTTGTCGGCGAAAACCAGAATGTCGTTTTCGACGAGGTTCGTCGCAATCTCGGGTTAGAGAATCAAGTTCCACAAAAGCGGTTAGCTTTTCGTCGGCACTTACAATGAACCGGCGTTTATCGCCGCGATGTGCGCGTCAGCAATCCAGATTGTTCGTCCCTGAGAATCAAGGGCTGAGACGTAGCCCCAGCTCCAACCGGCTTTGATGGCATTTACCGTCCCTTGGCTGCGGCCCTGTCTCCTTCTTTGATTGCGTCAGCTTCGCTCACGTATTTGCCCTTCTTGGTCGTGCCGTAAAAACGAGAGCCTTCCTTGTGATAAACGTGTGTCTCGGTGTTGACTCACACCAGCCCATGTCCACCGCCCGCTGCTGGAGTGGCGGCAGTAGTAGCCGCGGTAGCAGGCGCTGCGGCAGGCGACGCGCTAACTGAACTCTTGGGTTTGAACATATCACTGAGCGAGAATTTCGGCGACGCGGTGGGACTTGCAGCTGGACTCGCTGCTGCCTCGGCCTTTGCTTTTTTACGAGCACGTTTCGGTTTGGGCGATGCTGCTGGCGACTCCGCCGTTGCAGGCGAAGCAGCGGTCTCAGCCGGTGACGCTGTCGCTTCAGACTTTTTGTGAGTGCGATGTTTTTTTGCAGGCGAAGGCGATTCGGCCGGGCTTGGTGATTGAGCTTGTACAACAAAAATGCTCGCAATGGCGATTACTGAAATGAGCGCAAGAAATTTGGTAGTCATAACGGCGAGTGTAGAGAAGCGGTCGGATTGTAGTCAATGGCTTTGTGATGAAGCCGGCAACGTGATTGAGACGCACGAGCACGCGGGCGAGTTGAAAGAGTGGTGAAATGTCACGCGTTGCATCGCACCGCGGTCCGCACGCGATCAAGCACCTTTTCGGCCTTGCTGTGGTCGGGGCTCGCTGTTAAAACGAGTTCGATGATTCCGCTTTTATCTGGTGATCGTTAGGTGGCACAACCGAGTCGCCCGATGATTCACCTTACCCCTGTTGGCGCGAGTATCCTGGCTGTCACCACGATCAGCATGATGCTCTTCGTCATGAATGCTCACAATTCTTCCATTGTTCGCTGGGGCGCCTTCGTTATCGCCGCTGCAGCAGTTGTAGTGCTCGCCTTCTATCGTTCGCCGCCACGCACATGATCGCCTTTTCCCCGCATCCACGACTCGCTCCAGTCAAGACAGTTTGCGGTATGCGACGGTGATGGCGATAGAGCCGTGCGATGCGATGCACCTAACGCACGCTTACGAGATTCGCCCCGCGCAAAGATCATCGCGGCGCTGGACAGAAAAACGGTCACGGGGAGAATACGACATGACCACGAAAGCGTTATTTGTTAGACTGGAGGCAAAACCGGGCAAAGAAAACGAAGTTGCCAAATTCCTTCGCGACGGTCAGGGCTTGGTTGCACAAGAGCCTGCAACGACCGCCTGGTTCGGCATTCGACTTGGCCCAACCTCCTTCGCCATCTTCGATGCATTTCCGGATGATGCCGGACGCGACGCCCACCTGTCAGGAAAAGTTGCCAAGGCGCTGATGGAGAAAGCGCCCGAGCTACTGGCGGAGCCGCCGAAGATTGAGAAGGCAGACGTATTGGCAGATAGGTTACCGGGTTAATTGACCTAAAGGTTCCTGCGTTCGAGTCCTGCAGCCTTTTAATCGCTTTCCTCTCGCAAGGGCAGCAAATAGATTGCAAGATGCAGTCCAATTCCCGTTAGGCAACTCAGAGCATTTCCCGTGAAATCGGCATTACTGATTCTATTCACCGCAAGTGCGCTCATTGCTGCCGAGCCAGACGCACCGCAAGAAGAGAAGCTCTATCTCAACAAGTTTGAGCCTCAGGAAATCGAGCTGGATGGCTACTCCCCCTCCGAGTCCCCTTGGAAAGACAACAAGAACAATTCCGCCTTCGAGCGACACCTCGTCAGCCTTATGCGCATAGAAGTTCGTCTCTGGGGATTGCAGGAGTACTTACGGACGGGAGCACGGGGGCTAGGCGAGAAGGCTGAGATTGACGGCGATGCCGCTGGGCATGCAACCCAGATTATTCACTCCGAGATTTTGGATGCCGCCGACAAGGCGCTGACCATGCTCAGACGCAGCCCGAATCGGCCTTTGACTCAGTTGCTAATTCACCATTTGGAGAGCTATCCATACAATTGGGCCAAGGAGGGCTGGGAACACCTTATTCCGAATTTACGCAAGCTCGTCGCCACGCCGACTGACAAACCGCAGGCCGCGCATGATGACTAGCTCACAACACGTTTACGAAGTCCGTCCGCGCAAAGATAAACGCGGCGTCGATCTGATTTTCGATGCGGCTGCCATTCGGTCGGCCCGAGGCCGAGGCGCTGCAGGCACCGGAGTAGTCTTCCCCCCGTTCCGGCGAGGGCAGAGCTACAAAAGTGACTTGCGCGGTGGCCGCTTCCAGTCTTAGCTGGCGGACCAATTCTTGGAGGACGAATGTCCGCGGACGGCAACTGGAAAATCACCATGAACACGCCCATGGGCGCGCGCACCATGGACGTAGCCATCGCCACCAGCAGCGACGCCTTCGGCGGCAAGATCGACTCCGAAATGGGCACTCAGGAACTCACCGGCAAGATCGACGGCGACACGCTCACCTGGAGCACGGACATCACCAACCCGATGCCGATGACGCTCGAGTTCACCGTCAAGGTCGACGGCGACAAGATGACCGGTAAATGCAAGCTCGGCACGTTCGGCATCTCAGACCTCGCCGGCGAACGCGCCTAAACGTTGCCCTTCGGTCGCCTGTGGTATGGCCAACCGGATGCGATCAGCAATGCAATCAGTTACGCAAAGTTTTACAGCCGCTAACATGACGCGGTGATCCGCGTTTACGATGATGCTGGCAACGTGATCGAGACGCACGAGCACACGGGCGAGTTCAAAGAGCCGTAAACTTGCTTGCGCCTGCCAGAGCCATGGCTGACCATAATTTTCATTTAGCCTCCTAACTGGCGCCTCCAATTTGCAGACTTATGCGCACACTTCTTGCCCTTGCGGTGTTCGGCCTGATCACGACGATCCTGATCTCCGGACAGTCTTCCGCCTTTATCACAGACCCCCAGCAGGTGACCAGCCGGGTCCGGCCCGAGGTGCCGAGCTTCGATCTGGAAAAACTCTACCTCACGCGCTTGATCGACGCGACCGCGTGGTCGCCCGATGGAAAACAGATCGTCTTTGTCGCCAACATCAGCGGTCGAAATAATCTTTGGTTGATGCCAGCCACCGGCAGATGGCCGGTTCAATTCACTGTTAGTAATCAGCGCCAGACTGCACCGGCGTGGTCGCCCGATGGCAAATTTATCGCGTTTATGTCTGACTACGACAGCGATGAGCAGTGGGACTTGTTCCTCTCAAACCCCCTCAGCGGTGAGGTCGTGAACCTCACCAAAACCAAAGACATCTCGGAAGAAAGTCCCGTCTGGTCGCCGGACGGGAAGTGGCTCGCCTACATCGTGAAACCCCGGACCTCCTCTAACTACGAGATCGATTTACGCGACGTTACTACCAAACAAGTCCGTCACCTTACTGCCGACACACCGAGGGAGAAGAACAACATCGGCCCCATCTGGTCGAAGGATGGCAACTCAATTGTTTTCACGCAGCAGCACGCTAACGGCAAGGATTCCAACATTTTCCTGGTGGACGTGGCAGCCGAAAAACGAACGCTCCTTACGCCGCACGGAGGCGAGCATAACTACATCGCCACGGATCTCTCTGCGGACGGTAAGTTGGTGTTGCTGACCTCTAACGCCGGCAATGGTTTTGACAACGTCGCCCTACTCGAGACAAGAACCAAAAAGATCGACTGGCTCACCGAGGACAAGTGGGAGACCACCTCTGGCCGGTTCTCGCCTGATGGCAAGCTTGCCACCTGGACGGCAAACATCGACGGCAACCAGGAGATTTTTACCTGTGACCTCGGTACGAGGCGCACCACCGCTCTGCCGCTGCCCCAAGGTGTTAATTCCTTCGGCGGTTCAGAGTCTCCGTTCACAAGCAGACCGGCTATGTAGATCCCAAGAAGCTGGTCATCATGGGCGGGAGCTATGGCGGTTACACGACGATGATGGGCATGACGAAGGCTTCGAATATCTGGGCGGCCGGCGTGGCGATCGTGCCGTTCGTCAATTGGTTTACTGAGATCAAAAACGAGGATCCACTTCTTCGCCAGTATGACATGGCGACCATGGGCGATCCCGACGATCCCAAGAACAAGCAGCTTTTCGAGGATCGCTCACCGGTCTATCACCTAGATACCATCAAAGCTCCGCTGCTGATGCTAGCCGGCGGCCACGACCCGCGCTGCCCCGCCTCTGAGACGCGGCAAACCGAAGAAGCTATTAAGAAGCGCGGCGGAGCAGTCGAGGTAAAGATTTACAACAATGAAGGTCACGGATTCTCAAAAGTTGAGAACCAGATCGATGCCTACAAGCGCGTTGCAGACTTTTTGAAGCGGCATGTCCCCCCTGTTCTCGCACAGCATGACCACCACGGGTAATTCACAGCCCCAACTCCAACCAGATTTGCCAGGATTGTCAGCGATGATTTGCCATTACTTCATGCTATTTCGAGGGCGAGCCCTTTCCGTAGAACAGTCTGGTTGAACTTTATCGTTTTTTCAGCGCGGGCGAGGCGACGAGTTTTTGGAAGCGCGGATCATTCCGAAGCGGATCGAACATCGGATCGAGTCGGAGCAGCGCAGGAGTGAGCGGCATATTTTGAGCCAGCGCGCCTTCGCCCGGCACCGAGAGTAGTTTCTGTAAAGAGGCAATGGCGCGGTCGGGCTCTCCCATTCGCGCCGCGACCCTGGCGAGGACCTCGATCGGAGCGGCACCAGACACGGCGTCTCTCTCGATTGGATTCGCGGCCATGGCCCGTTCGGCCAGTGTCAACGTGGCGACTTTGTCACCGAGACCCATATTGGTCAGCGCGAGATGTTCAACCAGCCTACGATTTTCCGTCTGTTCTTCCAGGAAAGATTCCAGTTCGCTGCGCGCCTGCCGCCAAGTTTTCTGGGCTGCGGCATGATCGCCGGCGACTTCCTGTGCCCAGCCCAAATAAAAGCGCAGTTCGCCATTGAAGTAACCCAACGCCGGGTCAGGCTTGGCCAATATTTCTTTTAGCCGAGGAACGATTTCCGCAGGGCGGCGCTCCAAGATCGCGTGATAAACTTGGGTTTCCAAAGCCTGGGCGAGGCCGGCCGCCGGGCGGAGCGGAGCGAGAAGCGCCGAAGCACGCGGCAGGTCGCCCTCGGCTTGTGCGATAGCCGCCTTGGTCGAGAGTGTATCCGCGTCATCCGGTATGATATCGAGAACCTGATCAAGCTTTTGCAGCGCTTCGGGGAAACGACGAAGAAACATATAGGAAAGCGCGTGCTGGGCGAGGAGCGAAACGTTGCGTGGGTCGAGCCGCTCGGCTTCGTTGAAGTAGGCCTCGCTCCGGTCCCACTCGCCTCGCCTTCGCGCGACATAGGCCAGCGACTGAGGAATCCGGCTATTATTCGGCAGGAGCTGACGTGCTTGTTCGAAATAACGCACCGCGGTGTCGTAATCCTTTAGGCAGGCGTAGTGGTAGAAGCCCTTGGCATGCAACGCTTCCCCCAGACCGGGCTGAAGAGTCAGAGCAGTCTCGGCCGCCTGCCGTGCCTCTTCACGCAGGGCGACCGTTGGTTGAAGATTCAGGGAGATGTAGCCGACCTCATCCACGTATGACAGCAGCGCCCAGGCAAGAGCGAACTTCGGGTCCAACTGCACCGCTTCTCTCAGATATTTCTGTGCGGCAAGGTAGTAGGCAGGCGTGTTGGTGCCTGTTTTCAGGGTATAAGCCAGACCACGCAGATAGGCATCGTAGGCCTCGGTATTGTCCGTGGGTTTGGCGGCGATGACTTGTTCTTCCGAACCGGTGAGTTTCGCCTGTAATTGGACGGCGATGGCTTTGGCTACCTCACTCTCGACCGAGAAGATGTCGGTTAGTTTGCGATCAAAGGTATCGGCCCACAGATGGGATTCATTGGCTGCTTTGATTAGCCGCACGTTCACGCGCACGGCGTCGCCGCTCTTTT
>Ga0137403_10000525_pt1 | contig 49594 bp, 40 predicted proteins | sample CZOMad2_1_16fung_FD_122057 | JGI IMG/M metagenome (GOLD analysis project Ga0137403, IMG submission 122057) | Vadose zone soil fungal communities from Angelo Coast Range Reserve, California, USA - CZOMad2_1_16fungal (Hybrid Assembly) | ecosystem: Environmental > Terrestrial > Soil > Vadose zone... | reverse complement strand
TGCGCCCCGGCCGAATGGCCCATGAGGATGATGTTGGCGGGATCGCCGCCCCAGCCGGGCGCCAGCTCCTGCACCTTGGCGAGCGCCCGCGCCACGTCCTCGGCCTGGGTCAGCGGCTCCGCGTCCGGCATCATGCGGTAGTCGACCGAAACGAAGATGATGCCCTTGGGGACCCAGCGCGCGACCTTGTTGTCGACCACGCCCGTGTTGTCCTTGTCGCCCCGGCGCCAACCACCGCCATGGACCATGAACAGGATCGGAGCGTGAGACGGCTTCGGCGGCAGATAGACATCGATGCGCTGCGCGGGATCGGCGCCATAGGCGATGTCCTGATGCACCGCGACGTCCTTCGGCAACTCCGCGGAGACGCGCGGGCTGAACAGCAGCAGCGGCATTGCACAGAGAATGAGCAAGAGTCTGTTCAAGGGAACCAATCCCAGTTGGGGCGCGGGCATCGGCCGGTCGAGTTTTCCGACCGGTCAAATTACACGGCGGGGTCTGAAGAAACCTGCGCACCCCCTATGGTTTATTTTGAACTAACGGCGCCGAAGCGCTCACGTTCTGTGCAAGCAGCTGCACGCCAAACGTTGGCAAGCTGCGAAAACTATCGCCGCAGGCCGGGAGCCTTGCGGACCCGGCCTGGAACAGCGCACCCGCGGGCGCTATTCCGCGCGGCGATAGCTTCGCCACGAGAGCATCTCTCGCGACGTCCGCCGATATGGGGACGCGATGTTTCCGCGCGATGTCGCGCGAAACGGTCTCGTGTTTCGTTTGTTTCAAGCGCGGGCGCGGCAGTGCCGTGACACGGATCTATGACAGCGATCACGCAATTCGTGTCCCCTCTACCGCGAAGCGGGAGAGGGCTAGGGTGAGGGCGTGTGACTCGGTCTTTGTCCTGTGCGTAAGACATCGCGCAGAGAGTTTGCATTGTAAGGCATGCCTTCGAGACCGAGCCACGGACCCTCACCCTAACCCTCTCCCGCTTCGCGGGAGAGGGGACACAAATGTGGCGACTCTATCGATCGTCATTGGCCGGCGTACGCTTCCAGTTGCGCCAGATACCCGTCCCGGCTCGCCCGCGGCAGCCAGGCGGCGTCGAAGGCGTTGCGCGCGAGTTGAACGAGTTCACCCTTCGACAGATCCGCCTCTTCCTGTACGGCGATCAGGTTCTCGTTCATGTAGCCGGGGAAATAGGCGGGGTCGTCCGAGTTGATGGTCACGCACATGCCCTTGCCGAGCATCGCCTTGATCGCGGCTGCCTTGGTGCCGTCGGTGACGTAGCTGTTGGAGATCGGGCAGACCGTGAGCGCGAGACCGCGGCGCTTGATCTCCGCGCAGAGCTTGGCGTCTTCCAGGGAATTGACGCCGTGGTCGATGCGGGCGACGTCGATCTCGTTCAAGCACTGCCAGATATGCGCGACCGAATCCTGCTGGTCGACGTCGCAATGCATGGTCAGGAGATAGCCCTCCTCGCGCGCCCGCGCGAACACCTTCGTGAACTTCAGCGGCGGGTTGTTCTTCTCGTCGGAATCGAGGCCGACGCCGACGATCCATTCCTTGTAGGGCAAGGATTCCAGCAGCGTTGCCATGGCGAACTCGGCGCTCCAATCACGCAGGAAACAGAGGATGAGCTGCGAGCGGATGCCGAGGCGCCGCTCGGCGTCCAGCTGGGCGCGCCGAATGCCAGGGATCACCGTGTCGAAGCCGACGCCACGGGCCGTATGGGCTTGCGGATCGAAGAACATCTCGGCGTAGACGACGTTCTGCGAATGGGCCTTGGCCAGATAGGCGTAGGTGACGTCGTAGAAATCCGGCTCCTTCAGCAGCACGCTCATGCCCTCGTAATAGACGGCGAGGAACGAGGGCAGGTCGTCGAAGCCGTAGGCGGCCTTCAGCTGCTTCACGCTCTTGTAGGGCAGCTTGACGCCGTTGCGTCTGGCGAGCGCGAACTTCAGCTCCGGTTCGAGCGTGCCCTCGATATGCACATGCAGCTCGCATTTCGGCATCTTCTGGATGAAGCCCCGCATCGTCGCCATGTCGCCGCTCCCTGACAGTCCGGGAGCGATTGTGGAGGCGGGCACAGTCGTTGTCACCACCGGCTTCGCTCGCAGGAGACGGGGACCGGCGGGGTGCGTCCTTCGAGACGCGCCCTTCGGGCGCTCCTCAGGATGAGGTGGATTTTTGATGGCACTAGGAAAATTCCTCATCCTGAGGAGGCCGCGAAGCGGCCGTCTCGAAGGACGCAGGGTGACCGCGCCGCGATTCCTGATGCGATGACAGGCGAAGACGAAGATAGATGCTTATCGCCGACTCACGCCGCTGCCTTGCTCGAATGGCCATCGCGAGCGGCCTGCTCGAGCCGCCGCGCATAGTCGTCCGCCAGCGCAGCGAGCGCGCCGGCGCAGTCGCCGGTGAAGGACGAGCCGTGCATGAGCGCGAGCGTGCGGGGGGCGAGCTCGGCGAGGCGGCGAATGGTCGGCGCCGTGGCAGGCGTCAGGCAGGTCGCGCGGAAGGCGTCTTCGGCCATTGCGGCCGGGCCAACGATGTCGGCGGCCGTCACCGCGGGGCCGTTGCCGATATGGGTGAAGAGATCGCCGCAGAAGAGCGTGCCCGTCGTCTCCTCATAGAGCAGGCGCGCCTCCCAGGCATGCGGCACATGCGGCGTATCGATATGGCGCACGCGCTTGCCGCCGAGATCGATCACCTCGCCGTCGGCGAGCGCGCGCGGCGGCCGATCCGCGAGGTCATTGAGCGAGACCATGCAGCCGATGGCGCCGTGCGCGACCATGGCCCGGGGCGCAGCCGCGAGCCAGGCGTTCATGGCGCCGCACTCGTCGGATTCGACATGGCCGAAGGCGATCCAGCGGAGCTGCTTCGGCGGCAGCACTTGCGCCACGGCGGCCGATACCGAGGAGAACATGGCGCGCGGGCCGCAATGAAAGAGCAGCGGCTCATCGGCATCGATCAGGAACTGGTTGAAGGTGAAGCCGGCCGGCGGCGCGATCTCCGGCACGAAGGTGGACAGCCTGTAGATACCGTCGGCAATCTCGCTGATACGCGTTTCCATCGTCATATCCTTTCCGTCGGGGTCACGGGAAAATGCTTGCAGTCAGGCGCGCCGGACCCACAGGTCGAGCAAGCCGGCGATCTGGTCGGCGGCCTCGCTCGTCGAGAGTCCCTGGCTGGTGAGCACGCGATAGACGCCCACATCGGTGAGCGCGCGCGCCATGCGCTGGACGCGCTCGCCGGCCGGCGCCACGGCCTGGCGCACCAGCGCGGCCAGGTGCTGATCGAACTTGGCGAGTTCCTGGTCGAGAACCGGCAGCTTCTTGCGATCGCAGCGCGCGCTCTCCAGATCGGGAAAGCGCTCGTAGCAGGCGAACAGCTCCTGGGTCAGCCGCTCGATGCGCGCGCGGGTCGAGCGGCAGCCGGCGAAGATGGCGTCGGTGGGCGGCCGCACCGTCGCGAAGGTCAATTGGCCGCAGGCCCGGATCACGTCGTCGTAGCTCGGGAAGTGGTAATAGACGGTGCCGATGCCGACATCGGCGCGGCGCGCGATCTGCTTTACGGTGGTGTCGGCGACCCCCTGCTCGATATGCAGCGCACGGGTTGCCGCGACGATGCGTCGGCGGGTGTCTTCCGCGCGCTCCGCCCGGCGGCCAAGCCGGTAGGCACGGGGAGCCATCGTCGTCTCCATATTTGATCGAACAGTCATTCAATAAATATGTTCCGGAGCATTCCGTCAAACCGAATCTGTCAGGCGCCCGTCAGTCATTCCTGGCATAATGCGACGTGAATCGAGTGCGTAGTCCTCTGGGTACGAATTGTGACCCGAAACGCCTGCCCCACGCCTAAGATCCATCCCGCTACTTGACCCCACCTCCGAATTGGGGAACAGAAGTGTTGCGTCCCGCGCGCCGGAATGCCCGAGGTTCTGCATGCCCCTTGATCTGCACCGCCTGTTGACCGAACGACAGGGCGAGAAATACGGACTGCATGAGCGCTATCTCAATGCGCAGATGGTGCGCGTGCTCAAGACCATCGGCTATGACGTGGATTTCGTGTCCGCCGAGGGGCCGCATCTGACGGACGCTGTGGGCGCCCGCTATCTCGATCTCCTCAGCGGCTTCGGCGTGTTCGCCATCGGACGCAACCATCCGGCGGTGATCGACGCCTTGAAGCAGGTGCTGGATGAGCGCCTCGCAAACCTCGTGCAGATGGATGTGTCGCTCCTCGCGGGCATCCTGGCCGAACGCCTGCTGGCGTTCATGCCGGGCATGGACCGCGCCTTCTTCTGCTCGACCGGATCCGAGGCCGTGGAGAGCGCCGTCAAGTTCGCCCATGCCGCCACCGGCCGCGGCAAGATCGCCTATTGCAGCAACGGCTTCCACGGCCTGACCATGGGCGCCCTCTCGCTCAATGGCAGCGACGTGTTCAAGAAGGGGTTCGAGCCGCTGCTGCCGGAATGCGTGCAGGTGCCGTTCAACGACCTGCCGGCGCTGGAGGCGGCGCTGCGCGGCAACGACGTGGCCGGCTTCTTCGTCGAGCCGATCCAGGGCAAGGGCGTGTACATGCCCGCCGACGACTATCTGCCGCAGGCGCTCGCGCTGTGCCGGAAATACGGCACGCTCTTCATCGCCGACGAGATCCAGACGGGCCTGGGACGCACGGGCAGGTTCCTGGCCTGCGAGCATTGGGGCGTCGATCCCGACATGGTGCTGCTGTCGAAATCGCTCTCCGGCGGTTTCGTCCCGATCGGCGCCCTGCTTACAAAGCAATGGATCTTCTCCAAGCTGTTCGATCGCATGGACCGGGCCATGGTGCACGGCTCCACCTTCAGCAAGAACGACCTGGCCATGGCGGCGGCGCTCGCCACCTTGAGCGTGATCGAGGACGAGAAGCTGGTGGCGCGGGCGGCGACGCTCGGCGACGCCATCCTCGACGACTTCCGCGCCTTCCGCGACAAGTATGAGCTGGTGAAGGACGTGCGCGGCAAGGGCCTGATGATCGGCATCGAGTTCGGCCCGCCCCGCAGCCTGGCGCTGAAGGCCGCCTGGGGCCTGCTGGAGACCGCGAACAAGGGACTGTTCTGCCAGATGATCCTCATCCCGCTGTTCAAGGACCACAAGCTGATCTGCCAGGTCTCCGGCCCCGGCGTGCACATCATCAAGCTGCTGCCGGCGCTCACCATCACCGACGCCGATCGCCTGTGGGTGCGCGACGGCTTCGACAAGGCGATCGCCGACTGCCACCGCGTGCCCGGCGCCGTCTGGGACCTCGGCCGCAACCTCGCCGCCCACGTCATGAAGGCGAGGGCCGGCCGCGCCGCCTGACGCGCCGCTACTTCGCGGCGACGTAGCCGTAGAAATTGTTGATGAAGCTCGCCAGGGAGAGCTCGCCGCTCTTCGGGACCTTCCGCTTGGCCTCGCCCCAGGTGAAGACCTCGAGGCTGATCTTGTCGTCCTTGATCAGGACGGGACCGGTCAGGACGATCCAGTGATCGGGGATCTTCGACTTGTTGTCCTGCGTCGATGTTTCGAGCATGTCGGCATTAACGAACAGGCAGACCTTGAGTCCCTGGTTGCGCAGACTGTTCGCCGCTTCGATGTCGCTCTTGGATTTGGTGAAGACGAGGTTGGTGACGTTGTGGCGGGTGCCGTAGGTGGCCTTCTTGAACCATGACGTGAGCGTCATCGGCAAGGTTATGGCGGAGGCGTCGTCGTCGACGGACTGATAGTCGAAGAAGCCGTTCTCGGAGTCACGCAGGCCTCCCAGGCCGATCCAGTCGACGGGGTCGATCTTGTCGGTGGGCACCTTGTAGTTCTTGGTGTCGCTGCCCGGCTTGATCTCGAAATCCCAGAGCTTCCCCTTTCCGGTGTCGTAGAGATCGCAGATGTAGTTGCAGTAATCCTCAGGATATTCGCTGAGGACAGAGTAGAGGAACGCCGCCGGCCCGCACAGGCTGCAGCTGCTGGTGTCGATCTTGGCGGGATTGGCGATCCGCGCGCGCAGGCCGGTGACGACGTCGGCGCGCGAAATATTCTTCCAGGCGCCGCCGCCCGACTTGGCTTCGAACGTGGCAATGACATCGCTTGCGCTCATGGGACTGAGGACTCCTTCGGACACCCGCTGTCGTGAACGCCGCCAGGATAGCAAGACGAGGCGGCCGGGTGCAGTGACTACGATCACATACGGCATCGGCGCGGCATCCCCTTGATCGCCCGACCTTCGATGATCACATCTGGGACATGGGAATGATCAGGGCATCGCTGATCGCGCTTGCTCTCCTGCTGCTGGCCGCGCCGGCCCGGGCCGAAGACCCGGACGTCATCGCGCCCTTCCGCTTCACGGATCCCGCGAAGGAGCTGACGCCGGTGGAGCGGCAGCGGGCGCTCGACTACCGCGGCCAGCTGCAGAACCAATTGCGCGAGCTCGATCAGGACGAGGCGCGCGGCCGGCTCGATCCGCTCGACCGCCGCCGCCTGCTCGACAGCCGCGGTGAGCTCGGGCGCATGGACGGCGTGCTCGCGCCGAAGCCGTCGGACGGCCTCGGCATTTCCGGGAACCGGACGCTGCCGTCGCTCTCCGGCCGCAATCCCCTGCTGGCACCCTGACGGTTGGCCGTTCCCGCGCGGCGTCGTTCACCAAGCCATTGAAATGACGACCAATCGAGGCCGGAGGCTGGAACGTCGACCGGATTACGGACGGGCCTCTCTTTTTCCCAGTCGTTAACCATTTTTCACGATGATGTCGTCGGCTGCGTCGGCCGCGCCGAGAGGTGAGCGGCGATGCAGGCGACGCCTGTCCCAGACCCGTGATCCGCCCGCCATGACGACCGCCACGCTGTTCTTGAGCAAGTTGACCATCGGCCGCAAGCTCGCGCTCATCGGCGCGATGTTCGCGCTGCCGCTGGCATTCCTGCTCTACAGCGTCGTCGCGGAGAAGAACATCGCCATCGACTTCGCGCGCGCCGAGATCTCCGGCAACCATTTCCTCTCCGCCTTGACGACCGCGCAGATGGCCCTGCAGCGCAGCACCGCGGCGCGGCTGGACGAGATCGCCGGCGTCAGCGCCGCCGGCTCGGCGCCGACCGGAGCTGACGAAACCGCGGCGACGATCGAGGGCATCGCGAGCGCCGCCAGGGATTTCTCCGACGTGCCGGTGGAACCCGCGCTCGTCGCCGAGGCCGTCGACGCGGCCCACGGCTTTCTCACGGACGGGGCAACTCTTGGGTCCGGCCAACTCGCGACGCGGCACGCCAAGGTCGTCGCGAAACTCCGCGACCTCATTGCGCGCGTGGGCGACCAATCGAACCTGATCCTCGATCCGGACCTCGACTCCTTCTACACCATGTACGCCGTCGTCGTGACGCTGCCGGAGCTGACGGACCGGCTGATGGATCTGAGCGTGCTGACCTCCGCGATCGCGGAGAAAAAGACGCTGAGCGTCGAGGACCGCGCCCAGTTCATGATCCTGATGGGGCAGTTCGAATCGGCCCGTCAGGCGCTGAGCAAGGCCGTCGAGGCGGCCTATCGTGGCAATCCCGACGGCCGCCTGAAGGCCGGATTGGACGCCGACTATCGGGCAGCGACCGCCACCCTGACCTTCCTCGCGGCAGGCATGAAGGGCCACGTTCTGCAGCGCGACGGTATCCCCGTGGACACCCACGCCGCCGCGCAGTTGCGCGACGCCGGCCTCGCGGTGATCGATCGCGTCACGAAGAAGGCGGTCGCGGAACTCGACCGCCTGCTGCAGGCCCGTATCGCCGGCTTCGAAGAGCGGCTGTGGTGGACGCTGGCCCTGGCCGCCGTGATCGCCCTGCTGGCGGTCGCGCTCGCCGGCGGGATCGGCCGCGGCATCTCCCGGTCGCTCGCGGGGATATCGACGACGATGACCGAACTGGCGGCGAGCAATCTCGACGTCGCCATCCCCGGCCTCGGACGGCGCGACGAGGTGGGCGCGATGGCGAAGGCGGCCCAGGTGTTCAAGGACAACGCCATCGAGAACCGCCGCCTCGTCGAGGAACGCGACCGCCAGGCCCAGGAGCTGAAGCTGAGCGAGCAGAAATTCCGCACGCTCATCGCCAACATACCGGGCGTCTGCTATCGCTGCGCCAACGATGCTGCCTATACCATGGAGTTCCTGAGCGATTCGGTCGAGACCTTGTCGGGCTACCCGGCCGCGGACTTCATCGGCAATCGCGCGCGCACCTTCGCCAGCCTGTTCCATCCCGACGATGCGGCCCTGGTCGACCGCGTCGTCGCCGACGCCCTTTCCCGCGGCAAACCCTACGCCATCGACTATCGCATCATTCACCGCGACGGAACGGTCAGGTGGGTGCACGAGAAGGGCCAGGGCGAATTCGACGACGCCGGCAACCTGCAGCATCTGGACGGCGCCATCTTCGACGTCACCGCCCATCGCCATCTCGAGGACGAGCTGACGCGCAAGGAGCAGCTGGCGACCATCGGCACCGTCGCGGCGACCGTCAGCCACGAGCTGCGCAACCCGCTCGCCGCCATCCGCAACTCGCTCGCCACCGTCGGATTGCGGACACGCGACAAGGGTCTCGGCGTCGAGCACGCGCTGGAGCGGGCCGATCGCAACATCGAGCGCTGCGCCCGCATCATCTACGATCTGCTCGAATACACCCAGCCGCGGCATCTGGTGCGGACTGCAACAGACCTGGACCAATGGCTGGAGAACGTGCTGCAGGCTCGCACCTTGCCGGACGGGATCACCTTGGCGACCGATCTCGCCGCCGGCAGCACGGCTTCGATCGATCACGAGCAGTTCAAGCAGGTCATCAAGCGGCTGATCAAGAATGCCGTCGCCGCGCTCACCTCGCCGACCTGGCACCCGGACGATCGACATCCCCGCCGGATCACCGTCTCCAGCACGGCCGCGGGCCCGCATGTCCGCCTGACGATCGGCGATAGTGGCCCGGGCATTCCGGCCGACGTGCTGCCGCGCGTGTTCGAGCCGCTGTTCACCACGCGCAATTTCGGCGCCGGCCTCGGCCTGCCGATCACGCGCCAGATCGTCGAGCAGCACGGCGGCACGATCACGATCGAGTCGCCGCCGGACGGCGGCACCGTCGTCACCATCTGGCTGCCGCGGCTGGCCCAGCAGGCCGCGGCCTAGGCGCGACCGCTATTTCCGCCCGTTGCCGGCGATGGCGGCGGTGAGGCCGAGGCCGATGAAGACGCCGCCGGTGACGTAACGCTCGGCCTTCAGGAAGCCCCGACGCCGCTTCATCCAGCTGCCGGCCGTCCCGGCGAGCAGCGCGTAAGTCGCATCGCTGAACAGGCCCATGCCTGCAAAGAGCAGCCCGAGAAAGGCGATCTGCGAAGGCACGCCGCCTTTGGCGGCATCGATCCATTGGGGTAGAAACGCCAGGAAAAACAGCGCCGTCTTCGGGTTGAGCAGGTTGACGATGAAGCCATCCCTGTACAGCCGCCACAGGCTGCGCCGCGGCAGGTCGAGAGCCTCGGCCGATGGCTCGTTGCGGTTCAGAAGGCGGCGCACGCCGATGTAGATGAGATAGGCGGCGCCCGCATATTTGACGACCGAGAATGCCAGCACCGAGGACGTGATCAGGGCCGACAGCCCGACCACGGCCGCCGTCACATGCACCAGCGTACCCGTGGTAATGCCGAGCACGGACACGATGCCCGCCAGCCGCCCCTGCTCGACGCTGCGGCCGACGATGTACAGAACGGCCGGGCCGGGAACGAGCAGCAGCACGAAGCCGGCGGCGGCGAAGGCGCCGATATGCGCGGCACTTGGGATGGCGAACTCCATTTGGGTGTTCCTAACGCTTCACTGATCGATCCCGCGACTTGCGCCCATTAATGCGGCACCTTCGCGTCGAGTCAAGGCGCCGTCGGAGAGTCTCGTCGCCTTCGGCGTTCCCCGCTATCATCGGGATGACTGCAAGCGGAGTTGACGATGGCGGACGTTACCGAACTGACCCGGCGCGACGGCGTGTGCAAGACCGTCTATTCCATCTACTGGCCGTTCACGCACGACCTCATCGATCGCGTCTGGCAAGGCGACCGTGACGTTATTCACCGCCAATACGAGGACGCCTGGACCAAGAAGCAGGATGCGCTCCACGACCCCTTTCTCGAGCGTTGGGCCGAATGGGCGACGCCCGTGCAGCCGCGGATCGCGCGGTCGACCTTTCCCTACCGCTATCCGACCAGCGGATCGTCCGAGGCGCTGCGCGAGACCCTGGCCGATTTCGCCGCCAACCGCCGCGACAATGCCCTGCACGTCTTTGCCGGCGAGTACGAGGGCTATGAGGCCTATGCGCGCGGCTATGGCGTGCGCGTGCTCCATCACGACCGCAACGATTGGGCGGCGGAGCACCACCCGTTCCAGCCGGGCGACGTCTTCATGCTGAGCCAGCCGAGCGCCATCGACGGCAACCTGTGGCCCGGTTACGACGAATTCCTGCACCGCATGGCCGAGCGCCATCCGGAGGTCGAGATCATGCTCGATCTCTGCTATGTCGGCCTGGTCGCGCGCGACTACAGGATAGAGATCGGCTATCCCAACATCGGCAGGCTGTTCTTCAGCCTGTCGAAGATCTTCGGCGTCTACTACCACCGCATCGGCGGCGTCTTTTCGAAACGCGAGATCCCCGGCCTCTACGGCAACATGTGGTTCAAGAACCTGCACTCGATCTATCTGGCCCGCCGGCTGCTCGACGAGAGCACGGTGCGCACGATCCCCGACATGTTCCGGCCCTGTCAGGAGGCGGTGGTGCGCAAGCTGCAGAACCGCTACCCGACACTGCGGCCCTCCGACGCAATCCTGCTCGGCCATCATCGATTCGATGCCGATGCCGCAACCGACACCGACCGGCTCTTCCGCCGCGACGACGTGGTGCGCTACTGCCTGGCGCCAGCCATGGAGACTGCTGTCCGGGGCGGCGACCGATGAAGGCATCCACCGCCCTCGCCAGCCCGAAGCAGGTCCATGAACACGTCCGCGCGCTCTGGCGCACGGACCTGTTCCGTCGCAGCCACGACGACGCCGGCGGTTTCGTTCGCGGTATCATCGACCGCTTCGCCGCCCTGCCGCGCGTCTTCTACGAGATGAGCGAGCCGGACATCGAGGCGTCGCACTTCTCTGTCTGGTTCGACGCCATCGCGCAACGGCCTTGGTACGACAGCGACGCCGTCAGCGATCTCTATTATCTGCATGAGTTCAAGCACGCCGCCGGCATGACCTATCAGGACGGCATGCCCTGGAATCGCTGGTTCACGAAGATGGTGTCGAACGAGTTCGAGGCCAGCTTCTGCACGGAGGTGCAGGCCTATTTCGAGCTGCCGGGTCTGCGCGAGCGCTCCTTCCCGTTCGACATCTGGGCCGACCGCTTCCTGGCCGACAAGGCGATCGGGGATCGCTGGGCGGCATGCAGAGGAATGGGCGATTCGGCTGCCGTGGCGTTCTGGACCCCGCTGCGCGCCCGCCGCAAGGAGGTCATGGTCAAGCCTGATCCGTTCGATTTCATCGAGCTGCAGATCCGCGCCTATGTCGAGCAGAACCTCGAATGGGTTCGCATCTGGCAGCGCAGCTATCCGCTGGTCGAGGCCCATATGAGCGCCCTCGTCGGGGCGGTGGCGAAGGGCGGCGACTGGTCGACGGTCCTGAAGTCGCATCAGGATTGGCTCGCCGCCGTCTCCGAGGCTGCCGTCCCCTTCCGTCGCGAAGCCGAGGAGTTCGCCCAGATCTATCACGCCAACAAGGCGCGCTACGGCAACGTGCATCTGGGCAAGAAAGCGGCCGAGTGAGGGTGACGACTATCCGCTGAATTCTCGCCGCGGCGACCTCACCCTCCGGCCGCTGCGCGCTTCGGCCGGGCGGAAGCGGATCCCTCTGCCAGATAGTCGTGTACGACTTTACCGAGGCCCAGGGTCAGATCGGCCAGGATGTGCACCGCCGAGATGACTTCCAGAACGGGCAACTCGGCGACCGGAGCGAGCGCATGGGGGTTGAGGGAGAGTGCGGCGGGGCCGGTCCAGGCGCCCTTTATCTGGATGTCCTCGAGGTAATACTCCACCAGCTCGCAGATCCTGGGACCGCCATCGACGTGCGGGATGATCTTGAGCAGGAAGTTGGGCGCCGAGAGGGCCGCCTTGACGGCTTGCAGGTCGGCGCCGCGGTGCTTGTAGCCCATGGTCGCCGTCGCCACCCGGACCGGACCGTAGTCGAGGGTGCCGACGAGCGTGTCGATCTCGGCGCGCAGGCTCGGGCTCGCGAGCTTCTTGGGAAAGCCCCAGAGCTCGCGGCCGCCGGCGATCGGCGGATGATCGTTGAGGAACATGCAATGGGTGTAGCCGCCTTTGCGGCCCTGGAAGGACACCGGGATGACCTGGCCGGTTTCCGTGTAGTCGCCGAAGCCGGTGGAATCGGGCATGCGGATGAACTCGTACTTGACCAGCGGCTCATCCAGCTGCAGCGGCTCGGGCACGACGGCGCGCAGCTTCTCCGGATCGGTCCGGTAGGTGATGATCAGATACTCCCGATTGATGAAGCGATAGGGGCCGACGGGAAATGCCGGGCTGGTCAGCGGCATGGCGAAGGCATTCCTCCGGACGTCGCTTTCTTTCATATCGTTTACCCTTTCTGCCGACGAAGTCTTACTCGCGCCCATCCTGCGCCAAGTCGAAGGTGAACACGCCCTCCTTGTCCTCGGGGCGCTGCAATACCTCCGGGTGGCGCAGCGTGCGCACGGCGTCGAGATAGCCGGCCTGCCAATGCTCTTCCATGCTCAGGCGCGAGAATTCGTAGTCCTTCGACTGGCCTTCATAGTGTTTCGTCCGGTAGATCAGATGGACGATGTTGAAGACCTTGTGGTCCGCCAGCGGCTGCAGGAGCTTCGCTTCTTCGCTCTTCTTCAACTCGTCGGGCAGCTGCTCCAGTAAAGTGCCCAGCGCGCAACGCATCTTCTGCAGGCGCTTGAAATTGTCGGTGTTGGCGCGCGTGCGGCTGGAGAACTGGATCTCCTTTTGCCGCATGGCGACTTCCGAGAGATCGCGCGGGAAATCGCCGCGCGCGCTCCAGAGATCGACCTGGAACGCCAGCGTATCCATGCGCGGCTCGCTCTGGACCAGCCAGTGCAAGGGTGTGTTCGAGATGAGTCCGCCATCCCAATAATATTCGCCGTCGACCTCGACCGCCGGGAATCCCGGCGGCAAGGCCCCGCTGGCCATGACATGCTCGGGCTTGATGTGATGGGTCGTCGTATCGAAGTAGACGAAATTGCCGCTCCGGACATTGACGGCGCCGACGCTCAGGCGCGTCCCATCCCTGTTGATGCGGTCGAAATCGACGAAGCGCTCGAGCGTCGCCTTCAGGGGCGTGGTCTCGTAGTGGCTCGTCGCCTCGAGGGAGCCGACCGGAAGCAGCCATGGGGGCGGCAGGCGCGGCACGAAAAAGCCGGCCGCGCCGCCGGCCAGGGCCGCAGCGGCACTCACTTGGTTGAGGAAGCTGCGGGCAGCCTCGCCACGGGCCAGGTGGTCCGACAGAAGACGGCCCCAGTCGTTCAGCGGGTTGTCGGTGATGCTCTCCCAGAAGCCGCGAAGCTTGTCGACCCGTGCCGCCGGCGCATTGCCGGCGACGATGGCGGCGTTGATGGCGCCGATGGAGATGCCCGCGACCCAATCCGGGTGCAGATCGGCCTCGGCCAGCGCCTGATAGACGCCGGCCTGGTAGGCGCCGAGGGCACCGCCGCCCTGCAAAAGCAGCGCAATACATTCGAACGGCGGCCGATTCGTGCCGTGATGCGTCTTCTTGATCGGGTGACGGGACATAGATCAAAGACCCCTGCGGCTGTCCGGATGTCAGTGGCCGCAATTCCCCTGGCGGATTGCCGCTGCCCCCGACGCGCCCAGCCAGAATAAATCCTGCTGTATAGGACAGGTTTGAGCCGATCGACGTTCCTCGTCAATGGTGCGCCCGTGCGGCGGATTGTCTGGCCACGGCGGGATCGCTCGCGGCGGCCCTGCCGGTCGCAACGCTGCGAAGGGGCCTGAGTATGCCGATTTTCGGATCCTTGACGAGGTGAACGACGCGCGTGAAGAGGTGGTCGCGGGGCTTGCGCTGACCGATGTCGATAATTGCCGTGTCCACGAGCACACTCTTGAAGACGGCTAACACCCGTTCGCGCGTGCCCTCATCGAGGGCATCGAGGGCCTGGTCGATCACGACCCAACGCGGCTTGTGCAGAGGGAGGCGCGCGAAGACCAGGCACTGCTGATCGTCATCGCTCAACTCCCTGTCCCAGCGGGATTCCCGATCGAGCGAGGTCGTCAATTGCTTCAGCCCGCAACACTCGAGCGCATCGACGAGTTCACTGTCCGTGTACGTCGTTTCCGGAAGGGGATAGGCAAGCGCCGCACGCAGGGAACCCGGTGGCAAATAGGGCCGTCGCGGCACGAACATCATGCTTTGCCGAGGCGGCAGCGCGATGCGACCGGCCCCCCACGGCCACAGCCCGGCGAGGGCGCGGAACAAGACCGACTTTCCCGTACCCGGCTCGCCAAGAATCAGGACGCGGTCACCCGGCGCGATCTCGACATGCCGTTCGCTCAGCATGGTGGACCCCGTCGGCGAGGCGATTTCCAGATTGTCGATCTCGAATTTGACGTCGGATCCCTCGGCAAGCTCGATCTGGCTCGCGGCCGTACCGAGATCATCGACGCTCAAGATCGCCTGGCGGAACGTGGCGACGCGCAGCAGCGTCGCCCGCCAGTCCGCAATATTGCTGAAGTTGTCGATGAACCAGCGCAGGGCCTGTTGCACCTGGATGAAGGCGCCGACCGCCATCATCATCTCGCCGAAGGTGAGATCCCCGCCGAAATATCCCGGCGCCGCCACCAGGATCGGCGCGATGAGCGTGAACCAGCCATAGCCGGCGGTGACCCAGGTGAGCCGCGTCGTCGCCCGGACGATCCGACGCATGATCCGGATGACGCGGTCGAGTTCGGCATTCAGGCGCTGCTTCTCGTCTCCCTCGCCACCGTGAAGAGCGATGCCGTCGACATGCTCGCTGACGCGCACGAGCCCGAAACGCAACCTGGCCTCGCGACTATAGCGCTCGGACTGAAGCTGGATCAGCGGCCGGCCGACGCGCCAGCTCAGCCAGGAGGCGGTGCCGGAATAGATCAGGGCGCTCCATACGAGGTAGCCGGGAATCGTGAAGCTTTCGCCATGCATGTGGAACGTCACGCTCGCCGACAGGAACCAGAGCACGCCGATGAAGCTTCCGAGCAAGAGCGACGACTGCAGCAGCCCGATGCCGAGTTCGGTCGACAGCTCCGTCAGATGGCGGGCGTCTTCATGCAAACGCTGATCGGGGTTGAGCCCGATCTCGCCGGCGCCGGCGAGACGAAAGGCGCGCCCCGGCTGCAGCCATTCGTTGAGCAGGTCGCGCACCAGGCCTTCGCGCAGCTTCACCTTGGTGCTCAGCTCCAGCCACCTCTGCGCGACATTCAGCGCCAATAGTCCGCAGGCAATGACGGCGAAGACGACGAGCTGATCGAGAAAGGCGGCCACGTCCTTGCGCTCGAGCGCGTCATAGAAGGGCCGATTCCAGGCGTTCAGGCGGATCTGACCGAACGCCGTCGCCCCGATCACTGCAACGAGCGCGCCGCCCAGCAGAAACAGCTTGTTGCGCTCCGGCGAGGCCATGAAGGCGCGCACCATTATCATCGACTGCGCCACCAGGCCCTGGTCCGTTTCTGGCGCAGCGTCCTCCGCCAAGTTCGATGTTCCGTCAGGTTTATCGCTCATCAAGCCATCTCCCTTCGCCCGCACGACCGTGCGAGCCACCCGACGCCGGCCGTCGCGTCGATAACGCAATCCCCTCTATACAACGAGAAAGCGGACGATTTGTGGCCGGGTCAAGCCCGCGGATCACCCCTAAGCGCGGACCCGCGTCTTCTCAGGATCATAGAACGGGAAGCGCACGACCTTGGCGGGGATGCGCTTCTGGTGGCCGTCGAGCTTGCCGATCTCGACTTCGGTGCCCAGGACGCTGCAGGCGGCGTCCATACGGCAGAGCGCGATACTCTTCGTCAGCAGCGGGCTCTTCATGCCGCTCGTAACGACGCCGACCTGGGCGCGGCCTTGATGCACGCAATCGCCATGACCAGCGGTCTCGCCGCCCGCGAGCTCCAGCCCGACGAGGACGCGCTGCGGGTGCTCCTTACGCTTCAGAAGCGCGTCGCGGCCGATGAACTCCTCGTTGCCCTTGAGGGAGACAGTGAAGCCGATGCCGGCCTCGAAGGGATCGGTCTGGTCGCTGAATTCGTAGCCGAAGAAGATCAGGCCGGCCTCGATGCGCACCATATCGAGGGCTTCGAGGCCCAAGGGCGCGAGGTCGTGCGGCTTGCCGGCCTCCCACACCGCGTCCCACACGGTCAAGGCATCCTTCGGATGGCAGAAGATCTCATAGCCGAGCTCGCCGGTGTAGCCGGTGCGGCTCACGACCACGGCCGGGCCGTTCCAGTCGCCGATGCGGGCGATGGCGAAGTGGAACCAGGCCAGCTCCGTCAGGCTCGGCTGGCCCGGCGGCGTCCACACCACCTGCTTCAGGATCTCGCGACTCTTCGGGCCCTGCACGGCGATGTTGTGGAGCTGGTCGGTGGAGGACTTGACCCAGACCTTGAGGCCACGCTGCTCGGCGATGTCGCGCAGCCACTTGCCGTCATATTCGTCGCCGCCGATCCAGCGGAAGTTGTTCGGCCCCAATCGGAACGCGGTGCCGTCGTCGAGCATGCCGCCATGCTCGTAGCACAGGGCGGTATAGACCACCTGCCCCACCGCCAGCTTGCGGATATTGCGCGTGCAGGCCAGCTGCATGAGCGTCTCGGCATCCGGCCCGAGCACCTCGAACTTGCGCAGCGGCGACAGATCCATCACCACCGCCTTCTCGCGGCAGGCCCAGTATTCGTCGACGGCGCCGTGATTGTTGAACCGGGTCGGCAGCCAGAAGCCGCGATACTCGGCGAAGTTGCGGGTGAGCGCAGAGGTGCGCGGGTGGAAGGCGGTCTCGCGCGTGAGGCGCGGTTCGACGTCGGGTGCCATGCGGAAGGCGATCGCTCTGCTGAAGGTCTGTTCGGCGGGATAGACGCGGACGTGAATGTCGGTCGGGTTCCAGGCGTTGGCGGCGTCGATATCGTCCGGGCAGGCCGAGGAGGCGCAGACGATATCGGTCGTCGCGCGCAGCAGCACATAGTCGCCCGGCCGCGACCACGGCTCGTCCAGGAAGTAGGCGTTCTGGGCGTTGATGCCGGTGTTGTAGAAGAAGTTGATGGCGGGCCAGCCGCCGCGCGCCTCGACGCCGAAAGGCGCCAGTGCGGCGTTGAAGTTGTCGGTGCAGTTGGCGTGGCCGGGATAGCCGAGCGCATCGTAGTAGCGGGCGGTGCAGGCGAGGCCGAAGGAGTCGTGGCGACCGACGGTGTCGCGCACGACCTCGACCAGCGGCTGCAGGTCATGATCGAAGAACTTGCTGTAGAGGCCGGGACCGGGATAGCCCAGCCCGACCATGCTGCGCGTCGCCGTCATGTCGAGGCAGCGTTCGATGCCCAGGTCGAGCTGGCGCGCGCTGAAGGCCTGGAAGTCGGAGCACTGCCGGCCGGCGACGTCGATGATCTGGATGTACTCGCCGGCCTTCACCAGGTAGCCCTGGGCCGTGCAGCGGTCGATGCGGATCTCCGCGCGCGGATCGGCGAGCGGCTCGGGCAGCGGGGGTGCCGTGATGTTGGGCACGGCCGCACGCCTGATGATGACGGAGAGATCGGTCGGCGCGTCCTGCGCAGCAGCGCTCATCGGACCGCCGGGCGCGTGGAAGATGGCGATGCAATCACGCTCGGCCGCCAGCTCCACCGTCTCGCCCGGCCGCGAGTCGCCTTCGAACAGTAGAGCGGCTTTGTCGATGCGGCCGGCCAGCCCGCGCCGACGCAGGGCTGCCGCGATCGTCCGCGCATCTTCGCTCTCGCCCGCCAACAGGCCGTCGATGGCCGACGACTCCGTTCCTATCTTGAGCCGAAGCGCCGCGAGGTCTTGGCGCCCGTCGGCAGCGAAGGCGGCAATCTCGCAGTGCTGGCGGCCTTCGCGGTCGACGATCGCGATGCGGTCGCCCTGGAAAATCTGCACGACGAGGGCACCGCCGCCGCTCACCTTGTAACGTTCGGTGCCCGGCTCGAAGGCCGGCAGACCCGGCTCACGGATCTGCGGAAAACGCGGCATATACGACGTGTAGTTCATGGCCGCGATCTTCGATGATCTGCCGCGGCACCGCAAGGGCGGCAGGTGCTGCACCGGTCCGGACCGGTGAACGCCGGTTTGGCCGCTGCACCCGCGACGAGGGCGAGGAGCCGAGGACGGACCAACCGGGGCGAGCGCGGTTGACGGAGGCCGCGCGTTGTTGTGTCGTCATCAAACGACGCGGCAAAGCGATCCATCGCCGGCCGCGGATTCGAGTCCAGGGGGGACCAGATATGCCCAAGACCATGCGCGCCGCCGTGCTGCGCGAGTTGAAGACGCCGCTCAAGATCGAGGCGGTCGCGATGCCCGAACCGGGGCCCGGCGAAGTGCTGATCAAGGTCGCCGCCTGCGGCGTCTGCCACAGCGACGTGCACGCGGTCGACGGCGATTGGGACCCCCCGCCCGGCCTGCCGCTCATTCCCGGCCATGAGGTCACCGGTCACGTCGCCGCGCGCGGCGCCCATGTCCAGGGGCTCAAGGACGGCGACGTGGTGGGGGTGCCCTGGATGTGGAGCGCCTGCGGCGCGTGCGAGTACTGCCTCGCCGGCAACGAGACGATCTGCGCCACCGGCGAGTCGACCGGCTATTCGAAGCCCGGCGGCTATGCCGAATATGTCACGGCGCCCGCCGCCTACGTCGGCCGCCTTCCGGCCAAGGCCGACCTGATCGGCCTGGCGCCGGTGCTGTGCGCCGGCGTCACGGTCTATCGCGGCCTCAAGCGGACCATGGCGCGGCCGGGTCAGTGCGTGGCGGTGTTCGGGATCGGTGGACTCGGCCATCTGGCCGTGCAGTACGCCAAGGCCATGGGCCTGCAGGTCGCGGCGATCGACGTCGCCGACGACAAGCTGCGCCTCGCCACTGCTCTCGGCGCCGACATGGTGGTCAACGCCAAGAAAGCAGACCCGGTACGAACCCTGAAAAAGGAGCTGGCCGGCGGGCCGCACGCCGCCGTCGTCACGACGCCGGCCGGCATCGCCTTCGACCAGGCGATCCGCTCGCTGCGCCCGAGCGGGACCTGCAGCTTCATCGGCGTGCCCGGGCGCGACGGCGACCGGCTGCCGATCTCCATCGGCAAGGTGATCAACGGCGAACTCTCGCTGCGCGGCTCCAATGTCGGCTCGCGGCTCGACCTGGCGGAGGCGATCCGCTTCGCGGTCGAGGGCCAGGTCAAGGTCACGGTCGAGCGCCAGCCGCTGCGCGCCATCAACAAGGTGTTCGAGCGCATGCGCCGCGGCAAGATCGTCGGCCGCGTCGTGCTGGATATCGCTGCCGAAGGCTAGTGCTTGGGATACTTGATCGAGAGGATCTCGAGCGAGAGGTCGCCGGTCGGGCGCTTCCACACGACCGCATCGCCGACGGCGGCGCCGTTGAGCGCCTTGGCGAGCGGCGAGACCCAGCTGATCCGGCTGTGCTTGGGATCGGCCTCGTCCTCGCCGACGATGCGAAACTTGCGCTTCTCGTCGTTGTCGTCGACCGTCTCCACGACGGCGCCGAAGCCGATCCGGTCCGGCGGCTGGCTGTCGGGATCGATGAGGATGGCGCGCTCGATTCGCTCCTGGAAGTAGCGGATGTCGCGCTCCACCAGCTTCAGGTGCTCCTTGCCCAGCATCTCCGGCTCGCCGCCCTCGGTCAGATGGTGGCGCTCCTCCTGCAGCTTGGCCAAATGCTCCTGCAGCGCCTTGAGCCCGGACGCGGTCAAATAATTCGGGTGCGGACTCTGCGGCCGTTCCGGCAGCTCCTCGCCGGGCTGCTCGCCGTCCGCCTCTTTCACGAAGGCACGACTCATCGCTTGCTCTCCCTTCCTGGGATGCCTCAGCAGCATAGGTCCGGAAGGCAACCACATTCCAGGTGATTGTTGCGGGGCGATTTATCGGCTTAGATCGCCCGGACATGGTTAATGGGGCGGCGGCATGGCGACGGCATCGGCGACCTGCGTTCTGGAGATCCGCAGCAATCTGGGCGAAGGCCCGCTGTGGCATGCGGGCGAGCGGCGCCTGTACTGGCTCGACCTGGTGCGACCGGGGGTCTATCGGTTCGACCCGGCGAGCGGCCGCAACGAGCAGCTGCAGGCGGATATCGGCACCTATGTGGGCGGCCTGGTATTCCGGCAGCGCGGCGGCTGGATCGTGGTCAGGGAGGACGGCATCTCCGCGGTCGACCCCGTCAGCGGCCGCCGCCAAGTGCTGCTGCATCCTGAGGCCGACCTGCCGGGCAACTGGTTCAATGACTGCAAGTGCGACCGTCTGGGGCGGCTGTGGACCGGCAGCGCCGACCGTAAGGAACAGGACCCGACGGGGAACCTGTATGTGATCGACGCCCGGCTCGGCGTGCGCAAGGTCGACAGCGGCATCATCTGCGCGAACGGCCCGGCCTTCAGCCCCGACGGCAGGACCGCTTATTTCGCCGACAGCTTTGCCCGCAAGATCTTTCGCTACGATATCGATCCGGCGACCGGCGCGGTTGGCCCGCGCAGTACCTTCGTCACTGTACCCGACGAGGCCGGCGTTCCCGATGGCATGACCGTCGACACCGAGGGGTTTCTGTGGAATGCCCAGTGGGACGGCTGGCGCGTGACCCGCTATGCGCCCGACGGCCGCATCGACCGCGTCATCCGCCTGCCCGTCCCGCGACCGACCGCGCCGGCGTTCGGCGGCGAGGACTTGAAGACGCTCTACATCACCAGCGCCAGCAACGGCCTCAGCGACGCACAGCTGCAGGAGGCGCCGCTCTCGGGCAGCCTGTTCGCCTGTGAACCCGGCGTGCGCGGCGTGGCCGAACCGGGATTCGCGGGGTAGTCTGGCCCCATGCATTCCTGCGATGTCGCGATCATCGGCGGCGGCGTGATCGGTAGCGCCATCGCCTACTTCCTGGCCGGGCGGACCGACTTCAAGGGTTCCATCGTCGTGGTCGAGAAGGACCCCACCTACGAGACGGCGGCGACACCGCGTTCGGCAGGCGGTGTGCGCCAGCAGTTCTCGACGCCCGAGAACATCCGGATGTCGATGTTCGGCGCCGCCTTCATCAAGGAAGCCGGCGAGCACCTGACGGTCGACGGCGAGGCGGTCGAGCTGCCGTTCGTCGAATGGGGCTACCTGTTCCTGGCGACGGCCACGGGTTTCGAGACGCTGCGCGCCAACCACACCACGCAGACATCGCTGGACGCCAAGGTGGCGCTGCTGATGCCGTCGGAACTGAAGGCGAGGTTTCCCTGGCTCAATGTCGAGGATCTCGCCGGCGGCTGCTTCGGCCTGGCGAACGAGGGCTGGACCGATCCCTATGGCCTGCTGCAGGCCTTCCGCCGCAAGGCGCGCTCGCTCGGCGTGACCTACATGACCGACGAGGTCACCGGCCTCGAACGCGTCGGCAACCGCGTTGCGGGCGCGGCCCTGCGCAACGGCGGCCGCCTCGCCTGCGGTGCGGTGGTGAATGCCGCCGGCTATCACGCCCATGAGATCGCCGGCATGATCGGCGTCGGCCTTCCGGTGCGGCCGCGCAAGCGCATCGTCTATGTCTTCGACTGCCGCGACAAGCCGTCGCGGGCGCCGCTCACCATCGATCCGACGGGCGTGTGGTGCCGGCCAGAGGGCGCCAACTTCATCGGCGGGATCTCGCCGCCGGAGGCCGATGATCCTGACAGCACTGACTTCGAGATCGACTATGGGCTGTACGAAGACGTGGTGTGGCCGACCTTGGCGCACCGCATACCCGCCTTCGAGGCGATCAAGCTGGTACGGGCCTGGGTCGGGCACTACGACTACAACACGCTCGACCAGAACGCGATATTGGGGCCACATCCGGAGATCGGGAACTTTTACTTCGCCAACGGGTTCAGCGGGCATGGGCTGCAACAGTCGCCCGCCGTCGGCCGCGCCATCGCCGAACTGATCGCCTATGGCACCTACCGCAGCCTCGACCTGCGCCGCTTCGGCTATGAGCGGGTGGTGAATAGTGTGCCGATCTCGGAGCTCAACGTGGTATAGTCCAGGGTGTAGCCGATGAGTATGCACTATTATCGTCATACAAGCATAGTCGGGATTTTTCCTAAGTCCGTGAACGGGTTTGCTATACATATTCATCGCGGCTCAACGTATTCTTAGACTCTGATCGCACGGTCAAGAATTGGTTGTGGGGACCTTCAGGTCATGCCGTTCAGCAGCGAAGAAGCGCGGCTGCACGCGGTTGTAAACACTGCCGTCCACGGGGTCATACTGATCGACCCCGCCGGCATCATTCGTATGTTCAATCCCGCCTGCGAGCGCCTGTTCGGCTACCGTGCCGAAGAGGTGATCGGCCACAACGTCAAGATGCTGATGCCCACGCCCTATCGCGAGGGGCATGACGGCTATCTCACGAACTATCTGACCACCGGCAAGGCCAAGGTCATCGGCATCGGCCGCGAGGTGACGGGCCAACGCAAGGACGGTTCGACCTTTCCCATGGACCTGTCGGTCGGCGAAGCGAAGGAAAATGGCACGACCGCTTTCGTCGGCATCATCCATGATTTGACCGAGCGCAAGCGCACGGAGATGGCGCTGCGGGAAAGCGCAAACCAGCTGAAGGCCGTGGTCGACACCGCCGTCGACGGCGTGATCCTGATCGACATGCAGGGCATCGTCACGATGTTCAATCCGGCCTGCGAGCGGCTGTTCGGCTATCGCGCCCACGAGGTGATCGGCCGCAACGTGAAGATGCTGATGCCGGCTCCCTATCGCGGCGAGCACGACCGCTACCTGACCAACTACCTGCACACCGGCGACGCCAAGATCATCGGCATCGGCCGCGAAGTCGTCGGCCAGCGCAAGGATGGGACGACATTCCCGATGGACCTGTCGGTCGGCGAGGCGAAGCAGGAAGGCGGCTCCACCTTCGTCGGCATCATTCACGATCTCACCAGCCGCAAGCGGACCGAGGAGCAGCTGGCGCAGGCCCAGAAGATGGAGGCGGTCGGCCAGCTCTCCGGCGGGCTGGCGCACGACTTCAACAATCTGCTGACGGTCGTGGTCGGCAACGCCGAGACCCTGAGCATCGCCCTCAAGGCCCGCCCTGACCTGAAGCAGGCCGCCGACATGATCGCGACGGCCGGCGAGCGCGGCGCCGAGCTGACGCGCCGATTGCTGGCGTTCAGCCGCCGGCAGATGCTGCAGCCCGCGCAGATCAACTGCAACCGCCTGATCGATTCGATGCAGCGCATGCTCTGGCGCACGCTGCGCGAGGATATCGAGATCCGCATCGCCCTGGCGCCCGACCTGTGGCCCGCCTTCGCCGATCCGGGCCAGCTGGAATCGGCGATCCTGAACCTGGCGATCAACGCGCGCGACGCCATGCCCGACGGCGGCGGGCTCAGCATCTCGACGGCCAACGTGGCGGTCGACGAGCACTATCGCGACCGCTATCCCGAGGTGACGCCGGGAAACTACATCCTGATCGCCGTGACCGACACCGGCGAAGGCATGGCGCCGGAAGTGCTGGCCCGCGCCTTCGAGCCCTTCTTCACCACCAAGGATGTCGGCAAGGGCAGCGGGCTCGGCCTCAGCATGGTCTACGGCTTCATGAAGCAGTCCAACGGCCATGTCTCCATCTACAGCGAGGTCGGCCTCGGCACGACCGTTCGCCTCTATCTGCCCGCCCACAGCACGATGCCGGCGGATCTCACGGTGGCCCGGGCGGGCGCCGAGGGCGAGCCGCCGCGCGGAAGCGAGAGCATCCTGGTGACCGAGGACGATCCGTTCGTGCGCGCCTATGTGGTGAGCGCGCTCGAGGAACTGGGCTATCGCGTGATCGCGGCGGAGGATGCGCGGGAGGCGCTGACCCAGCTGACGCAAGGCGCCGAAGTCGACGTGCTGTTCACGGATATCGTCATGCCCGGCGGCATGAACGGCTGGGAGCTGGCCGAACGGGCGCAGCAGATCAGGCCCGGCCTGAAGCTGCTGTTCACCTCGGGTTACGCGCTGGAGACCCTGGTGGCGCGCGGCCGCATCCATCCGGACACCGCCATCCTCAACAAGCCCTACCGCCGCCCCGAACTGGCCCGCCGGCTCAGGGAGGTGCTGGATTCGCCCCAGGTCGCAGTGATGGCGCCGCCCGACCGGGATTGAGTCGGCAAATCCGAGCGATCAACCCCATGTCCAGCGGGACGTGCTGTCCAGCGGGCCAGCCGAAACCCTGTCGGCTGACCGAGAAGGTCTCCTGCGCGAACTCTCGAAACAACCTTACGCACCGCGTCGGACTGCCCGAGGGGAGGGTCGACAACGAAAACTCGAAATTCAAAGCTGTCGTATTTTGCGTAACAACCGGTATTTCCAGGCAGACGGCTGGCTGCTGCGCCGTCGAACGTGTTGAGGCACGATCTCAAGATCATCTATACACGATGTCAAATATCGAGCCGGCAGATAGCCGCATCTACCGACAAGAACACGATAGGAACTTACGCGATAGAAGTCAAGCGCTTCTTGCACTGATGGCATAGGAAACGGACGAGCGCGCTCCAAGCGCCGTGACCCGTCGGCAGGATGAAGCGGTGCGAGGATACCCGGAGCCATTCGCTCAAGGTGCGGAATCACGTCAGAGACAAGTTGCCAAACCTCCAGGACCGCTCCGTTTTCTGGGTAGGCGATAAGGCGGAGAACTTTCCGATTTCATCAAAGGAACTCGCTCCGCCGGAGCGTCCGCTGTTCATGTATTCCTCTCCTCTCATGAGATTGTGACGACGACTCTGCCGAAGGGGCGGCCCTCAACGAGGTAACGCAGAGCATCAGCCGCTTCGACCAGCGGGAAGGTCTTGGCCACGATCATGCCTCGTTGCGGGCCACCACGAGGAGGTCGTAGCCACCCTTTGCCAAACGGCTGGCATAGACAGCGCCGGCGCCTGTGATCAGCTGCGCCAGTTGCTCGCACTCAGAAAGAGTGCACCTCGTCGCCGGGTGGTCCGATGTCGGCGACTCCATTCGGCAGTTGCGCCTGCGCCATCGCCAGCGGATTGAAGGTTTCGCGCAGCAACTTGATCTCACCAGCCTCTGCCACCAGGTACCCAGTGAACAGGGTATGGACCGTTCGGCCGGTCGCAGCGGCGCGCGCGTGCGCCACGTACTCGGCGAACGTTTTTTCCGGCGTCTCGATGAGGACGTGGATGTCGTCCGCCGCGAACGCGAAGTTCGGATAAAGCTGGTGCACCTTGTGAAGGAACGCGGCGATCTCGCGTCGACCCGTGTAGCGAGGTCCGACCCCGAGCGAGCGCAGGAACGGCAGTTCGAACGCTCCGTCGTCCGCAAAGAGCGACGCAGCGCGTTCCGGATCGCGGATCGCAGCGAGATATTCCAACAGCAGAGCTTTCGAGCCTTTCATCTTCATCTCCTTATTCCCGCCAGTAACGAGCGCTGGCCCGGTTCAGTTCGTGACCGTCGGCTCATGGACCAGGACCTGGTCGTCCCGCCGGCTGATCTCGATCGCGTTGCCAACGACGCCCTCGTCGCGCGGGGTGGAGAGCACCACGCTCTGGCCCGGGGCGAGGACGGTTTCGAAGCGCACGGGCGTCCCGGTCACACCCTGCGCGAGAATGGCGACGAGCCGGAAACCGTCGCGCTCGACGATGTAGTAGGCGACGCCCGCCATTTCGCCGAGGTTGATGCTTCGAGCCTGGAGCGGCTGGAGCTCGTCCGCGTGGGCCGCGCCGGTGGAGGCCAAGGCGAATGCGGCGGCGAGGATGGTGCGATGGATGGTCATTGCGATCTCCTGGGTTGGACGCCGGGGCTCGGCGCTTGTCGTGGCTGCCCTTGCCCGGAGAGATGAGCAGCGTATGATCATCGATCAAATAGGTCGGATCGATAATGGCCATCGACCACATCAATTTGAGCCGCTTCGACCTGAACCTGCTCGTCGCGCTCGACGCGCTGCTCACGGAGCGCAGCGTCACGCGCGCCGCGGCCCGCGTCGGCCTCAGGCAGTCGGCCATGAGCCACAACCTCGCCCGCCTGCGCGCGCTGTTTGGCGACGAGCTCCTGACCCGAGGACCGGAGGGCATGCGCCCTACCCCCCGCGCCCTCGCTTTGGTCGACCCGGTGCGGATCGCCCTCGCTCAGATCACGACCCTGGTGTCCCGGGACGACACGTTCGACGTCGGAACGGCCGAACGGCTATTCCGCATTGGCCTGCCGGACAGCGCGGAGGTGCTGTTCGGTCCGGCGCTGCTCGCCCACGTCTGCGAGGCCGCTCCCGGCGTGCGGCTGCGCCATTACGCCACCGATAGGCTCTTCGACGAGCTCGACGCCGACAACCTGGACCTCGGCATCGTCTTCGGGCCGCTGCCAGAGGGACGGACGCACCACAAGCAGCGCGTCCTGGGGACCGACAACTTTCTATGCATGTTCAAGGCCGACCGGGTCGGTGTCTCGCCGCCGATCTCACTCGAGGACTACGTTCGGCTGCCGCACGTGCTCACGAGCCAGCGCAAGGGCGAGCAAGGGGTAGTGGACGAGGCGCTCGCGTCGCTCGGGCTCAGGCGCATGGTCGTGCTCACAACGCCGCGCTTCGTGGCGGTGCCGTTTCTCGTGGCAGGCGCCGCGGTCGTCACGACCATGCACGCCAAGCTTGCGCGCTTCTTCGCCGGAGCGCTCGGGCTCAGCCTCAGCCCGGTGCCGGTTGAACTGCGGGAGCAGCCCATCACGCTGGTCTGGCACGCCTCCTACGATCGTGACCCTGCGCACATGTGGCTGCGTCGAACCGTGATACGCATCGCGGCAGAGGTGGGGTGGGAGCACGGATCCGTGTGAAGCTGAGCGCGGCTCACGCGGACTCGTTGTCCCGCGATGCCGCCCTAGGGTGGTTGTTCAGGCCGCTGCTTCCGCACTGTCAGCGGACATCGCATGGTGGAAACTGGGGGGTGTTGGGCCGACAGATTCTACACTTTAAAGCGAATGGCTCGGAGGATACGCCGAGCGGTTCGGTACGCGCGAGGGCAACGCGGCTGGCCCGATCGAGTAGGATCGACCGCCCCTACAGCTGGACCGCCAACGCCTCGGCGGTCGACTTGCCGGGCGTCACCGGGACGATCTCGAAATCGACGAGGTCGGACCATTCGACGACCCAGCGCTGCAGCAGCGTGACGTCGTCGGTCTCCATGATCTGGAAGCAGCGGCCGAGATCGGCGGCGATCCAGCTGCCGACGAAGGCGAGGCCGTCAGGCATCTGGCGGCCCTTGTCGCGGAAGCGGCGGTAGACTGATTTCGCGTCCTGGTTGCGGAAGGTTTCGATGACCATGAAGAGCATGGCGAGGGCCTCGTCCGGAGCGTTCGCGGACCAATGCCACGCGCACGCAGCATCACGCAAGGGGTTGCGTGAGATTGGGATGGGCACCCCTGCGTCCTTCGACAAGCTCAGGATGAGGGACAGTCTTTGTGCCATCAAAATTCTCCCTCATCCTGAGCTTGTCGAAGGACGCAGAGTGGTTTTGCAGCGAAGAGGGGCGGCCGCAGGCCGCCCCTACCCATTCCCACATCGGCGCGTCACATCCCTGCAACGATGGTGCCGGCGGGGTAGGTGAGGGCGTAGCCGAAGTTGATGACGCGCTCCTCCGCGGGCTTCAATTCGTAGGTCCAGGCCAGGACGCCCTTGTGGGCTTCCCAGTCGGTCTTGGTGGGATGGGTGGAGTCGCTGAGCTGCTCGACCTCGATGCGCTCGTCCTGCGAGACCGGCAGGGAGTCGAGCACGGTGACTTCCATGGGCTTGCTGTGGTGGTTGGCGATCTCGATGCGGTAGCGGCGCTCGACATGCTGGTTATTGGTGAAGAGGCCGGAGGTCGACTGCTCGCCGTTCTCCAGGCGGTATTCGACGCGCACCTTGTCGTCGACGCCGAAGCCGAACTGCTCCTTCTCCTTCGGCCGCAGCATGTCCATGGACTCGGTGCCGACGAAGGCGCCGTCGCGGAACACCGAGACCTGGCCCGGCAGCAGCGGCTCGGCGCCCTCGTAGGTGACGTCGGCATAGAGGTGGGCGAAGGCGCCCTGCTTCGGCACCGCGCGCACGGCGAGCGTGGCCGCCAGCTCGTGGGTGGCGATGGCGAACTTGTGGGGCGCGGCGTCCGACGGCACGTTGGCGGTGCCGGGGATGCGGTACTCGGCCGAGAACTCGCTGGCGATGAGTTGCGCATCGACCTTGGCGAGCTTGTCCTTCTCCTTGTTCTGTAGTTCGTCCATGTCCGCCATGTTCTGCGGTGACGCGGGCGTGGCCGGCTCTGCCTGCGCGCCGACGTCACGCCGCAATTCCCCGGCGAGCAGGGGCTGGGCCACCTGGACGAACCAGCTGTCGAGTTCCGGCAGCACGGCGCCGACCGAGGGCTGGGCGGTCGAGAGCGTGAGGGCGACGCCGGTCCAGTCCTCGCCGGTGCGCTGCTGCACCTGGCCGAGCTGCGCCAGGCTCATCTTGCCGGCCTCGCTGTCGAGGCGGGCATCGTAGAGCGGCTGCCAGGTGGCGTCCGGCAGCTGATAGCTGAGGCGGAGGGTGGCGCTCTCCGCCGCCCCCGCCTCCAGGTTGATGCGGGCGACGACGGTGGCCGAGCGCCCGGTCTGGATCTGCGCCAGCTCCTGCTGGAGCTTGGCGGTCTTGGCGTCGATGTCGCGCATCTCGATCTCGGCGGTGCGCATGCCGGCATGGGCCTCGGCGGCGCCGCTGCTCATCGCGATCCAGGCGGCCTGCCATTTGGCCGGGTCCATGCTGCCGCGCTGGATCTCCTGGTTGGCGGTGGCCGGCATGTCGCGGCCGATGGTGGCGATGAAATCGAGCTGCACCTGCAGCGAAGCAATGCGGTCTTCGGCGGCATGGCGGCGGTCCTGCAATTCCTCGATCGCGGCCTGCAGCTGGCGCTCCTGCTCGCTGACGGCGGCGTCGGCGTAGAACGGCTTGGTCTCGACCGAGCCGATGACCACGTCCTTGCCGCCCTCGCCGCTCACCCGCACCGATTCCGGGAGGAGGCTCGCCGGCAGGTTGTCGATGACGAGGGTGGTGGCGCCGGCCGGCAGGCTGACATCGACCACGCGCGTGACCTCGGCGCGGTCGGGGAAGACGGTGACGGCCTTGATCGGCGCCGTGACCGGCAGGTCGGCGGCGAACAGCTGGCCGCAGGGGACCAGGATGGTGAACAGGGACAGCAGACCCAAACGCGTCGACATGGTTCGTTCTCCGGGCTGGTTGATCGGGGGACGCCGGTTGCGCCCCGTTCAACCTGATTGCCGGCGGAATGTGGCGGAAATGCCGAGGGGGTGAGAAAAAATGCCGTGCCGGATGGTTAACGGCGCGGGCAGTAAGAAGGCTCACCACAAAGGCACGAAGGACACGAAGAAGAAATGAAACCGCAGATGAACGCAGATGAACGCCGATAAGGATTCCTGCGCCTTCGGCGCGCGAAGAAATCATCTGCGTTTATCTGCGTTCATCTGCGGTTCCAATCCTTCTTCCTTCGTGCCCTTCGTGCCTTTGTGGTGAACCTTCCTTCGGCACGGCGCGGGTTGTGTTGGGGCTCGGGATTGCGCCATGATGGGGAGGTCATGGCGAAGACGGCGCTCATTTCCATTCTGTGCGAGGACCGCACCGGGCTGATCGCGGCGATCACCGGTCGGCTGTTCGATCTCGGGGCCAATCTGGGCGACACGACGTTTGCCGTGCTGGGCACGGGGGCGGAGTTCACGACCGTGTGCGAGGTGCCGGACGATCTCTCGCTCGGGCAGGTCGAGGACGAGCTGAAGGACCTCGCGGAGCTGCGCGACGCCAAGCTGACGGTGAGCGACTTCTCCTTCAAGCCCGTGCATGGGCCGTCCGGCCATATCACCCATCGCATCGAGATCACCGGGCCGGACAGCCCGGGGCTGATCGCGCGGCTGTCGGAGGCGTTCGTCGGCTACGGCGCCAATATCGTGCGCATGAACTCCGAGCGCGTGCCCGGCAGCGGCGGCAGCAACTACACGACGCGCATCGCGGTCTCCATTCCGCCGGGCAAGGAGCCGGCCTGTCTCGCCACGGTGGGAAACACGGCGGCGGAGCTGAAGCTCGCCTGCCGGTGGGACAAGGCGGGCTGAGTTTCTGCTCGCAGCACCGAGTCACAGGCCCTCACCCTAACCCTCTCCCGCTTCGCGGTAGAGGGAACACGATTGTGCCGCCGCTCCGACAGTGTCCCCTCGCCCGCGGAGCGGGAGAGGGTTAGGGCGAGGGTGTGTGGCTCGGTCTCGCGCATCCAACGCCGGCGAGGCTATCGAGCCACTGGAGGTCGTCGCGCAAACGCGCGACCTGGCGGTCGAGCCAGTGGCGGGCGAAGGGGCTGGTGGAGCGGCAATGGCCGGCCGCGTGTTCGGCGGCGATGAGGGCCGCACGCAGATCCAGACGCAGCTCGTCGATCACGGCGGCGCGGTCGGCATCAGCCAGCAAATCGAGCAGACAAGCCTTCAGCATGAAGACGAGGTCGTGGTGCGTGGCACCACGCGGCGGCGCCGGCGTGCGCAGCAACTGGCGCAGATGACGCAGGCCGGCGGCGGTGCGGCGCGCGACGGCCGGGCTCGGCTTGACGGCCGCGATGGCGAGGAGGCCGCGGCGCGTCAGGTCGCGCAGCCGTCCCTCGATGACGTCGGCCGTCGGCTGCAGCAGCGGCGCGGCGATCCGCTGCAAGAGGGCGGCGATGCGATCGAGCGCCAGCGGCTGCGCCACGGTGATGCCGAGCAGCGCCAGCTCCAGCGCCTGCTCCGCTGTCAGCGCCGAGACCCGCGATGGGCGCTCGAGGGCGCGATGCAGGAGCGCGACGGCGGCCATCAGTGCAGCACCCGCTTGGCGGGTTCGTCGGAGCGGGCGTCGGCGAAGGTCGGCGGCGGGGCGGACAGGCGCTCGAGCGCGGCGAAGTCCCAGGCGCGCCAGGGAAGCGCGACGCCGGAGGCGCCGAGCTCGCGGCCGGCGGCGATGACCGCGTCGATGGTCAGGCGGACGGCGGCGGCCGGCAGCCAATCCGCCAGCAGCCCAGCGGCCCGCGCCGGCAAGCCATGCTGACCGCAGGCGACCGCGTGCAGCAGGCGCGCCTCGTCCGGCGACAGGTTGGGGCAGCGCCGGCAGCGCACGTCGATCGGGCGGGTGGCGGCAACCGAGGAATTGTAGAGGATGGCGTGCAGGCTGGCCCCGGCGTTGGCGGTGCCGTGGGCGGCCAGATGCTCCATCAGCGCGGGACCGCCGCACCGGCTCTCCCTGGCGCAGGAGACCCAGATGCGGATGGCCTGCAGCAGCAGGGTCTCGTCGGGCGTGAGGTCGGCAGCGCGCGTGACGGAGGGCAGCACGGGCTCGTCCGGGCCGCGGGTGAGCCCCGTGACGGCGAACAGGCCCGGGGTATCATCGCCCGCCAGCTGCTGACCGGCCACGGCGAGGCAGGCGGAGAAATCGCGCGCCGACTCGACCAGCGCCGCATGGCCGGCGCGCGTGACCAGCCAGGCAGCCACGGCATCGGCCGTGCCGTCATCGCCCCTCTGCGCAGCCATGACCAGGCGGAGCACGCAGCTTTCCGTCGGCGACAGATGGAGGCGGTCGAGCCCGGCCGGGGCGCCGCGGCGGCGGCTGTGGCGCTCGATCACCGCGATCAGGCGGCCGAAGGACGCCAGCGCCCGCTCCACCCCGGCCAGGCCGAAGACCAGGCGATAGGTCGCCGCCAGCGCCTCCAGCCGCGCCTCGGCGGCCTTGTAGCGTCGCAGGCTCCAGACCACGATCTGCTCGGCCAAGGTCAGCTCGAGGGCGGACCGCATGGCCGTGAAATCGTCTTCCAGCTCAGTCAACGCCATGGGCGGCCTCCGTATGCTTTATATGCGACTGATAATCATTCGCATTTCCATGGTCGTCAAGCCTTTCCTGTTGCCGGCCTGCAGGAATCGTGACCGGCTCCATAAGTGCCAAGCGCAGTTTGTGACCCCCTTCGGTGTCACCCCCGCGAAAGCGGGGGTCCAGGGCAGGCGACGAGCGCTTGCCCTGGATTCCCGCTTTCGCGGGAATGACACGGTGGAGGATGGGTCAGAAACAGCAAAGACCAACATCAGGCATGCAACATCCCGACCCGGCTCATATCGCCCCGTTGAGCGAGCGCGAGGCGGCGCGCTTTGCGGAGGCGCGGCCACGCTCGGCAGAACTGCTGACGCGGGCCCGGCTCTCGATGGCGCGCGGCGTGCCCATGGGCTGGATGACCGCGATCTACCAGCACCCGCCGATGTTCATCGCCGAGGGCGATGGCGCCTGGTTCAGCGACGTCGACGGCCACCGCTATCTCGACATGAACGTCGCCGACCTCAGCATGAACGGCGGCTTCGGCCCGCCGGCCGTCGTGGCGGCGGTGGCCGAGCGGATGCGGCGCGGCAGCCAGTTCCTGCTGCCGACGGAGGACGCCATCGCCGTGGCCGAGGCGCTGGCACGGCGCTATCCCCTGCCCTGCTGGCAGTTCACGCTCTCGGCCTCCGGCGCCAACGCCGAGATCATCCGCCTCGCCCGCCACGCCACCGGACGGGAAAAAATTCTCATGTTCGACGGCAAGTATCACGGCCATATCGAGGACACGCTGGTGATCGTGCAGGATGGCCGCGTGCAGCCGGAGATGGCGGGCTTGCCGGCCGAGCCGGCGCGGCGGGCGAAGATGGTCGACTACAACGACCTGGCGGCAGTCGAGCGGGCGCTGGCGCCGCGCGATGTCGCGCTGGTGATCGCCGAGCCGGCGCTCACCAATGTGGGCGTGGTGCTGCCGGAGGCCGGGTTCCATGCCGGTTTGCGCGCACTCACGAAGGCCGCCGGCACGCTGCTCGCGTATGACGAGGCGCATACGTTCGTCGCCGGCCCGGCGGGGCTGGTCGGCGAATGGCGGCTCGAATGCGACGCCGTCGGCCTCGGCAAGGCGCTCGGCGGCGGCGTGCCGATCGGCGCCTATGGCGTGAGCGCGGAATTGGCCCGCCATCTCGAAGCAGCGCCGGCGCTGCCGGGCGCGCCGGCGGAATCGGTCGGCGGCATCGCCACCGGCGGCACGCTGTTCGGCAACGCGCTGTCGATGGCGGCGGCGCGCGCAACCCTCGAGCAGGTGCTGACGCCGGCGGCCTATGGGCTGGCGAATGCGCTCGGCGCACGCCTGGCCGACGGCATCGAGGCCGCCTATCGCGCGGCTGGTCTCGACTGGCGCGCCCAGCGGCTGTTCTGCCGCGCCGGATTCAACTATGGCCCCGATTTTCCGCGCACCGCCACCGCGGCGCGGGCGCTCGCGCGACCGGACGTGCACAACCTGCTCCGGCTCTACATGGCCAATCGCGGCGTATGGGAATCGGTGATCACCGCGGGCCCGACGGTGTCGTTCGCGGCGAGCGCCGACGATGTCGAGTTCTATCTGCGGAATTTCAGGGCGTTCGTGGGGGAACTGATGGCCGGCTAGATCTGAGTCCGGCATTCTCCAACCCACATCCACTCCGTGTCATTCCCGCGAAAGCGGGAATCCAGGGCTCCCGAACTCGTCGCTTACCCTGGACCCCCGCTTTCGCGGGGGTGACACTTAAGAACAGTTGTGAGTCACAAACTTCACTCCGCGGCCGCCGGCACTGCCGGGCCATGCCCGCGGGCGGCGCGGAAGCGGGTGGAGGCCCAGCGCATCACCACGTAGAAGATCGGCGTCAGGAACAACCCGAAGAAGGTGACGCCGAGCATGCCGCTGAACACGGCGGTGCCGAGCGACTGGCGCATCTCGGCGCCGGCGCCAACGGCGATCACCAGCGGCACCACGCCGAGGATGAAGGCGAGCGAGGTCATGAGGATCGGGCGCAGCCGGGTGTGCGCCGCCTCGACCGCGGCGGCGAAGCGGTCGGCGCCGCGCTCCTCGGCCTGCTTGGCGAACTCCACGATCAGGATGGCGTTCTTGGCGGCGAGGCCGACGAGGACCACGAAGCCGATCTGACCCAGGATATCCACGCCGAGATGGCGGAGCTGGAGGCCGGTGACGCCCGCCAGCAGACACATCGGCACGATCAGGATGACCGCGAAGGGCAGACTCCAGCTCTCATATTGCGCGGCCAGGGCCAGGAACACGAACACGACGGCGGCGACGAACACCAGCAGGCCGTTGGCGCCGGCCAGCTTCTGCTGGTAGGCGAGTTCGGTCCATTGATAGCCGAAGCCGTCGGGCAGGCGCTCGGCCGCCAGCTTCTCCATCGCGTCCAGGGTCTGGCCGGTGGAGAAGCCGGGCGGCGTGTTGCCCTGGATCTCCGCGGCCGGGAACAGGTTGTAGCGCGTCACCCGGTAGGGGCCGGTGATGTCGCGGAAGGAGGCGACGGCGCCGATCGGCACCATGGCGCCGGCGTCGTTGCGGGTCTTCAGGTTGGCGATGTCGCGGAGGTTCTGGCGGAACTTGCCGTCGGCCTGGGCGGTCACGCGATAGGTTCGCCCCAGCAGGTTGAACTCGTTGACGAAGGCCGAGCCGACATAGACCTCCAGCGTCTCGAACACCTTGTCGGCGGACACACCCAGCATCTCCGCGCGCACGCGGTCAATGTCGGCGTAGATCTTGGGCGTGCGCGTGTTGAAGAGCGAGAAGGCACCGACGACGCTTGGCGTCTGATTGGCGGCGCCGACCATGTCCTGGTTGGCGGCCTCGAGCGCCTCCAGCCCGCGGCCGCGCTTGTCCTGCACCATCATCTTGAAGCCGCCGGCGTTGCCGATGCCGCGCACCGGCGGCGGCGGGATGGTGATGATGAAGGCGTCCTGCACGCTGGCGAGGCGCTGGGTCAGCTCGCCCAGGATCTTGCCGGCGGAGAGGCCCTGCTCCGCCCGCTCGGAGAACGGGGCCAGGGCGGAGAAGATCACGCCGGCATTGGGGGCATTGGTGAAGGTGGCGCCGTCGAAGCCGGCGAACGGCACGACATGGGCGACGCCCGGCGTGCCCAGCATCAGCTTGGCGGTGCGACGCACGACCTCGTCGGTGCGCGCGAGCGAGCTGCCGGGCGGCAGCTGGAGGACCGTGATGAGGTAGCCCTGGTCCTGCTGCGGAATGAAGCCCGTCGGCGTGTGGGCGAACTGCCAGCCGGTCAACGCGATCAGGCCTGCATAGACGACGAGCATCAGGACGCTGAGGCGGACCAGGCGCCGGGTGGCCGCGGCATAGCCGTTCGACATGCCCGTGAAGGCCCAGTTGAAGCCGCGGAAGAAGGCGTGGATCGGACGCACCAGGAGCGATGGCCGGGGCGGATTCTCAGCGTGCGGCTTGAACAGGATGGCGCACATCGCCGGGCTCAGGGTAAGCGACAAGAAGCAGGAGATGACGGTAGCGGAGGCGATCGTGACCGCGAACTGGCGGAAGAACTGGCCGGAGATGCCGGGTATGAAGGCGGCCGGCACGAACACCGCCGACAGCACGATGGCGATGGCGATGAGGGCGGCGCCGACCTCGTCCATGGTGCGATGCGCCGCCTCCTTCGGCGACATGCCCTGGCGCAGATTGCGCTCGACGTTCTCGACCACGACGATGGCGTCGTCGACGACGATGCCGATCGCCAGCACCAGCCCGAACAGCGAGAGGTTGTTGAGCGAGAAACCGAATGCCGCCAGCACGGCGAAGGTGCCGATCAGCGAGACCGGGATGGCGACGACCGGGATGATCGAGGCGCGCCAAGTCTGCAGGAAGAGGATCACCACGAGTACGACCAGGGCGACGGCCTCGTAGATGGTGTGCTTCACAGCCTCGACGGACTGGGCGATGAAGTCGGTCGGGTTGTAGACGACGTCGTAGCGCAGGCCGGCGGGGAAATCCTTCGCCAGGTCCTTCATCGTGGAGAGGATTTCGTCGGCCGTGGCGAGGGCGTTGGAGCCCGGGCGCTGGAAGATCAGCAACGGCACGGCCGAGCGCTCGTCGAGATAGCCGTTGGCGTTGTAGTCCTGGGCGCCGAGCTCGACCGTGCCGATGTCGCGGATGCGCGTCACCCGGCCGTCGGGGTCGGTCCTGACGATGATGTTGGCGAACTGGCGAGGGTCGGTGAGGCGGCCAAGCGTCTCGATGTTCAGCTGGAAGGCGCCGGGCTTGGGCACCGGTGGCTGGTTGAGCACGCCGGCAGCGACCTGGACGTTCTGGGCCTGCAGCGCGGCGACCACCTCGCCGGCGGTCAGATTGCGCTCGGCCGTGCGCTCGGGATCAAGCCAGATGCGCATGGCGTAGTCGCGGGCGCCGAACACGCGCACGTCGCCGACGCCGTCGAGCCGGGCCAGCACGTCCTTGATCTGGAGCGTGGCGTAGTTGGAGATGTAAAGCTGGTCGCGCGACGCGTCGGGCGAGCTGAGGTGGATGACCATCATCAGGTCCGGCGAGTTCTTGCGCACGGTCACGCCGATGCGGCGGACCTCCTCCGGCAGGCGCGGCTCGGCGACGGCGACCCGGTTCTGCACGAGGACCTGGGCGATGTCGAGATTGGTGCCGAGCGCGAAGGTGACGGTGAGCTGCAGGTTGCCATCGCCGGTGGCCTGCGAGACCATGTAGAGCATGTGCTCGACGCCGTTGATCTCCTGCTCGAGCGGCGTGGCCACGGTATTGCTGACGACCTCGGCGGAGGCGCCGGGATAACTGGCCGTCACCACGATGGTCGGCGGCGCGATCTCCGGATATTGCGCGACCGACAGCGTGAAATAGGCGACACCGCCGATCAGGGTGATGAAGATCGCGAGGACCGCCGCGAAGATCGGGCGGTCGATGAAGAAGTGCGAGAGCCGCATGGAGTGACCGCCTCAGGGAGACGACTGGGCGACCTTGCCCGACATCGGTTCGATCTTGCCCGCGACCGCCGTGACCTTCGCGTTCGGCCGCGCCCGCACGAGCCCGTTGATGACGATCTGGTCCGTCGGCTGCAGACCCTCGCGGACGATACGCAGGCCAAGTTCGTCATAGAACGGTCCGGGCCGGATGATCTTGGGCACGACGGTGCCGTCGGCGCCGACGGTCATGACGATCTTGCGCGATTGATCGGTCACGATGGCGCTGTCGGGGATCAGGATGGCCTGGTAGGGCTCGGAGCCCGGTATGCGCACGCGGCCGAACTGCCCGGCCGTGATCAGCGCGCTGGGATTGGGGAAGACGGCGCGCGCGCGCATGGTGCCGGTATTGCGATCCACGCGATTGTCGACGAAGTCCAGATTACCCTTGAGGCTCCAATCGTCTTCGTCGAACAGGCGGGCGGAGACCGGAATAAGGTTGTCGCGGGTCGACTGCATCCGGCCGGCGGCGGAGGCGCGCTGATAGGCGAGGAAATCCGCCTCACTCATGTCGAAGTCGAGGTAGATCGGGTCGAGCGTGACGATGGTCGTCAGCAGGGTCGCATTGACGCCGGAGCCGCCGACCACGAGATTTCCCAGGGTCACGCTATTGCGCCCGATGCGGCCGCTGATCGGTGCGGTCACGTGGGTGAACTCCAGGTCCAGCTGCGCCTGTTCGACGGCGGCCTGCCCCGCCGCCACGCTGGCGCTGGCCGCGGCCGCATCGCCCAGGCGCTGGTCGTACTCGGTGGCGGCCACGATATCGTTCTGGCGCAGCTTGCCGAAGCGATCGAGCTGACGCTGCGCTACGCCGAGCTGCGCCTTGGCCTGTTCCAGCTGCGCTTGCGTCGATTTCAGCGTGATCTCGAAGGGCCGGGGATCGATGATGTACAGGAGGTCGCCAGCCTTGACGAGCTGCCCATCCTTGAAGTGAACGGACTCGATGTAGCCGCTGACCCGCGGCCGCATCTCCACATAGTCGACGGCCGAGAACTGGCCGGTGTATTCGTCCCACTCGACGATCTCGCGCTGGAGCGGTGCCGCGACCGTGACCTCCGGCGGCGGCATGGCAGCCGACGCTGCCGGCGCCGCAGCCTCCGAACCGGCTCGCTCATACCAGTAGAAAGCGGCGGCGGCGGCAATGACGAGCACGCCGATGCCGAGAAGCCAGGACGCGCGGGAACCGCCGCGCGGCGCCGGCCGCGGGCCGCTCGGCGGTGCGCCGGGCGGGACGCTCGTTCCCTGGGTTTGATCGCTCATCGATGGATTCCCCGACCGAATTCTTCTTGCCGTTTCGGCGCGCGAAGGAGACCGGGCGCCGATTCGCGGCGTGCGTTGAAATGCCGGATGCCGGACCGGCCCACGAGCGCACCCTGAGCACGGGCACCAGGCATCCTCATCTAGTCGCGCGCGCGACGCGATCAAGCCCGCGTCGAACCGAACAGGCAAGCGAAAATCTACGTTACGTCGCCGTAACTATGGACCCCATCGGGCCGCGACCGCGCCGTCCCGGTGACGCCGACTACGGCTTCACGCAGGCGTTGGGGTCGGCCTGCACGGCGTCGACGTTGACCTTGAGCATCCGCGCGCTCGCGCACTGCGCGTTATAGCCCACGACCATGCCGTTCAGCTGGGACAGGTAGGGGCCGCGCTCGGTCTCCAGTTGCAGGCGCAGAGCTTCGCGCCGGTAGTAGAGACGGCGAAAGCTGTCGACCTCCGCCGCATCGGTTGTGTCAATATTGGGGCGGGCGTTTTCGACGATCTTGTCGAGACGCTCGAATTCCTGCCGCAGCGGATCCGACTCGGCCATCTTGGCCTGCAGCTGCTCGATTTCGGCTTCCTCGCAGATGCACTGCCGCGTCTCTTCGGGACTGAGCAGCCGCCGGATATTGGTATCCTGCGCATCCGCAGCGCCGGCGGCGGCCAGCGATCCGATGATCGCCGCGGCGCCGGCCGCGACCGTCCATGTTGCGATGGCCAAGCGCGCAAGAGCCGACATCGCGACCTCCATCAACCGCCCAGGGATTCGAACGCCATCAATAACTGAAGTCGCCGGTGTTGCAAGATGGCAAAGACGGGCCGCCGGGACGGCCAGGAGAAACCTACCAAACTGCTGGCGAAGGCATTAGCATGCTGCTGAATTGGCGAGACAATATTCCGTCACTCTAGATGGGAAGAAGCCGGGTTGTGCCAGCCTTCGCGATCCTTCGTGCCTCCTCTCTTCCCTCGGTGTCACTCCCGCGAAAGCGGGAGACCAGGGCAAGCGACGGCGCAGTCCCCCTGGATTCCCGCTTTCGCGGGAATGACATGGAGGTGTTGATGGGTCAAATGAGGCGAACACTCGGTATAGACCGGCGAGCGCGATCGAGGGGGACATGAAGATCATCGTCATGGGCGCAGGACTCATGGGCGTGACCACGGCCTGGTATCTGGCACAGGCCGGCCATGAGGTGACGGTGCTCGACCGCCGCGACGGCGTCGCCCGCGAGACCAGCTTCGCCAACGCCGGCATGATCGCGCCCGGCCATTCCTATTCCTGGGCCAGCCCGCGGGCGCCGATGCTGCTGCTGAAATCGCTGTTCCGGACGGATACCGCGCTGCGCTTCCGTCTCAAGGCCGACCCGCGGATGTGGGCCTGGAGCCTGCGCTTCCTCGCCAACTGCACGGCGGCCCGCAACCGCGCCAATACGCTGGTGAAGGTCAAGCTGAACATCTACAGCCGCGAGGCCCTGATCGCGCTGCGACGGGAGACCGGCATCGCCTATGACGAGACGGCGAAGGGCGCGCTCTACCTTTACCGCGACAAGCAGCACCTGGAGACCGGGCTGGCCAACATGGCCATGCTCAACGAGCAGGGGATCGGCCTTACCGCGCTCGACCCGGACGGCATCGCCACCCTCGAGCCCGCCCTCGCCCACTTCAAGGCGCGGCTCGCCGGCGCCATCTACGCGCCGGGGGACGAGAGCGGCGACGCCTTCGTCTTCACGGAGAAGCTCGCCGAACTGTGCCGAGCGCGCGGCGTGACCTTCCAGTTCAACACGACGGTCACGCGCATCGCGACCGAGGGCGACCGCATCGCCGGCGTGGCCACGGAGCGCGGCCGCCTCGCCGCCGGCGGCTATGTGCTGGCGCTGGGCAGCTACAGCCCGCTGGTGGCGCGCGGCCTGGGCGTGAAGATGCCGGTCTATCCGATCAAGGGCTATTCGGTGACGATCCCGACCGCGGGGTTCGAGGGCGCGCCGACGATTCCCGGCGTCGACGAAGGGAATCTGATCGCGTTCTGCCGCATGGGCGACAAGCTGCGGCTCACGGCCACGGCCGACTTCGCCGGCTACGACACCGGCTACGAGGCCAAGGACTTCGCGCTCATGCTGCGGGTGGCGCGCGAGCTGTTCCCCAATGCCGGCGCCTTCGACCGTCCGAGCCACTGGGCCTGCCTGCGGCCGATGACGCCGGACGGGCCGCCGATCATCGGCGGCACCCGCTACCAGAACCTCTGGATCAACACGGGACAGGGCCATATGGGCTGGACCATGGCCTGCGGCTCCGGCCGCATCGTCGCCGACTTGATCGGGGGGAAGAAGCCGGACATCGATATCAGCGGGTTCAGGCCGGACAGGTATTGAACGCCGATACATCCTGCGTAGGGGCGACCGGCAGGTCGCCCTGAGCGGTGCGACGGATGGACGGGCGACCCCCCGGATCAGGTCCGGGGCGGGCTCTGCCGGTCGCCCCTACAGCGATCGTTTCATGCCGTCGCTGGGACGAGCCAGCCGCGCTCGCGGTTCTCGCGGATGGCGAAGCAAAGGACGCCGGCGAGGAGCGCGGTGATCAGGGCCACGATCCAGGTCCACTGATAGGTAGCCAGCAGGTCGAAAAGCACGCCGCCCATCTGAGCGCCGACGGCGGCGCCAAGGGCGTGACCGGCCGTAAGCATGCCCATGGTGAGGCCCATGATCTTCAGGCCGAGATGACTGGCGGCGAGGCTCGCCGTCACCGGCACGGTCGAGTAGTCGAACACGCCAAACATGACGGCGAACGTCACGAGAAGCGCGGGATCTCCGGCGATGAACATCAAGATGATGAACGAGAGCCCGCGCAGGATGTAGATCGCGCCCAGCAACAGCGGCCGGTTCATGCGGTCGGAGAGCCAACCCGCCAGCACCATGCCGCCGAGGTTGAAGGCCATCAACAGCCCGAAGGCATCGCTGCTGGTCGCCACCGGGAAGCCGCAGAACACGGAATAGGGAATGAGGTGGGCTTCGATCACGCCGGAGGTGGTGATGCCGCAGATGAAGTAGCTCCAGAACAGCAGATGAAAGGTGGGCGAGCGCAGGAGGAACGAGAGCCGCTCGCTCATCGGGGCCGAGTCTGCCCGTCGTTCCTGCCGTGCGGCGATGTCGGCCGCGCGCGGGCGGATGAGCAGGAAGACCACGGGCGCCAGGGCCAGCGCGCTGATGCCGATGGCGACGTAGCTCGTGCGCCAGTCCGTATGTTCGAGCACACGGGCGAGAATCGGAATGACCACGAGCTGACCGCCGGTGGCGCCGGCCGTTGCGACGCCGACGGCAAGGCCGCGCCGCGCGGTGAAGTTGAGGCTGACGATGGTGGACACCACATGGGTCGCCGCCGTGCCGAAGCCGATGCCAGCGATGACGCTGTAGGACAGATAGAACTGCCAGGGCGTGTGCGCGCCGGCGGCCAGCACGACGCCGCCGCCGACCGCCGCCAGCCCCGAAGACAACAGGAACCGCGCCCCGAAGCGATCGACCATGTTACCGACGATCGGCGCGGCGGCGGCCATGAAGATCTGCGCCAACGACGCCGCGGCGGAGGTCGTGGTGCGCGACCAGCCCAGTTCCTTTTCCATCGGCTCCATGATCAGGCTCAGGGAGGAGCGCGCGGAGAAGGACACCGCAAGCGCCAGGAAACAGAAACCGACGATGATCCAGGCGCCGATGTCCTGCTGCTGCCGGGAGGAGGTCATGGACGTCATGGATTGCCTTTGCCAGGGATGGGCCGGCGCCATCATATTGAGGTCGCGGGCTGCCGGTCATGCGGCGAACGCCGGGGGTGGCATGCGTCGCACGCCGCCCTCCCCGCTCCGGCGGTGGCTACAGTGAGGATTAGGTGAAGGAGAATCCGGTCCTGCTCTTCGCCCGCGCGCTCGATTTCGCGGCGCGCAAGCATGTGCACCAGCGCCGCAAGGGCGAGCTGGCCGAGCCCTATGTCAACCATCTCTCGGACGTCGCCCGCCTGCTGGCCGAAGCGACCAGGGGCGAGGACATCGCCGTCGTCATCGCCGGGCTGCTGCACGACACGATCGAGGATACCGACACGACGTCCGCGGAGCTGGCCAAGGAGTTCGGGCCGGAGATCGCCGAGCTGGTGGGCGAAGTGACCGACGACAAGACGCTGCCGAAGGCCGAGCGCAAACGGCTGCAGGTGGAGACGGCGCCGCACAAATCGCCGCGCGCCCGCATGATCAAGCTGGCCGACAAGACCAGCAACCTGCACTCGATGATCGCCAGCCCGCCCAAGGACTGGAGCCTCGAGCGCCGGCGCGACTATATCGACTGGGCGGACAAGGTGGCGGCGGGCTGCCGCGGCGTGAACGTCTATCTCGAGCAGGAGTTCGAGCGCGCACGCCGGCGGGCGAAGGCGGCGCTGAAGGCGTAGGGGTATTTCGGGCGGAGATTCTTGTAGGGGCGGCCTGCGGCCGCCCGTCTATCGGCCGCACGATGCTTGCCTACACCGACCCAGTATGCCCGCCATGCGGGCGGCCGCTGGCCGCCCCTACAAGACTCACTATGTCACCTACGGCGCGGTGGAGCCCATTCGGGCATGGATCGCCGGGTCAAGCCCGGCGATGACAGTTGAAGGAGAGTCGGGGTCGAGCTAGGCGACCACCAGATCCTCGAGCGGCCGCACATCTACGCTCTCCGGGAACACCACGCGGTCGATGGCGTCCAGCGGCAGGCCGAGATGATCGCGCAGGATGGCCTTGCAGATGGAGCGCGTGTCGGATGTCGGGGCGAGGTCGCGGGATTGGTAGAGTTGGGCGTTCGAGAGGCCCGGCCATTTCGCGATCACGCGGCCGCCATTGACGGCGCCGCCCATGACGAAGGCGGCGGTGGCGGTGCCGTGGTCGGTGCCACCGGTGCCGTTGGGATGGGCGGTGCGGCCGAACTCGGTGAGGGTCAGGACCACGGTCCTGTTCCAGACGGGCGCCATCGCCTGCTGCAGGCCGACGAGGCCATCGGCGAGGCCGGCCAGCACCGGGGCCAGGCGTCCGGCGGCCGTGCCCTGGTTGGCGTGGGTGTCCCAGCCGGGCACGTCGATCACGGCCACCCGCGGTCCGGCGGGATCGGCGAGCAGCTTGCCGACCGTCGTCGTCACCGTCTTCACGAGGCCGGCGCCACGCTGGAGCATGTTCATCTTCACGCCGCCGCCCTCCATGCCGGGAGCGTCCGAGACCTTGTCCACCAGGGCCTGGTCGCCGAGGCCCATGGCGAGGGCGGGCGCGAACACGGGATCGTTGCGGTAGAGATCGGCGACCCGGTCGAGGAACTCGGCCGATACCTCCGGCAGCTTGACCGGCGACCAGCTGGTCACGGCTGCCTGGCCGCGCAGGATCAGCGGCACGGACTGGCCGACGGCCAAGCCCAGCGTCTGCGAGCCGCCGATGAGGCCGAGCGCGCGGTTGAGCCAGCCGTCATGGACGGCGTGGGGCGTCTCCGTGCCGTTTTCGAGCAGGTCCTGGCCGTCGAAGTGCGAGCGGTCGCGGTAGGGCGTGGCCACCGCGTTAACGATCGCGAGCTGGCGCTTGGCGTAAACGTCGTGGAGCGGCGCCAGCGCCGGGTGCAGCCCGAAGAAGCCGTCGAGATCGATAGCGCCGTCATTCTTGCCGGGTGCGGGAATGGCGAGATCGCCGCGCAAGCTCTGATAGTCGCGGTCGCCGTGGGGCGGCACGGCGGCGAGACCGTCCATGGCGCCGCGCAGGATGACGACGACGACGCGGCTTTCTGTCGTGGCCTTCGCCACGACAGCGCGGGGCAGCATGGCGGCGAGGGCAGCTGCGCCGGAGGTGCAGAGAAGATGTCTACGGCTTACGACATTGCTCATGGATCACACTCTGGCCCCATTAAAAGTTGCATGAAGATCCCGCGTCCTTCGACAAGCTCAGGATGAGGGGCGATTTTGGTGGCACAAAGAACACTCCTCATCCTGAGCTTGTCGAAGGACGCCAGATGCTGATCCAAGTTCCTCATCTCCTCTGGAACTCCGGGCTGGAGAACAGGAGGGCGATGGCTTCGCGGGCGTCGGGGGCGCGCTCGATGGCGAGCATGGTGTCGCGGGCGGCGACCGGGGCGATGGCCGCGTCGGCGAGGGCGACCGGCGAGAGATCGCGCGGCAGGCGCTGGGCGAGCGCCATGCTCCACTCGATGCGCTGCAGGCTGGCCTCGGGACCGATCCAGCCGGCGGCATCGTCCGGCCAGCCGGCCGGCGACGGGGCGGCGAAGGGCGTCTGGCCCAGGAGCGTGAGCGCGCCGACCAGCTTGTCGGTGTCGCCGTCGAAGGTGGTGAGGCGCAACGCCGACGTGACCAGCTCCTGCGGCGTCTTCACCTTGGCGAGCGGATCGGCCCAGGCCTCCGGCAGCGCGATCACCGCGCGCGTGAGTTCGCCGAGATCGCCGTCGCTGTCATGGAACACGCGCGCGAGATGGTCGACCGCGCCGGCCGGCGGCTGATCGGCGATGAAGTGGCGCGCGAGTTTGGTGGCGACGTGGCGGGCCGTCGCGGGATGACGGGCGAGATCGGTGAGCGCCGCCTCGCCTTCGGCCATGCCGGCCTCGCGGTAGCGCTTGCCCAGCAGCGTCTTGTCGCCGGGCTCGTGGATCATCGGGTGGAAGCGGAACTGGCCGGCTTCCTCCGACTTCGGCCTGCCCACGCTCCAGCCGGTCAGGATCTTCGCGAATTCCTGCACGTCGGTTTGCGTATAGCCGCCGTCGACGCCGAGCGTATGCAGCTCCAGCAGCTCGCGCGCCAGGTTCTCGTTGAGACCCTTGTCGCGGGCGCGGCCGGCGCGCGAATCCGGACCGACCGAGGTGGCGTTGTCGAGATAGATCAGCATGGCCGGATGGCTGACGACGGCGCGCAGCATGTCGTGGAAGCGGCCGGTGACGTGCGGACGGATGGCCTCGCGCTCGAAGGCGCCGACGAGCACGGCCAGGATCGGCTTGCCGGCGATCGAGACCGTGAAGTGGTTGCTCCAGAAATGGGTGAGGCGCTCGATCAGCGGCGATTGCGAGCGGATGGCGGCGAGCGTGCGCTGACCGACCTCCTGGAGGTAGAGCGCGCGCGCCTCCTTGCGGAACTGCTCCTTCTGGACCGACTTGTCCTGGATGGCGTTCACGAGATCGCGCGCATGGTCGCTGCCGGGGCCGAAGCCGCTGAGTTCCGGCGGCAAAGCGGGCGCGGGCGCCAGCTGGCGCGTCAGCCAGCCGCGCGGATCGGTGGCGACGCGATCGAGATCGCCGGGGGCCGCGCCGAGGCCGAAGCGGTTGAGCGCGACGAAGGCTTCCGGTTTGGCCGTCATTGGCGCCACCGTCGTTCGAGGATGACCGCGCGGCCTTCGGCGGAGAGCTGCGGGATCGCCGCCTTGATGACGCCGTGGATGGCGGCTTGCAACTCCTGGCTGCGCGCCTGCATTGCCTCGTAGGCGACGGTGAAGGCAGCGGGATCGAAGGGCGCGGCCTTGAGGGCAGCGCCGATGGCCCTGCGGGAGTCCTGCAGGGCCTGGAAACGCCCTGCGATATCGGCGCGCTCCGCCTCGAACAGGCCGCGCATCATCGTGGCATCATTGTCGGGGAGCGCGCGAAACACCCGCTCCATGCGGAGCTTCAGATTGGCCGGATTCATCGGCCCGTCGGGCAGGCCGCCGCCGCCCTGGCCGACACGGTGGCCGACGAGAACGCCGCCGAAGAAGAGATTGAGCGCGAGCGATACGACCAGCGCCGCGCCCAGAAATGTGATCCAGCGCCGTGCCATCATAGCGGTGACCCGTTATCGTCGATGCCGGCGTCGAGGATGTCGGCGAGATCGATCGTGTCGCCGCCGCCGAAGTCCGCGGGCAGCAGGTCGGTCCAGCCGACGACGAAGCCGATCACGGCCGCAGCAGCCAGCCCGAGGGCCTGCGGCCACAGGCGCGCGAGCGACCAATCGACGCCGATCGCGCGCGCCGGGACCGCCGCCAATGAGCGTTCCTGCGGTCGCGCGGTCGAGCGGGCGATGATCGCGGCCGCCAACTGCTCATCGGCGGGCGGCTTGGCGTCCGCCATCAGCAGCGCGTCGAAGGCCTGGGCCTCGGCCAGCAGAGTGCAGGCCCGAGCCGAGCGCGCCAGCAGGGCCGCCGCCCTCCCCCGCTGCCCGGGCGGCCAGCGGGCGGGATCGGCGCCGTAGGCTGCGATCAGGCGGCGGAAACGCCAGATCATCATGGTGACACCTCCAGGAATTCGGCGGCCACGCCGGCCAGCGCTTCGCGCAGCGTGCGCCGCGCGCGCACCAGCAGGGATTCGACGGCGCCGGGCGAAAGCGCCAGGATGTCGGCGGCCTCGCGATTGCTGAGGCCTTCGTAGAAGCAGAGCGTGAGGGCGGCGCGCTGGCGCTCCGGCAGGGTGGCGACGGCGGCGGCCACCCGCCCCGACAGCTGCGCCTTCTCCAGCGCGCGAAGCGCGGAGTCCGCGGGGTCGGCGGGGTCGCCGGCGGCCTCGAGCGCGCTCATGGCCGGACGCCGCTTGCGGTCGATGCCGAGATTGACGACCACGCGATAGAGCCAGGTGGTGAAGCGGGCGGCGCGGAACTCGCCTTCCGCGCTGCGCCAATGCGGCGCCTTGGTCCAGACCCGCAGGAACGCCTCCTGCGCGATCTCCTCGGCGTCGCCGCGCGAGCCGGTGACGCGCTGCGCCACCGCCACCGCCCTGCTCAGATGGCGGCGCACCAGCTCGCCGAAGGCGACGCGGTCGCCGTTGCCTATGCGAATCATCAAGTCCTCGTCGGTCGCGTCGGTCATGGTCTCGCCTGCCAACGATCAGCCGTCCCCGCCTCAGCAGATCGCGACGCGCCGGCATGACGCTGCCGCCCCGGACCTGATGGTCCGGGTTTCCTGTCATGTTATACGGGGGAACGGCCGAAATCCTGCGGCGGGAAGGATGGTTAGCGGCAGATTAACGCAGATGAACGCGGATCAGCGGGAAGCTCGCATCATCGCCCCGCGTCCTTCGAGACGCGCCCCTGCGGGGCGCTCCTCAGGATGAGGAACAATTTTCGTGGAACAAAGAAAGCTCCTCATCCTGAGGAGCGAGCGCAGCGAGCGTCTCGAAGGACGCACGGTGGACGTCCAACGCCCGTTAGGAAAGCTCAGTTGGCGGCTTCGCCGGGATGACCGTCGTCGTCGCCGTCGTCGCGGCGGGCGAGGCCGCCGTTGCCGGGCTTGGCCTTGCGCAGCGGCGGGCGCGGGAGCGGCGGGCGGACGGGAGCGATGCGCGGGAGCGGATGGCGCGGCAGGGCCGCCGTGTCCGGCTGGATGCCGTACTTTTCCATCAGCCGATAGAAGGTGACGCGGGAGACGCCCAGCTCCTTGGCCGCCCGCTTGATGTTGCCGCTGTTGATGCGGAGCGCGTCGCGCAGCAGCTTTTCCTCGAGTTCCTGGCGCGCGGTGGCCAGATCCGGGAGGGCGACGCGATCGGCCTTGGCCGATTCCGAGAAGGTGATGTCCTGCGCCATGAGCCAGCGGCCCTCGGCCATCACGACGGCGCGGCGAATCGTGCTGATGAGCTCGCGCACGTTGCCGGGCCAGCGATAGCGCTGCATGCGTTCGAGCGCGCCGTCCTGGAAGCCGAGCTTCGGCAGCTTCAGCTCGGACGAGAACTTGCGCAGGAAATAGGTGGCGAGCAGCTGGACGTCGTCGCCGCGCTCGCGCAGCGGCGGCATGTCGATGGTGAGCGCGTTGAGGCGGTAGTAGAGGTCCTCGCGGAACTGGCCGTCCTTGATCGCCTCTTCCAGGCTGACGTTGGTGGCGGCGATGACGCGGGTGTCGACGGTGATCGACTTGGTGCCGCCGAGACGCTCGATCGTCTTCTCCTGCAGGAAGCGCAGGAGATGGCCCTGGACTTCGATGGGGAGGTCGCCGATCTCGTCGAGGAACAGCGTGCCGCCGCGCGCGGCCTCGATGCGGCCGATCTTCTGCTTGATGGCGCCGGTGAAGGCGCCGCGCTCGTAGCCGAACAGTTCCGATTCGATGATGCTGATCGGCAAGCCGGCGCAATTGATGGACACGAACGGGCCATTGCGGAATTGCGAGCGGTCGTGGATGGCGCGCGCCGCCAGCTCCTTGCCGGTGCCGGTCTCGCCGGTGACGAGCACGGGCGCATCGACCTCGCAGAACTTGCGGATCTGCTGGAAGACGCGGGCGAGCGCGGTGCTGGCGCCGACGATGTGGGCATCGCCCTGATCGACGGACGCCATGATATCGGCGGCCCGCAGATCGCTGTTCTCGAGCGCGACCAGGCCGGCGATGTGGCCGAGGCTGAACATCAGGCGGTCGCCGCAGATCGGCAGGCTGTGGAAATCGTGGATCAGGCCCTTGGCCACCAGGGTCGCCAGCTCGGGCGAGCGGGCGAGCGCGGGATCGACGAGCGCGATCAGGCGCAGCCGCGGCGCGCATTCCATGAGCGCGACGGCGCCCTGGAGAGCCGCGCTATCGATCGCGGCGCCGAAATAGAGCAGGCCGGCGATCGGGTGCAGGCGATCGATCAGCTGGCGCGCCTCCTCGACCGAGCGGCAGGCCGCAAGGCGGATGTGCGAGGCCTCCAGGGCCCGCAAGAGGACAGCAGGGTCTTTGGACTTGTCGAAGTGGACCGAGACAACCGCGTACGGCGCGCTGACCGCTACGACCGCCGCTCCGTTCTTCGCTGCGGGTTGTGTCATCATCCCCCCGGGCGGATGGATCATTGATTCGCCGCTCGCCGCCGAATCGAGCAAACGATAGTCGAGTTTTGTTAAAGTTGCTTCACAGGCAATGGTTTTTTAAGCGTTAGCGGCACACCACGGGTGTGACGCGCATCACACTGCCTGCAATTTACTTAACGAATATTACCGCGGGGCCGCGGCAGTGGGAAGAATGCGCTGGCGGCACCCGGGCGGGGTTTCTGCCGGTCCCATCGGACCGACCACCCGAGCCCCCTATGCCAAGCCGATCAAAGTCTGGTCGATATCGCAGTCCACCTTCAGGACCGCATCCCCTTGAATATAGACGTTGAACACGGCGCCGTCGACCGTTTCCTGGCCGGCCGCGCTCCAGCCGCCGCCGGCATCCACAGAATCCCCAGCGCCGCCAAGGACATAGAGAGTATTCGACTCGTCCGACAGAGTGAGCACGTCGGCCGGATCGAGCTTCACATGGACGCTGTTGCCCGGCCCGCCGTCGGCATCGTCCAACGCCGCCTGCAGCGGGAGGTCGCCTTCATTGAAGAAGAGGTCAGAG
>Ga0137403_10000524_pt1 | contig 49660 bp, 54 predicted proteins | sample CZOMad2_1_16fung_FD_122057 | JGI IMG/M metagenome (GOLD analysis project Ga0137403, IMG submission 122057) | Vadose zone soil fungal communities from Angelo Coast Range Reserve, California, USA - CZOMad2_1_16fungal (Hybrid Assembly) | ecosystem: Environmental > Terrestrial > Soil > Vadose zone... | reverse complement strand
GGCAAGGAGGTCGAGTACCTCTACTGGGTCGGCTGCTCGGCGTCGTACGACAAGCGCAACCAGGCCATCGCGCGCTCGGTGGTGGCCATCCTCAAGAAGGCGGGCGTCTCGTTCGGCGTGATGCAGGAGGAGCGCTGCCACGGCGAGGTCGCGCGGCGGCTCGGCGAGGAGTACCTCTATCAGACCGTGCAGGCGGACAACGTCGCGGCGATGAACCAGTACAAGTTCCGCAAGGTCATCACGCACTGCCCGCACTGCTTCAACACGATCAAGAACGAGTTCCCGCAATTCGGGGGGACGTACGAGGTGCTGCACCACTCGCAGGTCATCGACGACCTCGTGCAGAGCGGCCGCATCAAGCCGATCAAGCCGGTGACGGGCACCGTCGTCTTCCACGACTCGTGCTACCTCGGCCGCTACAACGGCATCATGGACGCGCCGCGCCGCGCCGCGGCCGCCGTGCCCGGGCTCCGCGTGATCGATCCGCCGAACGCGCGCGAGCGCGGGCTCTGCTGCGGCGGCGGCGGCGGCCACATGTGGATGGAGGTCAAGTCGGAGAAGCGCGTGAACATCATCCGCACCGAGGAGCTGCTCGCCACCGGCGCCCGGACCGTGGCCACCGCGTGCCCGTTCTGTCTGGCCATGCTGGACCTCGGCCGCAAGGTGGTCGGGGCGGAGGAGCGGTTGGCCGTGAAGGACGTGAGCGAGCTGGTCGCCGAAAGCCTGCAGTGAGATCCCTGCTGCGCGCGCTGCCGGACCTCGTCCGGCTCGTCACGCGGCTCGCCACCGATCCGGTACTGCCGCGCACGGCGAAGATCGCCCTGGCCGCAGCCGCGCTGTATCTGCTGTCGCCGATCGACCTCATCCCGGATTTCGTACCGCTCGTCGGCTATCTCGACGACGTGCTGCTGGCGGCCGTCGTCCTCGACGGGCTCCTCAACTGGGTGGATCGCGCGCTCGTGCTCCGCTACTGGCCGGGCTCGCCCGAGTCGCTCGACAAGCTCGCGCGCGCCGCGCGCCTGCTGGCGATCTGGGTTCCGCGCCGGCTCAAGGCGCGCATCTTCGCGCCGCGCTGATCCCGTGATCCCGCGCGACCACCCCGACGTCATCGCGCGCCGCCTCGAGGTCGCGCCCGTCGAGGGACCCGACAAGGTGATGGCGCCTCGTGCGCGGCCGCAGGCCGGCCTCGGCCTGGCCATCGTCCGGTTCGTCGTGGAAGCGCACGGCGGCAGCGTTCGTGGGCACAGCGCGGGACCCGGCAAGGGCACGACGTTCACGGTGGACCTGCCGGTCGCGCGTGCCGCCGTCGCCGGCCCGATCAGCGGGCGCTAGCGCGTATCGTACGCAACCTCGGTGACGGTCCAATCTCCCGCGGCCGTCGCCGCCGTCTGAGTCTGCTCGAAGCTCTCGTGCGGGAGCGGCACGCCGACGTGCCGGGTGTAGAGGCGACCGGTCACGTCACGCACGGTCTGGCCGTGCTGGGCCTCCGTGTCGGGCTCGACGACGACGCGCAGATTCCAGCACCAAATCGACGCCAGGGTCTCCAGGGGATCCTCTCGCTTTTCGAGTGACCCCAGCAGGTCCTTGGCCATGGCCGCGACCCAGCCATCGAGCTGCGAGCGACCGAGCGGGCCGACGCTCTTGAGCTCCTCGGGCGTGAATCCCGGGCGCGGCGCCTTTCCCGCAAGAATGCTGTGAACCCGAGACGCCTTCTCGGCGAGGACGACGACGCCCAGAGGCACTGGCCGCTGAGGCGTCCGCAGATCCAGCTGGTACTCGACGCGTCCCCATCGCATTGTCGTCGTCATCGACATGTTCGCGAGCCGTCCTTTCGTGGCAAACGTTGAGCGTCGTCGCAGTTCACCGGCGGTGACCCTTTGATGACTACGCAAGGTCCACGCCACACGGATGGCCGCCCAATGCCGCAGAAATTCGAGGCGACGGCGCGCGACGGCGTCGGCCCGCTGACGCCGGGTGTCGCTCTGACATTCCCGCGAGCGCCGTCGGCCGCTGGTAGGATTCGGGTGCGGAGATGACCAGGGTGCGCGAGGACGACGGCGGGCGCGGCTGCGGTCATTCGGATCGGTGACGCGCCGGGAGTTCGTCAGGGTGCTCGCGGCGGCGGCCACCGCCGGGTTCGCGCTCGACGCGACGCGAGCGCGAGCCGCCGCCGACGCGCTCTACGATCCGCCCAGGTTCGGCAACGTCAGCCTGCTGCACTTCACCGACTGTCACGCCCAGCTCCGCCCCATCTACTTCCGCGAGCCCAGCGTCAACCTCGGCGTCGGCGCCGCGGCGAACCGGCCGCCGCACCTGGTCGGCGACCGCTTGCTGCGCTACTTCGGGATCGCGCCGGGGACGCGCGAGGCTCACGCGCTCTCGCATCTCGACTTCGCGAAGGCGGCGACGGTCTACGGCCGCGTCGGGGGCTTCGCGCACCTGGCGACACTGGTGAAGCGCCTGCAGGCGAGCCGTCCCGGCGCGCTGCTGCTGGATGCGGGCGACACGTGGCAGGGCTCGGCGACGGCGCTGTGGACGCGCGGCCAGGACATGGTGGATGCGGCGCGCGCGCTCGGCGTGGACGTGATGACCGGGCACTGGGAGTTCACGTACGGCGCCGAGCGCGTGCGCGAGATCGTCGAGCGCGAGCTCAAGGGCCGGCTCGACTTCGTCGCCCACAACGTCAGGACGCTGGACTTCGGCGATCCGGTGTTTCCCCCGTACGCGCTGCGCGAGGTCAACGGCGTCGCCATCGCGATGATCGGCCAGGCGTTCCCGTACACGCCGATCGCGAATCCGCGTGATCTCGTGCCGGACTGGACGTTCGGGATCCAGGAGGCGAGTCTCCAGAAGACCATCGACGAGGCGCGCGGGCGCGGCGCGCGCGCGGTGGTGCTGCTCTCGCACAACGGTACCGACGTGGACCGCAAGCTGGCCTCCCGCGTGCGCGGCCTCGACGCGATCCTCGGTGGCCACACCCACGATGGCCTGCCGCGCCCGATCGTCGTGACGAGCGGCGGCCGGCGCACGCTCGTCACCAACGCGGGCTCGAACGGCAAGTTCCTCGCCGTCCTCGACCTCGACGTGCGCGGCGGCGGCGTGGCGGGGTATCGCTACCGGCTGCTGCCGGTGTTCGCAAATCTTCTCGCGCCCGACCCCGAAATGGACGCGCTGATCGCGCGGCTGCGCGCGCCGTGGGAGGCGCGACTGGCGGAGCCGCTCGCCGTCACCGAGGGCCTGCTCTACCGGCGCGGCAACTTCAACGGCACCTGGGACCAGGTGCTGCTGGACGCCCTCATGACGGTGAAGGGGGCTCAGATCGCGCTGTCACCGGGGTTCCGCTGGGGCTCGACGCTGCTGCCCGGGCAGACGATCACCATGGAGGACGTGATGAGCCAGACGGCCCTCACGTATCCGGAGACGACGCTGACCGACATGACGGGCGAGGCGCTGAAGACGATCCTCGAGGACGTCTGTGACAATCTCTTCAACCCTGACCCGTATTACCAGCAGGGTGGCGACATGGTGCGCGTGGGCGGCCTGTCGTACGCGTGCGATCCGACGGCGCGCGCTGGCCGGCGCGTCTCGGACCTGCGCCTCGGCGACGCACCGCTTCAGGCGAGCCGCACGTACCGCGTGGCCGGCTGGGCGCCGGTGTCCCGGGAGGCACGCGCGGCCGGCGGCGAGCCGATCTGGGACGTCGTCGCGCGATACCTCCGCGACCGCAAGACGGTGCCGCCACTGCGTCCGAACGTGCCCGCGCTTCGCGGCGTCGGCGGCAACGCCGGGCTCGCCTCCTGATCGTTCACGGGCACCACGCTTGCACGTGTCGTCGAATCGTGTCCGTGCGCCTGCTCGCCCTGGCCGTGCTCGCGATGACGGCGCCCGGCTGCGCGGCCCTCGCGGTGCCGGCGGTCGGCCTGAGCATCATGGGCGACGCCGCGGGGAGCGCGGTGAAGGCCGGCGTCGAGCACACCATGGGCGGCGCCACCTATCGCACCTTCAGCGCGCCACTGGCCGACGTGCGCGCCGCCGTGCGGCAGTCGTTCCGCGATCTCGAGATCCAGGTCACCGAGGACGAGCTGCTGATCGGCGGCGGCGCGAGGATCGTGGGCGAGGCGCTGCACCGCGAGATCACCGTGCAGCTCGAGCCGGTGACGCCTTCGCTGACGCGGCTCAAGATGGTCGTGCGCCAGGGGCTGCTCGGACGGGACCGGGCGACGTCGGCCGAGCTGATCGAGCAGACGGCGCGCGCGCTCCAGGAGGTCAGGCCGGCCGCCGCCGCTTCTCCACGAGCGCCTTGACGAGCGCGGCGAGCGCCGCCGGCTCCACCGGCTTGGTCACGTAGGCGTCGTAGCCGGCGCTGAGCGCGCGCTCACGATCCTCCCGCCGCGCGTGGGCCGTCAGCGCGATCGTGACCAACCCGCGCGCCAGTCCGCGGACGTGCAGCGCGCGCAGCAGCGCGTAGCCGTCGCGCGCGGGCATCGCGAGGTCGCTCACGACGACGTCGGGCGCCCGCTCGTCCGCCCGGCGCAGCGCCTCGTCGGTCGAGCCGGCCCCGGACACCTCGGCGCCGGCGCGCTGCAGAATGACCCTCACCAGCTCGCGCGTATCCGGGTCGTCGTCGACCACGAGCACGCGCACGCCCGCCAGCAGGTCCTCCGCCGCCGGAGCCGTCGGCATCCGCGCGCCGGCGCTGGACGCGTCGGAGAGCGGGCCGCCGATCGGCAGCATCATGGTGAACGTCGTGCCGTGACCGGGACCGTCGCTCGTCGCCTGCACCGTGCCGCCGTGGCCCTCGACGATGTGGCGAACGATCGAGAGCCCGAGGCCGAGACCGCCGTGCTGGCGGGTGATGGTGCTGTCCGCCTGGCGGAATCGGTCGAAGATGTGCGGCGCGACCTCGGGCGTGAGCCCGTCGCCGGTGTCGGCGACGGTAAGGCGGATGGCGTCGCCGGCACGCGCGACCCCGACCTCGACCCGCCCGCCCGCGGGCGTGAACTTCACGGCGTTCGACAGGAGGTTCGCGACGACCTGCTGCAGGCGGTTGGCGTCGGCCTCGATCTGCGGCAGGTCCGGCTCCACGCGGCGGGTGACGACGATCGATTTCGCCAGGGCGGCGGCGGCGGCGCCCTCGATGACCGCGTCCACGATCGGGCCGAGCGTCACCGGACGGAGATCGAGACTCAGCTTGCCTGCGATGATCCGCGAGACGTCGAGCAGGTCTTCCACCAGCTGCGCCTGCAGGCGCGTGTTGCGCTCGACCGTGTCCAGCGCGCGCTCCGTCGCCTCGGGCGCCAGCGTTCCCGTGCGCAGCATCCGCACCCAGCCCAGCACCGGGGTGAGCGGCGTGCGCAGCTCGTGGGACAGGACGGCCAGGAACTCGTCCTTGGCCCGGCTCGCGTCCTGCGCCTCGCGATAGAGGCGCGCGTTGTCGGCGGCGAGCGCCGCCCGCTGGGCGAGGTCCTCGGCGAGCGCGAGGTCGGCCAGCGTGTAGCAGCGCTTGCCGTTCGCGAGGGCGAACGAGACGACGCCCAGCGTCCGGCCGCGCGCCCGCAGCGGCACGAGCATCAGCGAGTTGGGCCGCGTGCCGCTCCCGGAGCCGAAGTGCTCCGCGTCGCGGACGCGCGCGGTCAGCCACTCGTCGCTCACGTCGCGGACCAGCGTCGGCTCGCCGCGCTCGATCACGCCCTCGAGCGGGCTCGTGCCGCCCGCGACCGGCGCGAGAGGACGCGGGCTCGCCAGGCGCTCCTCGATGAGCGGATCGGTGTGGGCGGCGGCCAGCCGCCGCAGCCGACCCTGGGTTTCGAGGACGTCGACGAGCACGTAGTCCGCGAGGTACGGAATGGCGACGCGGGCGACGCTGCGCAGGGTGGCCTCGTAGTCGAGCGAGGCGGCGAGCACGCGGCTCGCTTCGGCCAGGAACGACGCGCGGCGCCCGATCTCCTCCGCATGGGCGCGCGCCACCTCGGCGCGGCCGCGCTCCGCGCGGTCCTCCTCGAGCCGGCGGCGATCGGTCACGTCGCGGACGACGGCGGTGACGAGGGGGCCGCTGTCCGTGACGAGCGGGCTCAGGCTGATCTCGGCGAGGAAGCGGCTGCCGTCGCGCCGCAGGCCGTAGACGTTGCGCTGCACGTCGCGCGCGGCGCGGACGTCGTCCGGCAGCACCAGCGTCGATGGCTGGCCGAGGAGCTCACGGCGCGCGTAGCCGAACAACCGCTCGGCGCGCTCGTTCACCAGCCGGATCACGCCAGCCGCGTCGACGAGGATGATCGCGTCGGGCGCCGAGTCGAGGAGCGCGCCGGCCGCGCCGAGGCCGAGGGCCTTCGGAACGAGCGGCGGCAGCAGCAGGGCCACCGCCACCGAGGCGAGCGCGGTCGTGAGCTTGAGCACGGTCGTGAGCCAGGCGCTCGGCTGCCAGAGCGCCCAGACGGCGGCCAGGTGTGTGGCGCCATCGGCGATGACGAAGACGGCGAACGCAATGAAGACGCGGGCATAGGGCAGCGCGGTCGGCCGGCGCGCGAAGTGGATGAGGGCGAAGGCGATCGCCGCGCACGCAAGTCCGATCGAGAGATCCGTCACGAGGTTCAGGACCACCAGCTGCCGCATAGCTACCTACCTCGGAGATGGAAAAAGTATACGATGGGGGCCCGTGATCGACGTGAACGGCCGCCGTTACGCCCTGCCGCGCGCTCCGATCGTCGTCGTCTGCGTGGACGGCTGCGAACCCGACTATCTCGACCGCGCGGTGGAGGGCGGCGCGATGCCCTGGCTCGGATCGGCGCGTGCCGGCGGCACCTCGCTCGTCGGCGACTGCGTGATGCCGTCCTTCACGAACCCCAACAACCTCTCGATCGTGACCGGCGCGCCGCCGTCGGTGCACGGCATCTCGGGCAATTACTTCTGGGATCCGCAGGCGGGCGTCGAGGTGATGATGAACGACCCGAAATACCTGCGCGCCGAGACCATCCTGGCGCGGCTGGCGGGCGCCGGCGCCGCGGTGGCGGTGGTGACGGCCAAGGACAAGCTGCGGCGGCTGCTCGGTCACGGGATGACCAACGGCATCTGCTTTTCGTCGGAGAAGGCGAACGAGACGACGGAGGCCGAGCACGGCCTCGCCGATGCCCTCGCGTTCGTCGGCCGGCCGCTGCCGTCGGTGTACAGCGCCGACCTCAGCGAGTTCGTCTTCGCGGCGGGCGTGCGGTTGATGGAGACGCGCCGGCCCGACGTCATGTACCTGTCGACCACCGACTACGTCCAGCACAAGCACGCGCCCGGCACGCCGGCCGCCGACGCCTTCTACCGGATGATGGACGGCTACCTCGAGCGGCTCGACGCGCTCGGCGCCACCATCGCGCTCACCGCCGACCACGGGATGAACGCCAAGACCGACGCCGCCGGACGCCCCCAGGTCGTGTACCTGCAAGACGTGCTCGACGCATGGCTCGGCGCCGGCCGCGCCCGCGTGATCCTGCCGATCACCGATCCCTACGTCGTCCACCACGGCGCGCTCGGCTCGTTCGCCACCGTGTACCTGCCGGCCGAAGCGCGGGTGGAGGACGCCCTCGCGCGCCTCGACCGCCTGCCCGGCATGGAGGCGGTGCTCGACCGCAAGGAGGCGTGCCGGCGGTTCGAGCTGCCCGAGGACCGGATCGGCGACGTGGTCGTGGTCAGCGAGCGTCACACCGTCGTCGGCACCTCGGCCGCGCGCCACGACCTCTCGGGCCTCGACGCGCCGCTGCGCTCGCACGGCGGGCTCTCCGAACAGCGCGTGCCGGTCGTGCTGAATCGCCGCACCCGGCTCGATCCCGGCGCGCGTGTCCGTAACTTCGACGCCTTCGACCTCGCGCTGAACCGGGTGGCGTGAGCGCGCGCGTCTCGGCGGTGTGAGCGGCCCGCGCCGCGCGCGCGTCGCGATCGTCGGCGGCGGCATCCTCGGATGCGCGGCGGCCTACCATGTCGCGAGGACCGGCGTCGGCGACGTCCTCGTGCTCGAGCGCGACGAGCTCAACGCGGCGACGACCAGCCAGGCCGCGGGACTCATCGGTCAGCTGCGGACCTCCGCGCTGAAGTCCGCCATCGTCGGCCAGACGCTGGCCGACATCGCCGCCCTGGAGGCCGAGGGCCTCGTCAGCGGCTTCAAGCGCACCGGCTCGCTGCGGCTGGCGCTGAGGCCGGAGCGCGAAGCCGAGATCCGCGAGCAGGTGACGGCCGCGCGGCGCTTCGGCGTCGACGCCACGCTGGTCGGCGCCGACGACGTCACGCGCCTGGCGCCCGGCCTCGAGGCGCCGAAAGAGCATCCCGCCGCGTGGATGCCGAACGACGGCTACGCCGAGCCCTACACATTGGCCACCGCTTACGCGAGCGCCGCGCGCCGCCTCGGCGCGACGTTCGCCACCGGCTGCGACGTGCTCGACGTCCGGGTCCGCGACGGTCGGGTGCGCGGCGTGACGACGTGTGAGGGCGACGTGGAGGCCGAGGCCGTGGTGATCGCGGCGGGCGCCTGGACGAGCGTGATCGCGGCGCGCGCGGGGACGGCGGTGCCCGCGTTTCCCGTGCGCCACCAGGCATGGGTGACGGCGCCGATGGACTGGCTCGCACCGACGTTCCCGGTCGTGCGCGTGCCCGATCGGCTGGCCTATCTGCGTCCCGAGGTCGGCGGGCTGATGCTCGGCTTCTTCGAGACGACGCCGCTCGGCGTCGACGTGAGCGCGCGCGCCGGCTTCAGCGTGGCGGCCACGCCGCGCGACCACGACGTGCTGACCGCTCACGCGCCGGGCCTGATGGAGGTCATGCCGGGGATCGCGGAGGCGCCGGTCGTCGGCGGCACGGCCGGCGTGCCGACGTACACGCCCGACGGTCACTTCGTCGTCGGGGCGCTGCCCGGCGTCGCGGGACTCTTCGTGGCCACGGGCTGCTGCGCCCACGGCATCGCGGGTTCGGGCGGCGTCGGCCGCGCGGTGGCCGAGGCGGTCACGGGCGAGGCCGCGACGCTCGACCCGACGCCGATGGCGCCGGGGCGGTTCGGCGCGCGCGCTTGGGACGCCGGGTGGGTTCGTGTAGCCTGCGAGCAGACGTACGCTCACTACTACGATCTCGTGAGGCGCTGAATGGGCGATCGTGAGTGGATTCTTCTGAACCCGGGCCCCGCCAACACCACGCCCACCGTGCGCGCGGCGCTGGTGATGCCGGACCTCTGTCACCGCGAGCCGGAGTACGTCGACATGATGCGCCGCTGTCGCGCCGAGGTCACGCGGCTGGCCGGGTGCGGCGCCGACTGGACTACCGTGCTCTTCACCGGTTCGGGCACCGCCGCCGTCGAGGCCACGATCTGCTCCGTGGTGCCCGCCGACCGCGCGCTGCTCGTCGTGGACAACGGCGTGTACGGCGACCGCATGCTGAAGATCGCGCGCGCCCACGGCATCCCCGCCCACGCGGTGCGATCGGACATCTTCACGCCCGTGCGGCCGAGCGAGGTGGAGGCGGCGCTCGCGGCCCATCCGGACGTCAGCCACGTCGCGCTCGTCCACCACGAGACCACGACGGGCCTGCTCAACCCGGTGGCCGAGGTCGCGCGCGTCGCGCAGCGCCGCGGCCGCCGCGTGATCGTGGACGCGATGTCGAGCCTCTTCGGCGAGCCGCTCGACGTCTGCCAGGAGCCGCTCGACTTCGTCACCGCCAGCGCCAACAAGTGCCTGCAGGGCGTGCCCGGCGTGTCGTTTGTGCTGGCGCGCCGCTCGGCGCTCGAGGCGCTGCGCGGGCGCGCGCCGCGTTCCGTCTATCTCGACCTGCACTCGCACTTCGCGACGCAGGAGCAGGACAACACGCCGTTCACGCCGGCGGTGCAGGTGCTGCACGCGATGGAGCAGGCGCTGGCCGAGCTGGCCCAGGAGGGGCTCTCGCGGCGGGTCGCGCGCTACGCCGAGAACGCCCGCGTGCTGCGCGAGGGACTCGGCCGGCTGGGGCTCGAGATCTTCGTCGCGCCCGAGGGGCGGTCGAACATCCTCACGACGTTCCGGCTGCCGTCCGGCCTCGCCTACGACGCCCTGCACGACGCGCTCAAGCGCCGCGGGTACGTCATTTACGCGGGGCAGGGCGATCTCCGCACCTACGCCTTCCGTGTCGCCAACATGGGCACGCTCACGCCGCGCGACATGGCGGGCGTGGTGGAGGCGTTCGCCGCCGCCTTCGCCGAGCTGGGCGTTCCCGCGCGTGCCTTCTGAACGTGGGGGGCCCCGAAATGGCCCCCCACACCCCCCCACGCTCGGCGCGTCGCGGGAAACCCGTGACGCGCCTCGATCCCCCACGCTCGGCAACGCCCCGGGCAACCCGGGGCGCTCCTCGAACCCGCGCGTCGCGGGCGGCCGATGACCGGCGGCGCGCTCGCGCTCGTGCTCGCGGCGGCGGTGCTGCATGCCGGCTGGAACGCCCTCGCCAAGCGGGGCGCCGATCCGCTGGCGTTCCTCGCGCTCTGCTCGTGCGTCGCCGCGCCCGTCCTCCTGCCGCTGGCCGCGCCCATGCTCTGGCGCGACGGGCTGTCCGCGCGCGCGGTGCCGTTCGTGCTCGGCACGATCGCGCTGCACGTGGTGTACTTCTACGCCCTCGGCCGCGCGTACTCGACCGGCGCCTACTCCATCGTCTATCCGATCGCCCGCGGCCTGGGGGTGGCGCTCGTCCCCGGAGGCGCCTACGTCCTGCTCGACGAGCGGCTGTCGCCGATCGGCATCGCGGGCATCGCGTTCGTGGTCGCGGGCGTCCTCACGCTGCACCAGGTCGGTCGCCGCCAGGCGATCGCGACCGGCGCCACGCTCGGCGCCGCCACGCTCTGGGCCGTGATCACCGGGCTCAGCATCGCGTCCTACTCGCTGCTCGACAAGGCGGGCGTGGCGCGCCTGCATCCGGTCCCCTACATGATGCTCATGGAGGCGGGCTGCGGCCTCGTGCTCCTCCCGGCGGCGTTGCTGACGCGGCCGGAGGCGGTGCGGCGCGAGTGGTCGAAGAACTGGCGCGCGATCCTCGCGGTGGGCGCGATGAGCGCAGCCGGCTACACGCTCGTGCTCCTCGCGTTCCGGGTCTCGAAGGCGGGCTATGTCGTCGCCGCGCGCGAGCTGTCGATCGTGCTGTCGGCGCTGATCGGCACGATGTGGATGGGCGAGGGACGCGTCGGCCCTCGGCTGGCGGCGGCGACGATCGTGCTGGCCGGCGTCGCCTGCGTCGCGCTGGCGCGCTAGCGCTGCCTGAGAACGTTACAGGTCGACGCTTCGGCCGGCGCCGCCGGTCACGAGCACGCGCATGACGGTCTCATGATGTCGCGCGCCGGCCCGCGAGGATCGCCGCGATGCGCCGGGCGAGCGGCGCCGTCTCGAGGGCTTCGAGCGTGAGCGGCAGCGCGATCGACCAGTTCGGCCGCTCGAGCGAGGTGCCCGGGACGTTGGGCCGCTCGCGGACAGCGAGCGCGTCTTCGAGCGTGGCCGTGACGAGCAGCGACGGGGCTTCGGCCAGCCGCGCGTGAGCCGCCTCGATCACGTCGGCCACCGCGGCGTCGGGCGCGAGGCCGATCAGCGCCCCGAGGCGCGCGCGGGTCGTGTCGAGCGCGGCGTCCTCGCCGATGAGCCCGAGCTCCCGCTGCTCGGCGAGGTCGGCGCCCGTCCAGAGCCCGCCGATCGTCGGCAGATCGTGCGTCGTCACGGCGGCCATGGCCAGCGGCGGATAGCGCGCGGGCGGGCGGTCCTCGAACCAGACCACGCGGTAGGAGAGGATGCCGTACGCGGCGAGCTGCTCGCGCACGCCGTCCTCGACGGTGCCGAGGTCCTCGCCGACGACCGTCGCGCCCGCGCGCTGACTCTCCAGCGCGACGATCGCCAACAGATCGTCGGCGGGATAGCGCACGTAGCCGCCTTCCGCCGGGGGCAGCCCGTGAGGGACCCAGAAGAGGCGGAAGAGTCCCATGACGTGGTCGATGCGCAGGCCGCCGCCACGGCGCAGCGACGCGCGAATCGTCTCGATGAACGGTCCGTAGCCGAGCGCGCGCAGGCGGTGCGGGACGAACGGCGGCAGGCCCCAGTCCTGGCCGCGCGGGATGAACGGATCGGGCGGCGAGCCGATCGAGGTGCCCGTCGCCAGGGCGTCCTGCCACGCCCACGCGTCGGCACCGTCGGGGTCCACGCCGATCGGCAGGTCCTGCATGATCCCGATCTCGGCGGCGGCGGCCGCGAACTGCCGCTCGAGGAGCCACTGCAGCCACTGGTGGAAGCGCACGCGCGCCGCGTGCGCCTCCGCGAAGCGCGCCACCGCCGGCGAGTCGGGGCGATGGTGCTCCGCCGGCCATCCGTGCCAGCCGCCGCCGTGATGCTCGGCGAGCGTGCAAAAGATGGCGAACTCTCGGAGACTTGCGCCGCGCTCTCGCACCCAACGCTCGAAGTCGGCGTCGGCCGCGTTTGTCTTCGTCCACAGCCGCTCGAGCGCCTCCATCTTGAGGTCGAAGACGCGCGCGCGGTCGATCACGCGCTCGGCGTCGAGGGCGCGGCCGAGCGCTGCCAGCCGCTCGAGGTCAGGACCGAGCGTCGCGGCGCCGGGCGCCTCCTCGACGCGCAGGTACAGCGGGTTCGCGAACCGGCGGCTCGACGGGTAATACGGGCTCGACTGCTGCGCCCGCAACGGCAGCGGAGCTGAGAGTGGGTTGATCAAGATCGTGCTCGCGCCGAGGCCGGCCGCCCAGCGGCCGAGCCGGCGCAGGTCCGCGAGGTCGCCGATGCCCCAGGACTGCGACGAGCGCGTCGCATAGAGCTGCGCCGCCCAGCCCCAGCCACGACGCGCGGGCACCGGACAGCGGCCGGGGCTCACGATCAGACGGATCGGCGACCCGTCGTCGCCCGGCTGCAGTTCGTGGTAGCCGGGCGGAATGTCGACGGGGAGCGTGCCGTCGAAATCGAGCGTCGCGCCGTCTTCGAGGATCAGCCGCGCGGGCTCGGGGATGTCGATCCGCTCGCCGGCGCGCCGCACGATGACCGGCGCGGGCGGCGGCGCGTCGCCGTCGGCGCCCATCGCGCGGCGCAGCGCCTCACGGGTCGCCGGCGAGAGGGCGCGCCACTCCCCGAGCGCATCGTGGTAGCCCTCGGCGATGCCCCAGGCGTCTGTCATCTGAAGGTGGGGGGCCCCGATATGGCCCCCCACACCCCCCAACGCTCGCCGCGTCCCGGGGGACCCGGGATGCGTCTCGATCTCGCCCAACGCTCGCCGCGTCCCGGGGGACCCGGGACGCGTCTCGATCTCGCCCAACGCTCGCCGCGTCCCGGGGGACCCGGGACGCGTCTCGATCTCGCCCGGCGCTCGTCGCGTCTCGGGGGACCTGGGACGCGTCTCGACCTCGCCCGGCGCTCGCCGCGTCCCGGGGGACCCGGGATGCGCCTCGACCTCCTCCAGCGGTCGGAGGGTCCCGGCGAAGGTGTGGCGTGGCTCGATTTGCCGCGAGCGTTTGTCATCGCGCCCAGCATACGCGGCCGGCCGCTACGCGCGCTTCTTCGCGCGCGCAGGTCGACGGCGTCTGGAGCGATCGAAGATCGCGGTAAGGTCGGCGCCCGGCGACTCGCGCAGCGCCGCCCACAGATCGCCGACGCGCCGCACGCGCTCGGGTAGCGTCGTCAGCGTGAAGTCGCGGCGATCCACGCCGGCGTGGACCTCGCGCCAGGTGAGCGGTGTCGACGCGCCGGCGAAGTCCGAGCCACGTGCGCTGTACGCCGTCGCCAGCGTCTTGCCCCGGAAGTTCTGCATGTAGTCGACGTACACGCGCCGGCCGCGCGCGTCCACCGCGCGCTCGACCGTGGCCACCCGCGGGTGCCGCTCGGCCACGAGCGTGGCCACGATCTCGCAGAAGATCCGACCCGTCTCGTACGAGGTGCGGGGCGGCAGCGGGATGTAGACGTGCATGCCGGTCGCGCCGGACGTCTTCGGGACCGACGGCGTGCCGACGCGCTCGAGCTCGTCGTGGATGAAGCGCGCGACGTCCACCACCGTCGCGAACGGCACGCCCGGCATCGGATCGAGGTCGAGCACGACATGATCGGCGTCGTCGAGCGAGCCGGTTCGCGAGAACCACGGGTCCTGCGAGATCGCGGCGATCTGCGCCATGTAGAGGAGGGTCAGCGGGGCGCCGCCGATCAGCCGGCTGGGCACCTCGGAGTCCACGGCAAGGGTCTCCACCCGGACACCCGGTGGAGTATCGGCCGGCGCGCGCTGCTGATAGAAGGCCTTGCCGCGCACGCCGTCGGGGAAGCGCCGCATCACGACGGGGCGATCGGCGACAGCCGGCAGGATGAGCGGGGCCGCCCACGCGTAGTAGCGCAGCAGCGCGCCCTTCGTGAGACCCAGGCCGGGCCAGAATACCTTGTCGAGATGGCTGACCGCGAGCGTGCCGCCACCGGGCAGGTCGACCACGGCGTCGCCGCCGCGCGTCTCAACCTCCGCCAGCGTGGCGATCAGCCGCCCCGACGCGCCGCCCGCGTTCGGCCACGGCTCGACCTCGCGCCGTTTCCGCGTGCTCTTCGCCGTCGGTTCCCGTCTCACGCGCCTGGGTTCCACATCGTCTCGCAGCCCGAGATATTTGGGATGTCTCATGATCCCGTCCGCCGTCCATTCCGTGAACCCGACTTCCACCACGATCTCCGGCCGCGTCCAGTGCGGGCGCTCGTTGGCGACCGGACGCGTGGCGAACGGGCACGTCGTCGTCTCCAGCGGACGCAAGAGCGCAGCCATCCGCGCCAGCTCATGCTCGTTGAACCCCGTGCCGGTGTGGCCGACGTACACGAGCGCGCCGCCGTTCCAGACGCCCAGCAGCAGCGCGCCGAAGTGCGAGCGGCTGCCGCGGCCCTCCGTGAAGCCGCCGACCACGCACTCCTGGCGGCGCACGACCTTGATCTTGCGCCACGCGCGGCTACGCCGCCCCGACTGGTAGGGCGAGTTCAGCTCCTTGGCGACCAGACCCTCCCAGCCCCGCGCGAGCACGTCGCGGTAGAGCGCGCGCCCGTCCCCGGGACTGAACTCGGAGAGACGGAGCCTCGTCGTGCCCGTGTTGCCGAAGATTCGCTCCAGCCGCGCGCGCCGCGCGGTGAGCGGCAGCTGGAGGAGGTCGGTGTCGCCGTCGCGCAGGACATCGAAGGCCACGAAGGCCACGGGATCGGTGACCACGCGGGCCCCGATGTCACGCTCGGAGGTCAGGTGCATCCGTCCCTGCAGCCGCTGAAAGCCGGCGGGCTCGCCGTGCTGGTCCAGCGCGACGATCTCGCCGTCGAGCAGCACGTCGGCCCTGAGCTTGCGCGCGAAGAGGGAGAGCGCGCGCGCGATCTCGGGGAACTGGCCGGTCTTGTCGTTGCCGAGCCTCGACCAGAGCCGTACGGCGCCGGGGCCACCGCCGGCCCGCACCATCGCGAGCGCCCGGATGCCGTCGTACTTCGGCTCGTAGGCGAACCGCGGGTCGGCCAGCGGGGCGGCGTCCAGCGAGGCCAGCATCGGGCGGGGGACAGACTGTGGCATCGGCGTTGCTGTCAGTGTAAACATGCCCGACCTGCCCGAGCCCCAGGAGACCCAGCCCACCGAGCGGGTACATCAGTTCACGGTCAGCCGCGGGATGACACCCGTTCTCGTCATCGAAACGACGTCCTGGTACCTGGGACTGCTGCAGGCGGCCCTCGCCCGCGTGGCCCTCGAGGGCCAGAACTGAGCGGCAAAATTCTTGCTCATGCGCTGCCCCCGGAGGTGAACTCTATGAAGGCGACCGACCTACTCAAGAAACAGCACAAGAGCGTGAAGGCCCTCTTCAAGAAGGTCGACAAGACCGAGGACGGCCGCCAGCGCCGTCAGCTCATGGACCAGATCGCCAACGACTTGAAGGTCCACACCAAGATCGAGGAAGAGATCTTCTACCCGGCCGTGCGCGAGATCGGCACGTCCAAGGCGGAAGAGATGATCGACGAGTCGCTCGAGGAGCACCACGTGGTCGACCTCGTGCTCGCGGAGCTGCCGCAGATCGATCCCGAGGACGAGCGGTTCGCCGCGAAGATGACGGTCCTCTCCGAGCTGGTGGAGCACCACGCCGACGAGGAAGAGGAAGAGATGTTCCCGATGTGCGAGAAGAAGCTCGGCCGCGAGCGGCTCGAGGAGCTCGGCGAGCGGATGCAGCGCATGGCCGAAGGCGGGCAGCGACGGGCCGCCTGATGCGCCGCCCGGCGGCGCTGCTCGTGATCGTGGCGCTGGTGGCCGGCGCCCTCTGGGCGACCGGCGTGGTCACGGTCAGGGTCAACCCGCCGACGACCGATTCCGTGAGCGCCTCGCCGTTCTGGCAGGAACGGGGCGGCGAGGCGCAGCTTCCGCCGCCGCTGCGCATCTGGGTGGATCTCGCCAAGGCGACGCGGCCGGCCGTCGTCAACGTCTCCACCACGCAGCGGGCGAAGGCGCGCGGCCCGCTCTCCGACGACTTCTTCCGCAAGTTCTTCGAGCGCGGCCCGCGTGACGGCGAGACGCCGCGCGGCCGCCAGAGCCTCGGCTCGGGCGTGATCGCCTCGGCCGATGGCTACATCGTCACCAACGTCCACGTCGTCGCCGACGCCGACGAGATCGTCGTGCGCCTCGGCGATCACAGCGAGCACAAGGCGAAGGTCGTCGGGCTCGATCCGCGGACCGACGTCGCCCTGCTGAAGATCGAGGCCCGCGACCTGCCCGCGCTGCCCTTCGGCGACTCCGACCGGCTCGAGGTCGGCGAGCCCGTGATGGCGATCGGCAATCCCTTCGGGCTCGAGCAGACGGTGACCACCGGCATCGTCAGCGCCAAGGAGCGCTTCATCGGCAGCGGTCCCTACGACGACTTCATCCAGACGGACGCCTCGGTGAATCCCGGCAACTCGGGCGGGCCGCTCGTCGACACGCGCGGCACGCTGGTGGGGATCAACACCGCGATCTTCTCCCAGACCGGCGGCTCGGTCGGCATCGGCTTCGCGATCCCCGTGAACCTCGCCAAGGACGTGCTGGGCCAGCTCAAGGAGCGCGGCCAGGTGGTGCGCGGCTACCTCGGCGTCTCCGTGATGCCGGTCACGCCGGAGGCCCGCCAGGCCGTGAAGCTCGACCGCGCGCGTGGCGCGCTGGTGGCGGAGATCGTCTCCGGCTCGCCGGCGGCGTCGGCCGGACTGAAGCCCGGCGACGTCATCGTCGCCTTCCAGGGCGAGCCGATCCAGAACCCCCACGACCTCACGCGGCGCGTGGCGGGTACGCCGCCCGGCTCGAAAGTCACCCTGCGCGTCGCCCGCGGCAGCGGCGAAACGTCCGTCGACGTCACCCTCGGCCGCCTCAAGGACGCGCCCCCGGCGCCGGCCGGCGCCGAGCGCTGAACGCGCTTCGCCCGGATTCGCGCGGTCGTCTGCTACGATCGGGGACAGAGCATTCATCCCCAGGAGGGATCCCCATGACGAGGCTCATTGCCGTGTTCGTGGCGCTGCTGTTCGCGCTCGGCGCCGTCTCGGTGCCGATAGCGGACGCCGCCGGCACCACCACCAAGCCCCCGGCCAAGAGCGACACGCCGGAGGCCAAGGGCGGGGCCGGCAAGCCGATGAAGAAGCAGCTGGACATCAACAGCGCCTCCAAGGACGATCTGGAGCAGTTGCCCGGCATCGGCGACGCCCTGTCGAAGAAGATCATCGAGAACCGTCCCTACAAGCGGAAGGACGAGCTGGTCTCCAAGAAGATCCTGCCTCGGGCGACGTACGAGAAGGTCAAGGAGCAGATCATCGCGAAGCAGGACACGGCCAAGTCCGGCGACACGATGAAGAAGGAGCCCGCCGCCGCCACGAAGAAGTAGCGACGACCCGGGGCGGAGCGCGCCGCTCCGCCCCGTCGCTAGCCGCGACGTTCGGATTGCCCCGGGGACACCCGTGGCGATCCTCTCCCTCTCCATCACGCGTTTCACAGCTGACGGCCACCGGTGTCCTTGGCAGGTGAGCAGCCAACCCACCGGAGGTGCGCGATGGAAGCGAAGCACGATATCATCCAGGCGACCGAGCAGGAATACGCGAAGCTGCGCGCTGCCGTCCACGGACTCGGCGAGGCCCAGATACGCGAGGTGTGGCTGGGGACGTGGGGGGTGCGCGAGATCGTCGCCCACATTGCGGGCTGGCACCGGGAGATGACGCCGGCGCTCGAGCGCGTGGCGCGCGGCGAGCCACCCTACGCCCAGGGGACCTACGACGACTTCGACCGCTGGAACGCGCGCTTCGTCGAGACCAGGAAGGACGTCCCGACCGACGACCTCCTGCGCGAGGTCGACCTGTCCCACCGCGAGTTTCTGCGCGAGGTGGCGCGGCTCTCCGACGAGACGCTGGCGGCCGGCCAGGTCGCGCGGGGCCTCGTCGACGGGGTGGGCGCGAACCATTACCGCGAGCACGCCGCGCAGATCGTGCAGTGGCGAGCGCGCGCGGCGCGCTGAGGGCGTGACTCGCTGAAACCCGTTCCGCTGCACGCCGTCACCACGCTCTTCCTCGAGCGCCAGCACCTGGCGCGGCCGCGGGCGCGCCCGCTCACCGCGGGGCGCCTCTGTCGGTTCGTCGAGGACGTGGGCGGCGTGCAGCTGGACTCGATCAACGTGCTGGAGCGCGCTCACTACCTGACGCTGTGGAGCCGCTTCGGGCCCTACGATCGCGCGCGTCTGGATCGGCTCGTGTATCGTCGGCGCCTGCTCTTCGAGTACTGGGCCCACGCGGCCTGCCTGGTGCCGACGTCGATGCTGCCGTGGTGGCGCCGGGCGATGCTCGACTATCGGGTGCGTCACACGGGCTGGTCCGACTGGTTGCGCCGCAACGCGCGGACGCTGCGGCAGGTCCGAGACGCCATCGCGCTGAACGGGCCGATGGCCAACGCCGATTTCGAGGGACGTCGCGCCCGCGGCGGCGCCGGCTGGTGGAACTGGAAGCCGGTGCAGCACGCGTTGCACTACCTCTGGATGAGCGGCGCGCTCGCCATCCACTCGCGACGGCACTTCCACAAACGGTTCGAGCTGCTGGAGCGCGCGATGCCCGACGCGCTCGCCGTCGCCGCCGTCTCGTCCGACGAGTTCCGGCGCTGGCACGTCGAGCGCGCGCTGCACGCGATGGGGGCGGCGACCCTCACCGACGTCGCCGGCTATCTCACGTTTCCGCGCTTCGGGCCCGGCGGCCGGCGGCCGGCGCTGGCCGCCATGCGAGCCGGCGGCGAGATCACCGAGATCGAGGTGGAGGGCTCGCGCGTCCCCTGGCTGGCGCTCACGCGCGACGTGCCGGCGCTCGTGCGCGCGGCCCGCCGCCCGGCGCCGTCGCAGGGCACGACGCTGCTCTCGCCGTTCGACTCGCTGCTCTGGTATCGCGACCGGGTGGCGCGCTTGTTCGGCTTCGACTACCGGATCCAGGTCTACACGCCGGGCCCGAAACGACTGCACGGCTACTACACGCTGCCGATCCTCCACGACGGGCACCTGATCGGGCGCGTGGACGCCAAGGCGCACCGCGCCGAGGGCCGGCTGGAGGTGCGCGGCGTCCACTTCGAGCCGTGGTTCGCCGCGGGAGGGATGCCGCCCACCGGACGCGGCGCCGTCGATCGTGACGCCGCGCTGGCCGGCCTCGCCGACGCCGTGCGCTCGCTCGCGACCTTCGTCGGCGCGAGCGAGGTGACGGTCGGTCGCGTCACGCCGGGCCGACTCCGGTCGCCGCTCGCCCGCGCGGCCCGCGGCGCGTAGCTACTCGCTCACGAGCACGAAGTCGGTGGCGAGCGCGCGCTGGCCGTCGCGGGGATAGATCTGCGTCACGAGCGTGCGGTGGCCCGGCGCGCTGATCTTCACGTGCAGGTGCGGGGGGCGGCCTGGGTAACGGCCGGGTGACACGGTCTCGTAGCGAAAGGCGCCGTCGGTGCCCGTCCGCTGGGTCGCGCGCAGCTCATCGTGATACTCGCCGCGGCCGTCGGCCGACCACCACTCGAGCTGCGCGCCTCGGAGCGGCGCGCATCCCTTCGCCGAACGCACGCTGCCGCTGACGACGAGGCCCTGGCCGGTGGCCGCGCGCTCCGGCGCGTCGGGCTTGTAGAAGGGGCCGAGCATGTCCGGCTTCGTCGGCGCGCACGACGTCGGCTGCGCCGCCGCCGCCGCGGGCAGCGCGAAGACCAGCACGAGGGCGAGCACGACGCGAGCCATGCACGCATGGTAGCATCGCGCGCTAAACGCGGAGGCGACGCATGGCGATCTGGCGCTCGTTGGATCCGGGATGGGGCGTGGCCGTGGTGCGTGTGGTGATGGGGTTGATCCTCCTGACCGCCGGATGGGGCAAGATCACGGCCGGCTTCGCCACGGTGGCCGCGAACTTCGCCAAGATGGGCATGCCGGTGCCCGGCGTCACCGGCCCCTTCATCGCGCTGCTGGAGCTGGTCGGCGGCGCGCTGCTGCTGGTGGGCCTCGGGGGGCGCTGGCTCGGCCTGCTCTTCGCCCTCGAGTTCGTCGTGGCGACGTTCGTGGTGAAGCTTCCGAGCGCCGGCTGGGCGGGCGCGCGCCTCGACGTCATGCTGCTCGCAGGCGGCGTGCTGCTGTTCTTGGCCGGGTCCGGACGTGTCTCGATCGACGAGGTCTGGCTGGAGCCCCGGCCCGCCTGATGCAGGGCGTCTGGCGCGTGTTCGCGACGTACATCGCGGCCGTCGCGGGCATCTTCGCGGCGTCGGGCATGGCCATCGTCACGCTCAAGTCGATCTTTCCCGACACGCCCGACCAGGCGTTGTTGCAGTCGCTGCCCGCGCTCATCGCCGGCAGCCTCGCCTCGTCGTTCGCGCTGATCTTCACGCTGCTGGCCATCGTGCAGCCGGCGACGCCGGCCGCGCTGAGACTGCTGCCCGGGTGGGAGAGCGGCCGCGCGCTCGGCGTGATGGCGCTCGGCATGCTCGCGCTCGGGCAGACGCTCGACTCGCTGACGTGGCTGGTGGGGCTCGGCGAGCGCGGCTCGATGATCATCGTGCGGCGCGTGCTCGAGGGCGCGGTGGGCCCGGACCTCTTCGGCGCCGTGCTCGTCTTCGGCGTGATCGCCGGCGCGGCGGAGGAGCTGTTCTTCCGCGGCTACATGCAGACACGGCTCACCGAGGCCTGGGGACCGACGCGCGCCATCGTCGTGACCGCGGCCTGCTTCGGCGTTCTGCACGTCGACGTCTCCGGCCTGCACATGGTGCTCGCGTTCGCGATGGGCCTCTACCTCGGCTTCGTCGTCGAGCGCACGGGCAGCGTGCTGCCGGCGATCGTCTGTCACGTCGTCAACAACGTCGTCTACACGCTCCAGACGGCGTTCGGCGGGACGCTGCAGGATCGGCGCGCCAACGCCGTCGTGGCCGCCGCCTGCGGGCTATTGTTCGTGCTCTGCCTGGCGTGGCTGCGCCGCGCCACGCCGCCCGACGCGACGACGGCCGTCTGACCTTGCCCCCGCGCGGCCGGCGGCGGTACCCTACGGCTGCGTTTTCCGCCGGCGCGGCGGCGAGGAGGATCACATCATGAGGCGGAGGCGAGCATGGCCGAGCTGACGCGGCGCTACGTCGTGATGACGCTGGCGACGGCGGCGCCCTTCGACCCCGCGGATCGCGACGGTGTCTTCGTCCTGAAGCCGTGGAAGGATCCGGCCGCGTTGCGCGCGCTCGCCGCGTATCGCGACAACTGCTACCCCGAGCTGGCGCGCGACCTCGACGCGTGGATCCGCGAGATCCAGGCGGCGCCGGCGGTGCGCGGCGACGTTGGTCGCCGCAACGAATCCCACGTGCGCGTCGCCCACCCGAAGGCGAAGCGGGGCGCGAACCGGAAACCGAAGGCGGGCGGGCCGGAGTCGCGCGCGTCTCGAACAGGCCACCCACGCCCCAAGCCGGGCTCGCGGCATTCCGGACGACAAAAGCGCCGGGGGCGCCGGCGCCGGTGACCGACGAGCCGATCGCACGCCTCGGGGCGCTGTTCGTCTCCGCGCGGCGCCCGGTGGTCTTCACGGGCGCGGGCGTCAGCACCGAGTCCGGCATCCCCGACTTTCGCAGCCCCGGCGGCGTGTGGAGCCGCTACGATCCCGGCGCGCTGACTTGGCAGCGCTTCATCGGCAGCGCGGAAGGGCGGCGGCGCTACTGGGAGATCGGCCGCCAGGTCTACCCGGTGATCCGCGACGCCAAGCCGAACGCCGCGCACGTCGCGATCGCCACGCTGTGGACGCTGGGCCGGCTCGACTGCTGCATCACGCAGAACGTCGACAACCTCCACCAGCGCGCGGGCCTGCCGGACGACGCGGTGATCGAGGTCCACGGCAACGCCACGCGCGCACGGTGTCTGGCCTGCGGCGCCGCGTTCAGCCGCGACGAGGTGCACGCCTGGCTCGACGACGGCGTGGCCGTGCCCGAGTGCCCGGTCTGCGGCGGTGTCGTGAAGCCGCACACGATCCTGTTCGGCGAGGCGATGCCGCGCGCGGCCTGGAGCGAAGCGGAGGCGAGCGCGCGCGCGGCCGATCTCTTCGTCGTCGTCGGCTCCTCGCTCGCCGTCTACCCGGCGGCCTACCTGCCGGCGCACGCGAAGGCCGCGGGGGCGAAGCTCGCGATCGTCAACTTGACGCCGACGCCGTGCGATCACGCCGCCGACGTCGTCGTGCGGGCCCGGGCGGGCGAGGCCTTGCCGGCCCTGCTGGAGCACCTCACACACGTGAGACTTCCATGAGCGACGATCTCGTCAAGGAATGCCTGGCCGCGCGCGACGAGCCCCGGCCGCACCGGCCGCCGAGCGAGACGAAGCGCCTCAGCCTCACCGAGGCGTACGCGGTGCAGGACCGCCTGCGCGAGGCGCTCGTCGGCCGCGGCGAGCGCGTCGCCGGCTGGAAGGCGGGGTTCACCAACAAGGCCGGGCAGGAGGCGTGGCAGGTGTCGGAGCCGGTCTGCGCCTTCCTGCTCGCCAGCGGCGTGCTGTCGAGCGGCGCCGAGATCGCGGCCGCGCGCTTCGTGAAGCCGGGCGTCGAGGCGGAGATCGCCTTCGTGATGCGGCACGACCTCGCCGGCCCCGGCGTCACCGCGCCGCGCGCGCTGCAGGCGGTGGACGGGGCCCTGCCGGCGCTCGAGCTGATCGACTTTCGCCACAGCGGCAAGGCCGTCGGCACCGACGCCGTCGCCGACGGCGTCTACGCCAAGGCGATCGTGCTCGGCGGTGCGCTCACGCCGGGCGCGGGGATCGACCTGGCCCTCGAGGGTCTCGTCTACGAGCAGAGCGGTGCGGTGGTGGCGACGAACACGGCGGCCGAGGTGATGGGGCACCCGCTCAACTCGCTCGCCTGGATCGCCAACCATCTCGGCGCGCGCGGCCTCGGCCTGCGCGCGGGCGACGTCGTCATGACCGGCTCGGTGTCGAAAATTCTGACCGCCAAGGCCGGCGACAGCGTGCGCGCGACGTACACGCGGCTCGGCTCCGTGAGCGTGCGCTTCGCGTGAGTCGCCTCAAGGGCCAGGCGGTCGTCGTCACCGGGGGCGGAGGGGGCATCGGTCGCGCGATCGCGCGCGCGTTCGCGGGCGAGGGCGCGGGCGTCATCGTGGGCGATCTCGGCGACAGCGCCGAGGCGGCCGCGGCGGCGATCCGCGCGGAGGGCGGCCGCGCCGTCGGCGCGCCCGCCGACGTCACCCGCGCGGACGACATGCGGGCGCTGGCGGCGCTCGCCGAGCGCGAGCTCGGCCGGCTGGACGTGCTGGTGACGTGCGCGGGGCTCGGGCTCTCCGGGTTGCTCGTGAACCAGCGCGAGTCTGACTGGCTGAGCGTGATCGAGGTCAACCTCAACGGCACCTACCGCGCGATCCGCGCGGCGCTGCCGATGATGATGGCGCAGGGCAGCGGACGCATCGTCACGATCGCGTCGGTGCTCGGCAAGATGGGCGGCTACGGCTACGTGAGCGCCTACGTCGCCTCCAAGCACGGCGTCGTCGGCATCACGCGCGCGCTCGCCGCCGAGCTGGGCTCGCAGGGTTATCCCGCCATCACCGTCAACGCGATCTGCCCCGGCTATACGCGGGCGGGCATGGGCATCGCCGTGCAGTCCACGAAGGCCGGCCCGCGCTCGGGCGAAGAGATCTTCGAGCGCTACTACAAGCGGCAGGTCCCCCAGCGGCGAATGATGGAGCCGGAGGAGATCGCCCAGGTCGCCGTCTTCCTGGCGCTGCCGGAGTCGGCCGGGATCACCGGCCAGGCGCTGAACGTGGACGGCGGCTTCGTGATGTCCTAGTGACCACCGCCGAGCTGGTCGCGCTCACGCGCGGACGTCTCGCCGGGCGCGAGCGCCGGATGGTCGTCGGCGGGCCGCTCGTGAAGGCGGCGGTGCTGGTGCCCATCGTGGAGCGCGACGGCCCCGCCCTCGTCTTCACCAAGCGCACGGACCACGTCGGCTCGCACCGCGGCCAGATCAGCTTTCCCGGGGGACGCGTCGATCCGACCGACGCCGGCTTTCTCGAGGCGGCCCTGCGCGAGACGGAGGAGGAGATCGGCCTGCCGGGCACCACCGTCGAGCCGCTCGGCGCCCTCGACGACACCGAGACGGTGGCGACGGAATTCATCATCACCCCCTGGGTCGGCCTCGTGCGCGCGCCGGTGGCCTGGAAGCCCGACGGCCACGAGATCGAGCGCGTGATCGAGGTGCCCTTCGCGCGGCTCGTCGAGCCGGCCGCGCTGCGCGTGGAGCACCGGGAGCGGGCGGGCGTGCTGCGCGAGATGTACCTCTGGGACCTCGGGGGCGGCGACGTGCTCTGGGGCGCCACGGCGCGCATCCTCAAGCACTACCTCGACGTGCTCGCGGGAGACTGAGCGAGCCGCGATGGAAGGGGAGGTCGCCGGACTCTGCGCCACCTGCCTCCACGCGCGGCGCGTGGAGTCGGCGAGAGGCTCGGTGTTCTGGCTGTGCGCGCGGAGCGCCGACGATCCGCGCTTTCCCAGGTACCCGCGGCTGCCGGTGCTGCGCTGTCCGGGCTTCGAGCCGCGGCCCGAGCGCGGTTAGCCTTTCACACCGCCCGCGCCCCAGCCCTGGACGAGGTAGCGCTGCACCGCCGCGAAGAAGAGGACGGCCGGCACCGTGATCATCACCCCGGCGGCCATGATCATGCCCCAGTCCACGATGGTGGCGTTGAAGAGGTCGTTGACGCCGACGGGCAGCGTCTTGAGCTCCTCCGACGTGATCAGCACGAGCGCGAAGAGGAAGTCGTTGTAGGCGAGGATGAACGTGAAGATCGCGGCCGCGATCAGCCCCGGCAGCGCGAGCGGCAGCACGACGTGCCAGACGGCGCGCCCCCGGCCGGCGCCGTCCACCAGGGCGGCCTCCTCCAGCTCGAGCGGGATCGACTCGAAGAATGCGCGCAGGAGCCAGAGGCAGAACGGCAGGCAGAAGGTGGTGTAGGAGAGCACGAGGGCCAGGCGCGTGTTCACGATGCCGAGCTCCTTCACGAGGATGTAGAACGGAATGATGATCATCACCGGCGCGAACATGTACGTCGTGAGGATCAGCCCCGCCACCTTCTCGCGCCCGGCGAACGAAAAGCGCGTCAGGCCATAGGCGCCGGGCGCGGAGACGCCGAGCGTCAGCGCCACCGTCGCCAGCGAGACGAGTGCGCTGTTGCGGAAGAAGGTCAGGAAGCTCGTGTCGCCGAAGAGCCGGCCGAAGTTTTCGAGCGTCGGGTGCGTGGGCACCAGGCGCGGTGGCGTGGCGAAGATCTCGGCCGACGGCTTGAGCGAGGTCGAGAGCATCCAGAACAGCGGGAAGGCGCCGATCACCAGCAGCGCCAGCCCGCCGAGGTACAGGAGGCCGGCCCGCCGCGCGCGGGGGTACCTCACGAGACCGCCTCCTCCCGCTCGAAGACGCGGAAGTAGACGGCGGTGGCGACGATCAGCATCACGAACATGATGACGGCCAGCGCCGCGCCCATGCCCGCCTGCAGATAGGTGAAGCTGCGCGCGTAGGCGTAGACGGGCAGCGTGCGGATGTAGCGGCTCACCCCGCCGTCGCCGGCCATGAGCCACACCGTGTCGAACTTGGTGAACATCCAGATGGAGCGCAGCAGCACGATGACGAACAGCACGCTGCGCGTCTGGGGCAGCGTCACGTGGCGGAACCGCCGCCAGGCGCCGGCGCCATCGACGGTCGCCGCCTCGTAGAGCTCGGGCGGGATCGTCTGCAGCCGCGCGAGGTAGGTCACCACCACGAACGGGAAGAACTGCCAGACGCTCGTGATCACCAGCGAGGCCATGATCCAGTCCTTGCCGAGCCACGCCACCGGCGTGCGCGTGAGGCCGAACGCCACGAGCAGGTGATTGACGAGGCCGTAGGAGTCGTTGAGCAGCCACTTCCAGAGCATGACGGCGACGATGGTCGGGATCACGTAGGGGAAGAGGACGACGCCGCGCAGCAGGTTGCGGCCGCGGAATCCCTCGTTGAGCAGCAGCGCGGTCGGGATGCCGACGGCGATCTGCAGCACGAGGGTGGCGCCGGCGTAGACGAGGCCGTGGCCGAAGCTGTTCCAGAACTCCTCGTCGTGGGCGAAGTAGACGTAGTGGCCCAGGCCGACGAAGCGCTGCACGGGCAGGAACGCGTGCTTGTCGAAGAGGCTCAGCCAGGCGTTGTAGACGACCGGGAAGACGACGAGACCGCCCAGCAGCACGAGGGACGGCGCGAGGAGGAGCCAACCGGCGAGCGCGTTCTTCCTCACTCGCCCCGGTCCCCGGCGGCGCTTACGACCAGCGCTTGTGGCCGAGCTGCGTCAGCAGCTCCTCGGCGCGCCGCTGCGCGCGATCGGCCTCGGCCTTCGGAGGCTTGCCGCTCACCATGACCTCGACCACCATGTCGGCCACGATGCTCGAGCCGTCCAGCTCGGCCAGGAAGGGCAGCCGGTTGTCCTCCGGGCGGCTGAAGCCGATCGGCAGGAAGCGGTTCGTGCGGAGCCCGTTCACCATGACGTCGTGCCACGACTTCCACTTCTTGATGCGCGGGTGCGACAGGTACTCCGGGTCGTTGATCATCGACTTGAAGATCGGCGTCAGGTGGATCGGCACCGAGTGGCAGTACGCCATGTAGTGCTCTTTCTTGTAGAACAGGCGCAAGAACTCGAAGGCCTCGTTGGGATACTTCGACTGCGTGAAGACGGCCCAGTTCTCGCCGTCGAGGGCGGAGACGCCCTTCTGGCCCGACGGGCCGTGCGGACGCAGCATGGGCTGGAAGTGTTCGGGGTCCCGCATGGTCTCCGGCGCGTACCGCTCGATGTAGCCGATCGTGCGCGCGCCCGAGAGGTGCGCCATGGCGATCTTGTCGGTGGCCAACGCCGCCAGCGTGTCGAGGTACTTCTGTCCCGACCAGCCGCCCGGCATGAACTTGTTCAGCTTCTGGGCGTAGTCGAGCGCCTCCAGCATCGCCTTGCCGTTGAGCTGCGGCCGCCACGTCCGGGCGTCCACCCACGCCCCGCCGTTGCCGGCCAGCCACTCCGCCGGATGCACGAAGCCCATGTAGAGCTTCTCGCCGGGCATCTGCAGGGCGTAGCGCCCGCCCTCGGTGAGGGCGGCGGCGAGCTGGAGCATGTCGTCGTACGTCTCCGGCGGCTTCAGGCCCTTTTTCTCGCGCAGGTCGCGCCGCTCGGCGAAGTACGTGGCGCCCATCGCGTGCGTGACGCCGTAGTACTTGCCGTCGAAGTACTGCAGCTTCAGCGTCGCCTCGTGGATGTCGCTCTCGCCGAGTGCGCGGATCAGCTCGTCCATCGGTCGCAGGAGGTTCTTCACGTAGAGCGACGCCGTCATGAACGGGTTGAGGTGCGTGAGGTCGGGCGGGCTGCCGGCGGCCAGCGAGGCGAGCAGCTTCGTGTTGAGATCGCCCCAGCCGAGCGCCTGCTGCTTCACCTTGAAGCCGGGGAACTTCCGCTCGAACTCGGCGATCGACGTGTCCTGGATCGTCTTGACCGTCTGCGGCTCCACCTCCGTGTGCCAGACGTTCAGCTCGCGGACCTGCTGGCCGAGCGCGGCGGGCGCGCGCGCGAGCAGGGTGGCGCCGGCGGCGGCGACGCCGGTGGTCGTGAGGAAGCGGCGGCGGGAGACGACGGATGTGCCGAGCGCGGATCGCGTCATGGAGTGCGCTCCTTTGCTTGGGTTACGGCGCCCACAGATAGAGGAAGCGCGGTCCCGCCCCGGCCAGGGTGGCGAAGCGCTCCAGCGTGGCGTCGAGGCCGCGCGCCTCGGTCCGCGTCTGGGCGTAGTAGGTCGCCTGATACTCGCGCGGCCGCTTGTAGACGATGATCTTGGCGTCCTCCACGCCGATCGCGCTGCGCGCGGCGGCGAGCGCGTCGGGCATGTAGCCGATGGCGTCCACCAGGCCCTTCGCGAGCGCCTGGGGCGCCGTGTAGATCCGCCCGTCGGCCAGCCCGCGCGCGGCCGATTCCGGCAGGCGGCGGCGCTCGACGACCTTGGCCACGAACTGCCGCTGCAGCTCGTCGATCACCGACTGGAAGATCGCGCGCTCGTCGGGCGTGAGCGTCCGGAACGGGCTGCCCATGTCCTTGTGCTCGGCGGACTTGAACGTGCTGGTCGCGACGCCGATCTTGCCGAGCAGCCCCTCGACGTTGGCGGTGATCATGATGGTGCCGATCGAGCCCGTGACCGTGGTGGGGTGCGCGACGATCCGGTCGGCGGCCAGCGCGATGTAGTAGCCGCCCGAGGCGGCGACGTCCATGAGGGCGGCCACCACCGGGATCTTCGTCTCCTGACGGAACAGGGTGACCTCGCGGTAGATGATGTCGGACGCGGTGACGGTGCCTCCCGGCGTGTTGATGCGCAGCACGAGGGCGCGCACGTGCCGATCCTTCGCGGCCTTCTTCAGCTCCTCGCGGACGCGCACCAGCATCGGCACGCGCACGGTCGGGGGGCCCAGCCCGAGGCCGCCGGACGGCGCCTCGTCGGTGATGAAGCCCGAGACGTCCATCAGGAGGATTTTCGCCTCGCCGTGGCCCTCGACGACCTCCTCCTCGAGCGGCTTCACGCGCGGGGTGAGGTCCACCGACAGCACGGAGCAGCCGGCCAGCGTCACGAGGGTCAGGAAGAGCGCGGTCGCGCGGAGCATGGCGGCAAGTATACTAGCGCCTCATGGGCGTCTCCATCGACGATGTCCACGCGGCGGCGCGGCGCCTGCGCAACCGTATCCACCGCACGCCCGTGGTGTCCTGCCAGTCGCTGGACGACGCCACGGGCGTCGCGGTGTTCCTCAAGTGCGAGAACCTCCAGCGCGCGGGCGCGTTCAAGATCCGCGGCGCCCTCAACAAGCTGCTGACGCTCACCGCCGACGAGCGGCGGCGCGGCGTCGTCGCCTTCTCGTCGGGCAACCACGCGCAGGGCGTCGCCCTCGCCGCGCAGATGACGGGGACGACGTCGATCATCTGCATGCCGTCGGACGCGCCGAAGCTCAAGCTCGAGGCCACGCGCCGCTACGGCGCCGAGGTCGTGTTCTACGACCGCCAGCGTGATGACCGCGAGGCGGTGGCGCGCGCGCTGGCCGAGAAGACGAACCGCGTGATGGTGCCGCCGTACGACGACTACGCGATCATGGCCGGGCAGGGGACGGCCGCGCTCGAGCTCTTCCAGGACGTGCCGTCGCTCGACGCGCTGCTGACCCCGGTGGGCGGCGGCGGGCTCATGGCGGGCTGCTCCACCGTCGCGCGCGCGCTCTTCCCCGGCATCCAGATCTTCGGCGTCGAGACCGACACCGCCAACGACACGCACCTCTCGCTGCGCAAGGGTGAGCGCGTGACCATTCCGCCGCCGCCGACGATCGCCGACGGCATCCGCATCACCACGCCGGGCGCGCTGACGTTTCCCGTGCTCAAGGCGAACGTGAACGACGTCGTGCTGGTGAGCGACGACGAGGTGCGCGAGGCCGTGCGGTTCCTCGCGCTTCGCGCGCACGTGGTGACGGAGCCCACGGGGGCGGTGGCGGCGGCGGCCGTGCTCTCCGGACGCCTGCCGCTGCCGGCGGGCGCGCGCGTGGGCGTCGTGCTCTCCGGCGGCAACGTGGATCCCGACCTCCTCGGCGACATCCTCCGCGGCTGAGGGCCGCGTCTACCGACGCCCGCGTCTACCTACGATGGAAGCCGGGGACGACGTCCTCGGCGAGCTGGCGCAGCTGGTCGAGCATGCGGTCCGGAGGGCACATCGGCCGCGCGATGAACTTCGAGCCGCCGCCCGCGGCGTACTCCTCGAGGCGCTCGCGCAGCAGCGCGGGCGGCCCGAAGGCCGTGCACTGCTCGAGCGTCGCGTCGTCCACGCGGTTGCGCGGAATGAAGGGGCCCGCCATCGCGCGCGCGGCGGCGCGGTCGGGCGCGAAGCAGAAGTTCACGAGCGTGCCGAAGTGATCGGCGGGAACCTCGCGCCCCGCCTCGGCCGCGAACTGCTGCGTCCGGGCGACGCCGGCGGCGAAGCGGTCGGGCGGGATGAAGGACGGGATCCAACCGTCCCCCAGCCTTCCCGCGCGGCGCATGGCCGCCTCGCTGTTGCCGCCGATCCAGGCGGGCATCGGCTGCTGCAGGGGCTTGGGCAGCACCGTGATCTTGTCGAGCCGCCAGAACTCACCCTCGAACGTCACCTCGTCCTCGCTCCAGCAGCGGCGCATGATGGCCAGCGCCTCGTCGGTGCGCCGCCCGCGCTCCTTGAACGGCACGCCGGCGGCGTGGAACTCGCGCTCCTGCTCGACGCCGATGCCGAAGGCCGGTAGCATGCGGCCGCCCGAGAGATAGTCGATCATCGCGATCTCGCGGGCCGCCGTGACCGGGTTGCGGAACGGCGTGATGAAGACGCTCGGGCCGAACTTCAGCCGCCGCGTGCGCGCGGCCACGGCGGCCAGCGTGGTCATCGGCTCGGGCACCGGCAGCGGGGAGGACAGGCGCTCGGAGAACCAGAGCGAGTCGATCTCGGTCGTCTCGCACAGCTCGACGAGCTGCCAGAGGAACCCGGCGCCCTCCGGACCCGGCGGCCATGGCCCCGGCATGACGCCGACGCGATACTTGATCTGCATTGCGCGCACTCTACCATCTTTGTAGAATGAACCGCGGTTCAGTCAGGCCATGCGCGATCCCGACAAGCCCCAGCAGATCATCGACGCGGCCGTACGCGTGTTCGCGCGCAACGGCTTCTACAACTCGCGCGTGTCGGACATCGCGCGCGAGGCAGGCATCGCCAGCGGCACCATCTACCTCTACTTCAAGACGAAGGACGAGATCCTCGTCACGCTCTTCCGCGAGAAGATGGCGGGCTTCGTCGGCGCCCTGCGCAAGGAGATTGCCGGCGAGCCCGATCCACCGGCCAAGCTCCGCCGGCTCGTGCGCCTGCACTTCGAGACGCTGGAGGCCCACCCCGACATGGCGGAGGTCGTGCAGGTCGAGCTGCGGCAGGGCCAGAAGTTCTTCCGCGGCGCCTCCGCCCACGAGATCTCGGCGTACTTCGACCTCATCGGCTCGGTGCTCCAGGAGGGCGTGGAGGCCGGCGTCTTCCGGCGCGACCTGCCCGTGAAGGTCGCCACCAAGATGCTGTTCGGCGCCATGGACCAGGTGACGACCTCCTGGGTGCTCGGCAAGCGCGGCTACCGGCTCGCGGACGCCGCCGAGCCCGTGGCCAACATCTTCCTCAAAGGAGTCACCCGCAATGGGATTTGAGACGCTCGTTCTGGCGCGCGAGGAGTCCTACGCGATCGTCACCCTCAACCGCCCGCCCGCGAACGCCATCAGCGAGCCGCTCATCCACGAGCTGAACGACGCGCTGAACGCGGTGCGCGACGACGACAGCGTGCGCTCCGTCATCATCACGGGGGCGGGCGACAAGATCTTCTGCGGCGGCGCCGACCTCGGCTCGGCGTTCTCCGGCGGCGACGTCGAGGCCTTCATCCGCTTCGGCAACAGCGTGATGCGCAAGATCGAGCGCTTCCCCAAGCCGGTCATCGCCGCCATCAACGGCCACGCGATGGGCGGCGGCATGGAGATCTCCATGGCCTGCCACTTCCGCCTCATGAAGGAGACGGCGCGGATGGGCCAGACGGAGTCCAACCTCGGCATCATCCCGGGCTACGGGGGCACCCAGCGGCTGCCGCGGCTCATCGGCCGCACGAAGGCGCTCGAGTTCCTCATCCTCGGCACCCAGATTCCCGCCGCGGAGTGCCTGCAGCTGCGCCTCGTCAACCGGCTCTGCAAGGAGGGCGAGACGCTGACCGACGCCAGGACGCTCGCGCGGCAGCTCGGCAAGCGCGCGCCGCTGGCGACGGCGGCCATCATCAAGGCGGTGGACGAGGGCCTCGAGGTGCCGATGGCGAAGTCGATCGACGTCGAGCTCGAGGCGTTCATGCCGACGCTGCGCAGCGAGGACGCCGCCGAGGGCATCCAGGCGTTCTTCGGCAAGCGCGAGCCACAGTTCAAGGGGAAGTAGTGGATCTCGGCATCCGCGGCAAGGTCGCGCTCGTCACCGGCGGCGCGCGAAGCCTCGGCAAGGCCGACTGCCTGGCCCTGGCCGCCGAGGGCTGCAAGCTGGCCGTGCTCGACCTCGATCCCGAGGGCGCCGACCTCGTGGCCAAGCAGATCCTCGCCGACGGCGGCGCCGCGCGCGGTTACGGCTGCGACATCCGCGACACGGGCCAGGTGACGGAGGCGGTGGCGGCGATGGAGCGCGACCTCGGGCCCGTCGACATCTGCGTCAACAACGCGGGCCTCATCTACACGGTCGGGCAGCTCAAGGACATGCGCGACGAGGACTGGGAGCTGAACCTCGCCGTGAACGTGACGGGCACCTTCAAGGTGACGCGCGCGGTGTTTCCCGGGATGCGCGAGCGGCGCTGGGGTCGTATCGTGTGCATGGCCTCGATCGCGGGCCTCATGGGCGGCTTCGGCCAGACCGCGTACTCGACGTCGAAGATCGGGGTGATCGGCTTCGCGAAGTCGGTGGCGCTCGAGGGCGCGCGCCACAACGTGACCTGCAACGCCATCGCGCCGGGGATCATCGCGCCCAACGCGTCGTTGTCGCCGCTCTACGAGCGGATGGTCAAGCGCGTGGCGATGCAGAAAGAAGGCGAGCCGGAGGACGTGGCCGCCGCGGTGACGTTCCTCTGCTCCGAGCGCGCCCGCTACATCACCGGCGCCGTCCTACCGGTGACGGGCGGTATGGACCTGTTCACGTTCTAATGCACCGGGCGCGCAATTCGCCCGACCGTCGGGCCCCGGAGCCCTGCGAAGGGGCCCCGACGCGAAATAGGATGGACCTGTTCACGTTCTAATGCACCGGGCGCGCAATTCGCCCGACGCGAAATAGGAAGGACCGCTGCACCGCAGAACACGACCGCTTTACCGCACCGTGAGGTGCGATAGGAGGACAGCGATGCCGACAGTCCAGGAGACCTTCGCGGCGATGGGCGGGCGCTTCCGGCCCGACAAGGCGTCCGGCACCAACGCCACCATCCAGTACGACGTGAGCGGCGAGGGCGGCGGCACGTGGAACGCCGTCATCAAGGACGGCGCCTGCACGGTGAGCCCCGGCCCCGCGACCAATCCGAACCTGACGCTGTCGATCGCGGCCCAGGACTGGCTCGACATGCTCTCGAGCAAGCAGTCGGGGCAGATGCTGTTCATGTCCGGCAAGCTGAAGGTCAAGGGAGACATGGGCCTGGCGATGAAGCTCGGCTCGATGTTCTCGATGTGAGCGCCGTCGTCGCAGAAGTCGATCGCCCGACCGTCGCCGCCATCGGCGGGGTCCGCTATGACTGGCTGGTCGCGGCCTTGTGCCTGGTGTTCCAGGGCGGCTTGTACCTCGACGCCTGGGCGCACGTCCACCGGCCGGAGCTGGAGAGCTTCTTCACGCCATGGCACGCGGTCTTCTATTCCGGATTCTTCGCGGTGGCGACGGCCACAGTGGCGCCGCTCCTGCTGCGTCGCCGCGCGCCGGGCACGGCGTGGTCGGCCGCGCTCCCGGCCGGCTACGACCTGAGCCTGATCGGCGTTCTCGTCTTCTTCCTCGGCGGCGTGCTGGACATGCTCTGGCATACGCTCGTCGGCATCGAGGTGGACGTCGAAACACTGCTGTCGCCCACCCATCTCGTGCTCGGGATCGGCGGCACGCTGCTGTTGACGGGGCCGCTGCGCGCTGCGTGGCGCCGCGCCGACACCGCGGCACCGTGGCCCGCGATCCTGTCACTGGGCTTCCTGTTCTCGACGCTGACGTTCTTCACCCAGTACTCCCACCACTTCGGTCGCCCCTGGGCCGCGGCCGGCAACCGGCCGACGTCGCAATTCTTCTCCGTGGTCGCGCCCGATCCGCTCTTCCGCAACGCGGAGATCCAGAGTCTCTACGTTGCGCACGCGTTCGGCGTCACCGCGATCCTGCTGCAGGCGACGTTCATCGCCGCGATCGTGCTGCTGGCGCTCCGGCGGTGGGGGCCGCGACTCCCGACGGGGAGCTTCACGGTGATCCTCGGAATGAACGCGCTGATGCTCGGCGCGGCGCGAGACCAGATGCTGCTCGTCCCGGGCGCGATCGTGGCGGGTATCGCCGCCGACGTGCTCGTGCGCGCGCTGTCGCCCTCGCCGACGCGGCCGGCGGCGCTGCGCACCGTGGCGTTTGCGATCCCGGCGATCTACTTCGCGCTGTATCTCGCGAGCCTCGCGCTCACGCGCGGGGTGTGGTGGTCGGTGCCGCTCTGGTCAGGGGCCATCATCGAGGCCGGCGCCGTGGGCTGGCTGGCCTCCTGGCTGGTGGTGCCGCCGGCCATTCCGGGCCAGGGAGCACGCTGACGCACCGCGAGAAACCCATGCCGCTAGGCGTCATCCGGTGTCATACTAAAGTCACAGTTACCTCGACGGAGGCAATCGGATGGCTCTTGAGCGCTTCGCGGACGTGGTCGAGCGGTTCACGCACGGCTACGGCAACGGGCACACGACGGAGCCCCGAGCCGAGACCGTGAGGGAGTGGCAGGAGGAGCTGGAGCGCGCCGTCCGGCGTGCGGAGAATCTCCAGCGGATGGTCACGAATCCGCGGGAGCCCAGGGTCGGCCAGACCCCGCGGCAGGAAATCTACAAAAAGAACAAGTCCCGCCTCTACCGGTACCAGTCGAAGCGTACGCACAGGACGCCGCTGCTCTTCGTGCCGAACCTCGGCATCAGCCGCCCCTACATCTTCGATCTGATGCCCGGCGGCTCCTTCGTCGAGCACATGACCCGTGAGGGCTTCGACTTCTACATGCTCGACTGGGGCGTGTTCGGTCCCGAGGACAACGACCTGTCCTTCGAGGACTGCGTGACCAAGATCCTGCCGCGCATGACCCAGAAGGTGCTGGAATCCTCGGGAGCGGAATCGCTCTCGGTGCTCGGCTACTGCATGGGCGCGCCGCTCTCGGCGTCGTTCCTCGCCTCGTATCCCGAGACGCCGGTCAAGAACTTCGTGGATATGGCCGGCCCCATCGACTTCTCGAAGATCGGCCTGTTCGGCCTCTGGCTCGACAAGAAATACTTCAACGTCGACCGCTTCGTCGACACGATCGGCGCGGTGCCGGCCGACATGGTCAAGGCGGGATTCAAGCTGCTGAAGCCGACCATGGATCTCTCCACCAATCTCAATCTCTGGTGGAACCTGTGGAACGACACGTACGTGGAGGGCTTCAACGCGCTGAACCGCTGGGCCAACGAGTACGTCGCGTTCCCCGGCGAGTTCTTCCGCCAGTGGGTCGGCGACTTCTACCAGCAGAACAAGCTCTTCAGGGGCGAGGCCGTCTTCGGCGGCCGGCCCGCGCGGCTGGCCAACATCTCGTGCCCCGTGTTCGTCGTGGGCGCGAAAGAGGACTACATCGCGCCGCCCGAGTGCGTGCGCGCGCTCATCGACGCTGTGTCGAGCCGTGACAAGGACTACGTCGAGCTGCCCGGCGGGCACATCTCGCTGATCGCGGGGCGCGGCGCGTCGCTGCACTGCTGGCCCAAGGTGTCCGGCTGGCTGGCGCCGCGCTCGTAGGGGGAGACGATGGCTGACGCCTCGACGCTGAATCCGATGTTCGAGCTGTGGCGCAAGCAGTTCGAGGAGTCCGCCGCCGCATGGACGCGCATGGTGGGGCAGGCTCCGCCGCCGACCCCCGATCCCACGGCGTTCTGGCGGCCGGTCCTGAACCAGGGGCTCGAGCAGTGGGCCCGCCTGTTCGCGCAGACGCCGATGACGCCCGATCTCGCCGCGCAGTGGAAGCAGTTCATGGACCAGTGGATCGAGGCGTGGTCGAAGGCGCTCGGGCAGGCGATGAACACCGAGGCCTACGCCCAGATGATGGGGAAGTACCTCGACCAGTGGCTGGTGGCGAACGCGCCGATGAAGAAGGCGGCCGAGCAGCAGATCGACCAGGCCTTGCAGGTGCTCAACCTCGCGTCGCGGACCCAGCTCACCGCGGTCGCAAAGCAGATCGTCGAGCTGGAGGAGCGGCTGGAGCACATGGAAGACACGCTGGGGGCGATCCTCCAGCGCCTCGACCACAAGGAGCCGAAATGATCGGCAAGACGATCGCGGACCTCACGCCGGGCGATCACGCCGAGCTCACGCGCGTCGTCGAGGACGGCGACATCGCGGCCTTCGTCGACGCCGTCGGCGACTACAACCCCGTGCATAGCGATCCCGCCTACGCCGCGACGACGCCGTTCAAGGCGCCCATCGCGCCCGGCATCTTCACCGCCGGCCTCATCTCCGCCGTCATCGGCACGCAGCTGCCGGGGCCCGGCGCGATCTACCTGTCGCAATCGCTCAAGTTCGTGAAGCCGGTGAAGAGCAGCGATCGCATCACCGCCCGCGTCGAGGTCATCGAGGTCATCCGCGACCGCAACCGCATTCGCCTGCAGACCGTCTGCGTGAACCAGAACGGCGAAGAGGTGCTCTCGGGCGAAGCGTGGGTGATGCCGTCCAAGACGCGGGTGGTGTACGAGCCAAAGCCGCGCACGGCCGCCGCCGGCCTCGCGAGCCTCGCGCTGCAGCCGTGGTCGTGGGCCGCTCAGGCCGCCTCGTTCTGGGGCGCGTGGTCGCTCGCCGTCCTGTCTCAGTCGAGGCCGCGCCGGGTCTGATCGTGGCCGCGCGGTAGAGTAGGACCCGTTGAGGGCCGCCGCGCTCGCCGTCGTCGTCGTGCTCACCGGGTGCGCCACCGCGCAGTCGCGCGGAGAGCGCGCCCTCCTCCGCGGCGACTTTCCCGCCGCCATCGCCGAGTTCCAGACCGCGCTTGCCGAGCATCCGGAGCGTGTGCGAGCGCTCCAGGGGCTCGGCATCGCGCACTACAAGACCGGCGCCCTCGCGGAGGCTGCCGCGACGTTCGAGCAGGTGCTCGGGCAGGCGCCGCACAGCGGCACCGCGCTGCTGTACAGCGGGCTCGTCGCCCTCCAGCAGCAGCGGGACGAGGTCGCCGCCGAGCGGCTGACGCGCTTCCGGGAGCTGGAGCCGGATCCGCGCTTCGGCGCCCAGGTGGACCGTGCGCTCGCGCTCCTGCGGACGCAGCCGGTGAGCGACGAGGTGCGGGCGTTCGTGGCGACCAGCCTCGAGGACGCGGCGCGCGCGACGCTCGAGGTGCGCGCCGAGCGGGAGGCCGCGCGCGCCTGGGCCTTCCCCTCGTTTGCGGTGCGCTGCTATCCCATGCGGCACGGGGGAGTGCTGTGCTTCTAGCTACATCTTCCCGCTACATCAGCAGGCCGCCGTTGATCGAGAGCTCGGCGCCGGTGATGTAGTCGCCGTCGGCCGAGCAGATGTAGACGACGGAGCGCGCCACCTCCCCGACCCGGCCGAAGCGCTTGAGCGGAATCTGGTCGAGCAGCTTCTGGCGCACCTTCTCGGGGATGCCCTCGACCATCTCCGTCTCGATGAAGCCCGGCGCCACGGCGTTGACGGTCACGCCCTTGCCGGCGAGCTCCTTGGCCAGCGATTTGGTGAACGCGGCCACGCCCGCCTTGGAGGCGGCGTAATTGGCCTGACCGAAGTTGCCGATCTGCCCGATGACCGAGGTGATGTTCACCACGCGGCCGTAGTTCTGCTTGAGCATCGGATCGATGAAGACCTTCGTGCAATTGAAGACGCCGTCGAGGTTGATGCCGAGCACCTTGCGCCACGAGGCGTGGTCCATCTTCACGAAGCTCTTGTCGGAGTTGATGCCGGCGTTGTTGACGAGGATGTCGAGGTGACCGAACTCGCGCAGCACCTCCTGCGCCATGCGGAATGTGTCGGGATAGTCACCGACATCGGCCTGGGCGAGGATCGCGCGCCGTCCCATCTTCTTGATGTTCTCGACCACGTCGCGGGCCGGCCCCTCGCTCGACACGTAGTTGACGGCGACGTCGGCGCCCTCCTCGCCGAGTGCCAGCGCGATGGCGCGTCCGATGCCCCGAGATCCTCCGGTGACGAGCGCGGTACGACCCTTGAGCCTCATTGCTGAGCACCCTCCTGCGGGCCAAAATGCGGACCGTCAGTCTAGCACCGTCGTCGCGCCGTCGCTTCTTGTGAGCATTGACGCGCGGTGTTAAACTCGCGCGCACATGGCGTACGTCATCAAGCGGTACTCGAACCGCAAGCTCTACGACACGCAGGAAAGCCGCTACGTGACCCTCGAGGAGATCGAGGAGATGATCCGCGCGGGGCGGGAGATCACCGTCGTGGACGCGGCCAGCGGCGAGGACCTCACCTCGGTGACGCTCACGCAGATCATCCTCGAGAACGAGCGCAACCACCGCGCGAATCTGCCCTCGGCCTTCCTGCACCAGCTCATCAAGCACGGCGAGGCGTGGCAGGAGTTCGTGCAGCGTACGATGCGTTCGAGCCTCGAGGGGTTCGTGTCGAGTCAGCGCGACATGGAGCGCGTGTTCCGCGAGTGGTCGTCGCGCTCGGGGTGGGGACCGGTGACGGGCGCGGCGACGGGCGCGGCGCCGGCCGCGTCCGACGCCACCAAGCGCGATGGTGGAACGGAGGCAGAGGCCGAGAAGCTGCGCGAGGAAGTCTCGGCCTTGCGCGACCGCCTCCGCTCGCTCGAGGAGCGGCTTCAGAAGCGCAAGGCCGACGCGAAGTAGTCCCGCCGCTTACGCGGCGTAGACCTCCTTCATCTTCGTCACCACGCTCGAGAACGTGTCCTGGATGCCCTTGCCGGTCTGCTCGGCCGTCGAGGACAGCCGCTCGGCCGACTTGGTCACCGCCTGCGCGTTGCCCTCGAGGAGGCGAAAGGCCTTCTGCGCGTTGTCGACGCTCTCGCTGAGCGCGCGCTGGTACCAGGCCATGGGATCCTTGGGCGCGTCCTGCCAGGCCGCCTGCCAGCGCAGGGTCTGGGCCTGAGCGTCGCTGAGCGCCTGCACCATGCTCTGGGCGATCTCGCCGTAGAGCCGCACGCTCTCCTTGGCCGTGACCGCCGACAGCTCCGCCAGCTCGCGGAGGACGCGCTGGTTGGCGTCGGCCCACACGCTGAGGGTCTCGACGGCCTTGCCGGCGTTCTGGGTGAACGCTTCCTGGGCCTTCTTGGTGCTTTCCATGTTGAGTGCTCCTTTCGCTTCCGACCGGCGTTGCCGTCCGTTGGCTCGATTGCCGTCGGTCTTGATGACCAGCTTGGCCATGCTCGTTTGCTCCTCGGCCTGCAGCGTAACGCGACGCGTTATGATGGTCAAGCGATTTTTCGCGTTGCGTCATGCCCGTGGTGATACTGTCGGGCAACCCTCCGTAAATGAAGGGATAACGCCATGAGCGAAACCCTCGGAACGATGTTCTGGGACCGGGTGGAGAAGAGTGCCGGTGGACCGGCGCAAATGTTCAAGCGTCACGGCGCGTGGACCACGCTGACGTGGCGTGAGGTGGGCGAGATCGTGCGCGAGGTCGCGCTGGGGCTGATCGCGCTCGGCCGCCAGCCGGGCGACGCCATCGCGCTGCTATCGACGAGCCGCGCCGAGTGGGTCCAGGCGGACTTCGCGATCTTCAGCGCGGGCTGCGTCACCGTGCCCGTGTATCCGACGTACCCCCCGGACCTCATCGCCTACGTCGTCAACGACTCCGGCGCGCGGACGATCATCGTCGAGGACCCGGGCCAGCTCGCCAAGGTGCTCGAGGGCCGCGACAAGACGCCGGGGCTCGAGCACATCATCGTGATCGCGGGCTACGAGGCCACGCAGCCGCCCAAGATGGTGCTGACGTGGGAGATGCTGCGCCGCCTCGGCCGCGAGAACGCCGCCAGGCACGCCAGCACGCTGGCCGCGCGCGTGGCCGGCACCAAGCCCGACGATCTCGCGTCGATCGTCTACACGTCCGGGACGACCGGGCCGCCCAAGGGCGTGATGCAGACGCACGGCAACCACATCGCCGCGCAGAAGAACTCCGAGTCGGCGGCGCCGTGCGAGGAGGGGTGGGTGCACCTGCTGTTCCTGCCGCTCGCGCACTCGTTCGCGCGGCTCGAGTCGTTCCTCGGCGTGTATCGCGGGCTCTGCACGGCGTTCGCGGAGAACCTCGACAAGGTCGGCGACAACCTCAAGGAGGTGCGGCCGCACTTCATCTGCAGCGTGCCGCGCGTGTTCGAGAAGGTCTACGCCAAGATCCTCGCCGGCGTCGCGGCGGGGTCGCCGATGAAGAAGAAGATCTTCAACTGGGCGATCGGCGTGGGCCGCGAGGTGAGTCGCCACCAGCAGCGCGGCCAGCCGCTGCCCGCCGCGCTCCGGCTCAAGCGCGCGCTCGCGCACAAGCTCGTCTTCAGCAAGCTGCACGCGGCGCTCGGCGGCCGGCTGCAGTGGGCGATCTCCGGCGGCGCGCCGCTCTCGCGCGACATCGCCGAGTTCTTCCACGCGGCGGGCATCCTCATCCTGGAAGGCTACGGGCTGACCGAGACCTGTCCGGCCGGCACCTTCAACCGGCCGACGCGGTTCAAGTTCGGCTCGGTCGGCCAGCCGCTCGACAACGTGGAGATCAAGATCGCCGCCGACGGCGAGATCCTCATCCGCGGCGCCAACGTCGCCAAAGGCTATCTCAAGCAGCCGGAGGCGACGGCGGAGGTCTTCGAGCCCTCGGGCTGGTTCCACAGCGGCGACATCGGGCGCCTCGACGAGGCCGGCTTCCTCTTCATCACCGACCGAAAGAAGGACCTCATCGTGACCGCCGGCGGCATGAACATCGCGCCGCAGAACATCGAGAATCTGTTGAAGGCCGATCCGTTCATCAGCCAGGTCATGGTCTACGGCGACCGCAAGCCGTACCCCGTCGCGCTGATCACGGTCAACCCGGACGAGCTGGCGAAGTTCGCGCGTGACCACGGCATCCTCACCACGGACCCGGCCGTGGTCGTCAAGCATCCCAAGGTCGTCGAGCGCGTCGGGCGCACCGTCGAGGAGAAGAACTCGCAGCTCCAGTCATACGCGAAGATCAAGAAGTTCACCGTCCTGCCCGTGGACTTCAGCCAGGAGGGCGGCGAGCTGACGCCCACGCTGAAGGTGAAGCGCAAGGTCGTGTCCAACAAGTACATGAGCACCATCGAGGAGCTGTACCGCTGACGGCCCTCGCGGGAAAGGTCGCCGTCGTCACCGGGGCCAGCCGCGGTCTCGGCCGCGCGATGGCGCGGGCGCTCGCCGAGGCGGGCGCCCGCGTCGCGCTGGCGGGGCGCAGCAAGCCGGATCTGGAGGCGACGGCGCGGCAGATCGAGGGCGCGGGCGGGCAGGCGCTCGTGGTGCCCACCGACGTCACGCGCTACGCGGAGGTCGAGGCGCTCATGGAGCGCGCGGTGCGCGAGCTGGGCGGCCTCGACGTGGTGGTCAACAACGCGGGCATCGCCGGCGTCACGCCGTTCGCGGAGGCCACGCCCGAGGACTGGCGCGCGATCCTGGACGTCAACCTCACCGGCGTCTTCAACGGCTGCCGCGCGGCGGCGCCGCACCTCATTGCGCGGGGCGCCGGCAAGGTCATCAACCTCGCCTCCGTGCTGGGCGCGGTCGGCCTGCCCGGCTACACGCTCTACGCCGCGACCAAGGGCGGGGTGATGGCGCTCACGCGCACGCTCGGCGTGGAGTGGGCGCGCCACAACGTGCAGGTGAACGCGATCGCGCCGGGCTGGTTCGTCACCGACATGAACGAGCGCGCGTTCGGCGACCCGAAGATCAACGAGCGCCTCACGCGCGACATCCCGATGCGACGGACGGGGCGGCTCGAGGAGATCGGACCGCTCGTGGTCTTCCTCGCGTCCACAGGGTCGGACTTCATGACCGGCCAGACCGTGTTTCTCGACGGGGGGCACTCGGCCGCCTGACATGCGTGGCCTCTGGGGCCTGGTGGCGGCGGTCGTCGTGGTGCTCCTCGGCGCGGGCATCCTGATCGGCTTCGCGAGCCGCCCGCCCGCGCGCGTGTGGACCTTCCAGTACAAGGTCGTCGGGACCGAGGACTGGCGCGAGTGGCGCCTCTACCCGAACTTGACCGACTGCGAGCAGGCGCGGCGCTTCATGAAGAACCTCGAGGACGGCCAGAAGCGCCGGCTCGTCGAGACGCGGCACTGCAGCGAGCGCGAGAACCCCGCGCTGCATCAGTCGCCGGGCCCCCCGAGCCGGCGCAGGTGAGCGGCGACGCGCCACGGCCGCGCGCCAGCGTCGTGATGGTCGTGCACGACGGGGTGGCGACGACGCGCGCCTGCCTCGAGAGCCTGCGCGCGACCGACGAGCCGTTCGCGCTCGTCGTCGTCGACAACGGCTCCACCGACGAGACGCCGCGCCTGTTCCGCGACTTTGTCTATCCGTGGCCGCTGGGCTACGCGCGCAACGAGTCCAACGCCTCGGTGCTGGCCGCCTACAACCAGGCGTGGCGGCTGGCCGCCACCGAGTTCGTCTGCTTCCTGCACAACGACACGACGATGCTCGAGCCGGCGTGGCTGGCGCGCCTGCTGGCGCCGCTCGCGACGCCGGACGTCGGGTTGTCGGGACTGTACGGGGTCAAGCGCGTCCGCCGCGACGGCGGCTACGCCGGCCGCACGATCGTCCACAGTCTCGCCGAGGGTCCGACCGTGCGCGCGCCGTGGGAAGAGGTCGCGGTCGTCGATGGCGTCTGCCTCTGCCTGCGCCGCGCGACGCTCGAGGCGGTGGGCGGCATCGACGAGGGCTACGGGTTCTTCCACGGCTACGACCGTGACCTGTCGTTCGCCGTGCGCGAGACCGGCCGGCGCTGCGTCGTCGTCCACGCGCCGTTCCGCCACGCCGGCGGCGGCACGCGCACGCGGGAGTTCGCCGCGCGTCCCGAGCTCGAGCGCCGAGATCTCGCCGACCGCCGCGCGGCCACCGAGCGGTTCGCCCGCAAGTTCGCCCACCGCCTGCCGAGCGACGTGCGGCCCGTCACGGCGCGCGTGGCCGACTGGCTGGTGCGCCGCGCGCCCCCCCGGGTGGGCCGCCCCGCGGGAGGGCCACGCACGTGAGGCGCGGGCTCGCGCTGGCGTTAGCGACGCTCCTCGGCGGCTGCGCCGGCATCGATAGCGCGGGGCCGGCGCCCGGCGCGGGGCCGGTGCCCGGCCGGCGCGGCGAGGGGCACCGCGGGATGCGCGAGGCGCGCTCGGCCTCGCGGGTCGCGCGCGACACGGACCCGGTGGCCACGTGGGAGACGGTGCAAACGCGCGTGCGTCGCGGCGAGGCCGCGGCCGTCCTGGCCGATGCGCAGCGCCTCGCCGCCGCCGCCGAGACGGCCGGCGACGCGGGCACGGCCCTGACGGCGCACACCGCGGCCGCGTACGCGGCGCTCCGGCTCAGCCGGCTCGACACGGCCCTGCGCGAGGCCGGGGCGGCGGTCGCGGCCGGCGACACGGCGCGTGACTGGCCGTTCACCGGGACCTTCGTCGCGCGTGCGCGGCGATTCGGTGGCCTCGCGCTCGCCCACCTCGGGCGCCCCGGCGATGCGGAGCGAGAGCTTCTGGCGGCGCTGGCGGCGGCGCAGGTGGCCTGGCTCGGCCAGCCCCACACCGGGACGGTGAGCAACATCAACGGCTCGCTTGCCCTGCTCGCTGCCCGCCGCGGCGATCATGGCGCCGCCGTGCGCTACGCGGAGGCGGCGGTGAAGACGATGGAGAGCGGGTTGCGCGACGGCGCCGCCAGGCATCCGCCACGCCGCATGCGCGTCCAGCGCCAGCTCGCCTCCTCGCAGCTCGACCTCGCCGCGATCTACCTCGGCGCCGGGCGGGTGGACGATGCCGGACGCATCGCCGCCGACGCTTTCGCGAACGCGCGGGCGGTCGGCGCGCCCGATTTCCAGGTCAAGGCGCGCGCGCTGCTCGCCCAGGTCGCCGCGCGCCGGCACGATCCGCGCACCGCCGGTCTGTACGAGGAGGCCATCGCCGGCGCGCGACAGACCAACCAGGTGTGGCTCCTCATCTCCCTGCATTCGGGCTCGCGCAGTTGCAGGCGACGCAGGGGCACAGCCCCGAGGCGCTCGCCAGCGCGCGGCAGGCGATCGAGCTGACGGAGACGGTCCGCGGCCAGCTGCAGGAGGCGGAGATGCGCTCCTCGTTCTTCGAGGGTAAGCAGGAGCTCTACCAGAGCGCGATCCGCCTCGCCCTGTCGCTGAACCAGCTCGCGGAGGGCTTCGCGCTCGCCGAGCGCAGCCGCGCGCGCGCGTTCCTCGACCTGCTCGGCACGCACACCGCCCTGTCCAAAGGCCGGACGGAGGCGCTCGCGGCGGAGGAGCTGCGTCTGCGCGCCCGGATGGAGGCGGCGCGGGCGGGGGCGGAGCCCGACGACGAAGGGGAGAGCGGTGGGGACACCGGCGTCGCCGCGGCCGAGCGCGAGTACGCGGAATTTCTGAAGGCGGTGCGGGCGGCGAGCGGCGAGCAGGCCTCGTTGATGAGCGTGGAGCCTGTCACCCTCGCCGAGGTCCAGGCGCTGCTCGACGAGGGCACGACGCTGCTCGAGTACCTCGTCACGCGGGGCGAGATCATCGTGTGGGTCATCGACCGCACGCACGCGGAGGTGGTCCGCGTGCCGGCGCGGCGCGACACGCTCGTGGCCGAGGTGCGCGACTTCCGCCGCACGATCGCCGACCTGGCCCCCGCCGCGGAGGTGGAGCGCCGCGCGACGGCGCTGCACCAGCGCCTCGTCACGCCGCTGCGCTCGCACGTACGCGGCGAACGCGTGCTCATCGTGCCCCACGACGTGCTGCACTATCTGCCGTTCGCCGCGCTGCGCAGCCCGGAGGGCCGCTGGCTCGTGGAGGACTGGCGCCTGTCCACCGTGCCGAGCGCCAGCGTGCTGAAGTACCTGCCCAGCAAACGCACGGGCGCGAGCGGGCCGGCGGTGGCGCTCGGCAACCCGGAACTCGGGCCGGAGCTCACGCTGCGCTTCGCCGAGCGCGAGGTCCAGGCCGTGGCGGACGCGTTGCCCGGCGCGCGCGTCTACGTGCGCAGCCAGGCCACCGAGCACGAGGCGAAGGCGCTCGCCCCGACTGCCAGCGTGCTGCACTTCGCCACCCACGCCGTGCTCGACGAGAAGGACCCGCTGGCCTCCGCGCTGCTGCTGGTATCCGGCGACGGCGAGGATGGCCGCCTGGAGGTCCGCGAGCTCTTCCGCATGGACCTGCACGCGCGCCTGGTCGTGCTCTCCGCGTGCGAGACGGGCCTCGGCCAGCTCTCGCGCGGTGACGAGCTGGTCGGGATGCAGCGCGCGTTCCTCTACGCGGGCACGCCCGCCGTCGTCACGACGCTCTGGAAGGTGGACGACCGCGCGTCGTTCCTCCTGATGCGGCGGTTCTACGACGCTCTCGCCTCGAACGGGCCGGGGGAGGCATTGCGCCAGGCGCAGCGCGCGAGCCTTGCCGAGGAGCCACACCCGTTTTTCTGGGCCGCGTTCGGGCTCGCGGGCGACCCGCGCTGAGCATTCGAGCCGACCGTGAATTGCCGAGCCATAAGGCCCTAGAAAATCTACCCATAGTTCGTCGAGGACCCTTCTCCATATACGGCGTGCGGCCCGGAGCCCCGTAACAGTCGCCAAATCTTCAGTCAGTGGGATACATTGCAGCGCTATGAAGGCCGCCATCCTGCACGGACCGCGCGAGCTGCGCGTCGAGTCCGCCCGGGTTCCCGAGCCGGCCGCGGGCCAGGCGCTCGTCCGCGTGGCGGTGGCCGGGCTGTGCGGCACCGACTACAGCATCTTTTCCGGCGACCGTCCGGTGACCTATCCGCGCGTGATGGGCCACGAGTTTGTCGGCCGTGTCGAGGCGGTCGGCCCCGGCGTCACGACGCCGCGGGTGGGTGACCGCGTCGCCATCGAGCCGAACTACTCGTGCGGCGCCTGCCCCCTCTGTCGCGAGGGCAACCGCAACCTCTGTCTATCCCGCACCGCCGTCGGCATCGACGTCGACGGCTGTTTCGCCGAGCTGGTCCGCGTGCCCGCGCGCTGCTGCTGGGCGGCACCGGCCGGCGTGGCCGACGACGACCTCATGGTGACCGAGCCGCTCGCCGTCGTCGTTCGCGCGGTGGCGCGCGGGCAGGTGCGCTCTGGCGAGACGGCGGCGGTGGTCGGCGCGGGGACGCTCGGGTTGCTGGCGCTCCAGGTGCTCCGTGCCCGTGGCGCGCGCGTGCTGGCGGTCTCCCGCAGCGCGCGGCGTTTCGCGCTCGCCCGGGAGCTGGGCGCCGAGGCCACGCACGTCGTGGCCGACGGTCCGCTGGAGGAGGTCGCGCGCGGCTTCTCGCGCCGCGAGGGCGTCGACTGCGTGGTCGAGACGGCCGGCACGCCGGAGGCGGTGAGCCACGCGCTGGCGCTCGTGCGCCCGGGCGGTCGCGTCGTGCTGACCGGTCTGCCGCACGATCCGACGCCCGTGCGGTTCTTTTCGGTCGTCCGCCGCGAACTGACGATCGTGGGCTCGATGATCTACCAGGACGAGTTCGCCGAGGCCATGCGGCTGGTCGCCGCTGGCCACGTTCGCACGCGGCCGCTCATCACGCATCGCTTCGCGCTGGACGAGATCGAGCGCGCGTTCGCCGTGCACCGCGAGCCGGCTTCCATCAAGGTGGCGGTGATCCCCTAGGGAGCGACGATGCCCTACGCCATCGTCAACAACATCCGGATGCACTTCGAGGTCAGCGGCAAGGGCGATCCCGTGCTGCTGATCAACGGCCTGTCGGCGCCCGCGGCCAGCTGGGCGCTCCAGGCGAAGGCGCTGGCGCCGCACTTCACCGTGGTGACCTTCGACAACCGCGGGGTGGGGGAGACCGACCTGCCCGGCGAGCCCATGTACTCTATCGGCCCGCTCGCCGACGACGCGGCGGCGATCCTCGAGCACCTGAAGATCTCGCGCGCCCACGTGGTCGGCGCCTCCATGGGCGGCGCCATCGCCATGGAGCTGGCGCTACGCCAGCCGCGGCTCGTGCGCTCGCTCACGCTCGCGTGCACGTGGGTGGAGGGTGACGCGCGCTTCCTGCACACGCTCGAGTCGTGGATCTCGCTCGCCTATCGGGTGCCGATCGAGGAGCGCTATCGCCACGTGCTCTACCCGTGGCTGTTCTCGCCCGAGTTCTTCGCGAAGAAGGAGAACGTCGAGCAGGCCTTCCAGCGCTCGATGGCCTACCCGCACCAGACGAAGGCCGAGGCCATCGAGCGGCAGGGCAAGGGGATCATGGCGTGGAACGGCACGCGGCTGACGAAGCTCGGCGGCATCCGCGTGCCCACGCTCGTGCTGGTCGGCAAGGACGACATCATGACGCCGCCCGCCTTCTCGCGCCAGGTCGTCAGGGCCATCCGGCGCGCACGGCTCCTGGTCATCCCCGGCGGCCACGGCTTCTTCCTCGAGCACGCCGACCAGTTCAATCGCGTCCTGGTGCGCTTTCTGAAGTCCGTACGATCGAAGTAGCCGGCACCTCGATGTAGACCTGCGCCGCATGGATCCTCGTGCGGCGCGCGGCGTCGGCGTCCGCGAGCCTAGCGCGCGGCGCGGTACGTGATGCGGTAGATTGCGCCGGCGTGGTCGTCGGAGACCAGCAGCGCGCCGTCGGGCATGACGAGCACGTCGACCGGACGGCCCGCCACGTGGCCGTTGTCGGCCAGCCAGCCCGTGGCGAACGGCTCGTAGCCCGCCACCCGCTCGCCCTCCAGCCGCACCGTCGTGACGCGGTAGCCGATCGGCGTGCTGCGGTTCCATGAGCCGTGCTCGGCGATGAAGATCCGGCCGCGGTACTCGGGCGGAAACATCGCGCCCGTGTAGAAGCGCATGCCGAGCGCGGCCACGTGGGGTCCGAGCTCCGCCGCCGGCGGCGTGAAGTCGGCGCAGGACTTGTCGCGTCCGAACTGCGGATCGGCGAGCGCGCGGCCGTGGCAGTGCGGAAAGCCGAAGTGCAGCCCGGGCTTTGGGGCGTGGTTCAGCTCGTCGGGCGGCCGGTCGTCGCCCATCCAGTCTCGGCCGTTGTCGGTGAACCACAGATCGTGCGAGCCGGGCCGCCAGTCGAAGCCGACGCTGTTGCGGACGCCCCGCGCGAAGACCTCGATTGCGCTGCCGTCCGGTTTCATGCGCGTGATCGTCTCGTGCAGCGGGCCCGGCGGCACGCAGACGTTGCACGGCGCGCCGACCGGCACGTAGAGCCAGCCGTCGGGACCGAACGCGATGAACTTCCAGCCGTGGTGGCGATCGCGTGGGTAACGATCGGTCACCACGACCGGCGTGGGCGGGCGCTCGAGCCGCGCCTCGATATCGTCGAATCGCAAAATCCGGGAGATCTCCGCCACGTAGAGCGCGCCGTCGCGGACGGCGACGCCGTTGGGGCTGTTGAGCCCGCGCGCCAGGATCCGCGCCTTGCCCGCGCGCGTCGAGCCGGCGGCGCCCGGGATCGCGTAGACGGCGCCTTTGTCGCGGGTGCCGACGTAGAGGGTGCCCGCGGGCGAGAGCGTCATCGACCGCGCGCCGGGGACATCGTCGGCGAAGACCTCGAGTGCGAAGCCCGAGGGCAGGGTGATGCGGTCGACCGACACGCGGCCGGCGCCCGAGGCCGCGAAGGCGAGGCCGAGGCCGGCGAAAGTCAGCAGCGTGACGCGCCGGGCGAGCACGAGAGTATTATGGTCATGAATAACAAGGACGGGTCGTCCGTCCGACGGGCGACGGAGGGTTTCTGACAATGAAGAAGTGGTGGTTGGCGACCCCCCTTGTGGTCGCCCTGCTTCTACTCACGGCGGTCCCCAGTTACGCGTGGCGAGGCCACGGCCACCATTGGCACGGTGGTCCCCGGGTTTTTGTCGGCTTCGGCGTCGGCCCCTACTGGGGTTATCCCTACTGGTACTACCCGCCGCCTCCGTATTACGTATATGCGCCGCCGCCGACGGTGGTGGTCCAGCAGCCGCCGGTGTACGTCGAGCAGCAGGCGACTGTCGCGCCGGCGCCTCCGGTGGGTTCGGCTCCCGCGCCGCAGCAGTTCTGGTACTACTGCCAGCCGTCCGGCGCCTACTACCCGAACGTGCAGACCTGCGCGGAGCCCTGGGTCAAGGTCCCCGCGAGGACGCAGTGAAGTCGCTCCTCCTCGCGGCGCCGCTGGCGCTGCTGCTCGGCGCTTGCGCGACCATTCCGACTGGGCCCAGCGTGATGGTGCTGCCCGGCACCGGGAAGCCCTTCGAGCAGTTCCAGGCTGACGACGCCGCCTGCCGCCAGTGGGCGCTCCAGTCGGCCGGCATCACCACC